>Ga0208244_101247_pt1 | contig 14973 bp, 17 predicted proteins | sample SubbioCR12Aug_5A_FD_184828 | JGI IMG/M metagenome (GOLD analysis project Ga0208244, IMG submission 184828) | Serpentinite rock and fluid subsurface biosphere microbial communities from McLaughlin Reserve, California, USA - CR12Aug_5A (SPAdes) | ecosystem: Environmental > Terrestrial > Deep... | reverse complement strand
GTTGGTGAAGGGGGTCGTGGACGACGGCGCGCCGGCGCTCGTGCGGATGCAGTCGGAATGCCTGACCGGCGAGGTGTTCGGGTCGCTGCGGTGTGACTGCCACGAGCAGTTGCAGACGGCAATGCGCGCGGTGGAGCGCGAGGGGCGCGGCGTGATCGTCTACATTCGGCAGGAAGGCCGCGGCATTGGACTGGGTAACAAGATCAAGGCCTACGCGCTTCAGGACCAGGGAGCGGACACGGTGGAGGCCAACGAGCTGCTGGGATTCCCGCCGGATCCGCGCGACTACGGGGTCGGCGCGCAGATCCTGGCCGATCTCGGGTTGAAGCGCATACGGCTGCTGACCAACAACCCTCAGAAGCGCGCGGGCCTCGAAGGGTACGGTATTCAGGTTCTCGAGCGCGTGCCGCTGGAGATCCCGCCCAACAGCGAGAACTATGCCTACCTCAAGACCAAGCGCCACCGCCTCGGGCACCTCCTCAGCATCGAGTGAGGGATGGCCGGGTCCGGTGATGGAAGGGTGATGATCCAAAGATGATCCAAATGGGAACGACCTTCCGCGGCGGAGGTGACGCCGCCGGGCTGGCCTTCGCGGTGGTGGTAAGCCGGTACAACGAGCCGATCACGCAGCGCCTGCTCGATGGCGCATTGGAGGTCTTGACGGCGCAGAGGGCGGCGCGTGTGGACGTGGCCTGGGTGCCCGGCGCGCTGGAGATCCCTCTGGTCGCCCGGCGCATGGCCGAGGGGCGTGGCGAGCACGGCGCGGGGCGGCCAGGCGCGCACCGGTACGATGCCGTCATCTGCCTGGGATGCGTCATCAAGGGAGAAACGCTTCACTTCGACCTGGTGGCCCAGCAGGCCGCGGCAGGGATCGCCAGGGTCTCGCTGGAGACAGGTGTTCCTGTTATCAACGAGGTGCTGGCGGTGTTTGAACCCGAGCAGGCCGCGGCGCGCGCCGGAGGCAGGGTCAACCTCGGCGCCGATGCCGCCCACGCGGCCATCCAGATGGCCAACCTGATGCGGGCGCTGGAGGCATCCTACAGATGAACGTCACGATATTCACGCCCGCGGACGTGCGGCCCGACTGCGGACCGGTATCCATGGGAGGCGCCCTGGCCGTCGCCGGCGGCCGGGTGCTGGCCGTCGGAAGCGCCGCCGAACTGGCCGCCGCCTTCCCCCGTGCGCGCCGCGTGGACCTTCAAGGCTTGCCGGTCTTCCCCGGGCTCATTGACGCGCACCTCCACCTCATCAGCTACGGTTTCAGCCTGCTGGAGGTGGAACTGCGCGAAGCCGGGTCGCTTGAGGGAGCTGCCCGGCTCGTATCCACCGCGGCCGCACGCCTGCCGGCGGATGCCTGGGTGTTGGGGCGGGGGTGGGACAAGAACACGTGGCCCGAGGACCGCTTCCCGACGCGCCACGATCTCGATCCGGCCACCGCCGGCCGGCCGGCAGTGATGGCGAGCAAGGACGGCCACCTGCTCTGGGTCAACTCAGCGGCCCTTCGGGCAGCCGGGATCACGCGCGATACTCCTGATCCACCCGGAGGCGTGGTCGGCCGCGATCCTGCCGGTGAGCCCGACGGCATCCTCAAGGAGGAAGCCGCCGCGCTTGTACGGCGGGTCGTGCCGCCTCCGACTCCCCAAATGCGCGAGCGTGCCGCGCTGGCTGCAATCGCCGATCTTCACCGCTTTGGTATCACCGGAGTGCATACCTTCACGGGTACTACGACCGAGGGTCCCGAGGGCTTCGCGGCGCTCCAGCGCCTCCACGCCCGCGGCGAGTTGAGCATGCGGGTGGTGACCACTCTGCCCGACCGGCACCTGGAGGCAGCCGCGGCCTGTGGGATGCGCACGGGCCTGGGCGATGAGATGCTGCGCGTTGGGCCGGTCAAGATCTTCGCCGACGGGGCCCTGGGATCGCAGACCGCCAGCATGCTTGCGGCCTATGACGGCCAGCCGGACAACCTGGGAGTGCAGGTGCGGTCGCCCTCCGAGCTGGACCATCTGGTGGATCGCGCGATCGCTGCCGGGCTGTGGACCGCGATCCATGCCATAGGCGACCGCGCCAACCGGGAGGTCCTCGACGTCTATGAGCGCCACCAGGCCGCATCGCAGCGTCTGGGGGCGCGCCACCGCATAGAGCACGTGCAGCTCCTGCACCCCGACGATCTACCGCGGCTCGCACGGATCGGTGTGGTGGCCTCGATGCAGCCGATCCACGCCACGGAAGACCGTGAGATCGCCGAGCGTTACTGGGGACCGCGTGCGCGGTGGGCCTATGCGTGGCGCTCGATCGCCGCCGCCGGCGCGGCGCTGGCTTTCGGATCGGACGCGCCGGTGGAGACGCCGGATCCGTGGCAGGGGATGTACGCGGCGGTAACCCGGCGTCGCGAGCACGAGAAGGACGGCGGCGCATGGTATCCCGAGGAGTGCATCGCGCTGGAGGAGGCCCTCCGCGCCTACACCGCCGGCGCCGCCTACGCGGCCGGGACCGAGGGGTGGCAGGGCGCGCTTCGTCCCGGGAGCGCGGCCGACTTCATCGTGCTCGACCGCGATCCGTACGCGGGCCCGCCCGAGGAGTTGCTGCGGGTCAGAGTGCTGGCGACCGTGGTTGGCGGACGCCTCAGGCACGCGGCCGGCGCACTTGCCGGGGTGATGGAGTAGCGGGCATACGCGAGGCGGGCGCGGCGTTTCACCTTGTGCAGGCACAGAGTGCCGGCGCAGCGCGCCGGCAAGGCGCGCCGGAAGGGGTGAACAAGGTGGCATATCCAAAGTACGAGGCTAAGAAGTTCCGCTCGTTCGACGTGGAGTTGGACGGCATCTCGAAGAAGACCATGGAGGAGCACTACAAGCTCTACCAGGGTTACGTCAACAAGGCCAACGAGATTCACGAGAAGCTCGCGGCCCTCGACAAGGACCCGGCCAAGGCCAACCCTACCTTCTCCGATATCCGCGAGCTCAAGGTGGAGCTTACGCGGGCGGTCGGCGGCGTGAAGAACCACGAGATCTACTTCTCGCACCTGGGCGGCGGGGGCGGGAAGCCGTCGGGCAAGTTGCTCAGCCTGATCGAGCGGGACTTCGGCAGCATCGAGGACTGGCAGCGCGACCTGAAGGCCACCGCGATCGCGGCCCGAGGCTGGGCATGGACCGCATTTGATTGGGATACGATGCGGCTGTTCAACTACATCGGGGACGAGCAGAACACCTTCCCAGTCTGGAACGCGACGGTCGTTGTCGCGCTGGACGTCTTCGAGCACGCATACTACCTCGACTACCAGACCGCTAAGGCGGCGTACGTGGACGCGTTCTTCCGCAACCTGGACTGGACGGCAGTCGCGGATCAGGCGAAGGTAGTGCTGGACAACGTCAAGTAAACCGGAGGCACCCTCCCGGCCGTCACACTATGGGCAAAGAGGGGGCGGGCGTGGACGCTGAGGACCGGCAACTGCTCCGGGCTTTTATGCACGGGGAGGAGAGCGCCTTCACGGCGCTCGTGATCAAGTACCGGGAGAGCGTCTACCGCGTGGCGCGCCGCATGCTCGGCAGCCACGAGGACGCCGCGGACGTGGCCCAGGAAGTGTTCATCCGCGCGCACCGGGCGCTGCCTCGCTTCGACGGACGCTCGCAGCTCTATACCTGGCTGTATCGCATCACGGTCAATCTATGCCTGGATTTTCGCGGCCGGTCATCCAGGTTGCCCCTGCTTGACGACGAGGACGGCGCGCGCGATCGCAGCGGTGTCCCGACCGCGGAGGACGAGGCCGAGGCCCGGGAGGCCGGGCGGCTGGTGGCGCGCGCCGTGGCCCAACTGCCGCCGCGCCAGCGGGCAATGACCGTCCTGCGGCTCTACCAGGATCTTCCTTACCAGGAGATCGCCCGCATCATGGGCTGCTCCGAAGGCACGGTGAAGGCAACAATGTTCGCGGCGCTGCGTAAGCTGCGCCGCATGCTGACCGAGGAGGGCGTCCGCGCACCATGACGGACCGCTGCGCGGAGGTGCTGGAGCGTCTGGTCGAAGGGGTGACCGGGACGGTTCCGCCGGACGAACGCGCCGGCGTCGCCGGCCATCTGGCCGCGTGCTCGCGTTGCCGCGACGAGGCGGCCTCGCTCGAAGCTGTTGCTGCGCGCCTGCGTGCCCAGGGTAGGTTTGTGGCGCCGCCCGGTTTCTGGGAGGAGTTCATGCGGCGGCTTGCCGGCCGCATCCAGGAAGAGAGGATGCCGGCAGGCGCCCGCCTCCGGCGGTGGCTGGCCTCCCCGCGCCACGCGGTGGGTACGGCCGTGGTCACCGCGGTCACGGTGCTGGCGGTCTTCGCAGCGATCCGGACCATCCCGCCCCCGCCTGATCCTGTCGTGGTTCGCGCGCGCGGGCTGGTGACCGCAACGATGACCTCCAGCCTTCCCTCGCTGGGCGAGATGCTGGACACCTGGCGCGCCGGGCTGGCTCATGAAACCGACGCGGTTGTGGACCTAAAGGCGCGGTAGGGAGAGTGATCGCCGTGCGCCGATTTGCGCCTGCACTCCTGGTGGTGGTGATGGCGCTGGCCCTACCCGCGGTGGGGCAGGAGCCGCAGCCTCCGCCGCGGGGAGAGCGGATCATCGAGGCGATCTTCATCTGGCGCCTGGTGGACGAGCTCGACCTCACGGAGGGGCAGATCGTCCGAATACTGCCCCGGCTGAAGGCGCTCAAGACCATCCGGATCGAAATGGGTCGGCGGGTACCGGTGCTGCGGCGGGAGATCCGCCAGCTTTCCGCGCAGCAGCCCCGTGACGAGGAGGCCATCCGTGCCAAGGTCGCCGAGCTCAACCTGTTACGCGCCGAGATGGAGTCGGGCAGGCGGCGCCAGCTTCAGATGATCGCCGCGGTGCTTACCCCTGAACAGCAGGCCAAGTTCGCGTTGATTCAAGAAACCTTCGAGATGGACGTCCTCCGGCTGCTGGAGGAGATGCGCCGCATCGTGGAGGAGCAGCCGCCCCCCCGCCGTTAGCGCAGCGGTCGGAAGTGAGAGATGTCCAGGATCGAGCCCGTCCGATCCTCCGCGGCACTATCGCTATCAGCGCAGGCGGAAGCCCTCGATGATAATCGCCGGAGCCAACGACGCCATAGCTACAACCAGCCACTCCCGGGGAGTAAGCATGACCGTCTTCAGGACTGCCTGCAGACCCGGTACGTATATCGTGCTCAGCTGGAGTACCAGGGTGACCGCAATGGCTCCCTGGATGGCGCTGTTGGAGAACATGCGCCGACCGAGTGCGGAGCCCGTTTCGAACCGGCTGTTGAAGACGTGGATGAGCTGGGCGAATCCCAAAGTCAGGAACGCCACGGTGGTAGCGCGGGATACGTCCGCAGAGGCCCCCAGGGCCCATGCGAAGGCCGCTAGAGTCGCCCCGGCGAGCAAGGCTCCCTGAAGCAGAATGCTGCGTACGAACGCTGTCGGCGGATAAGGACGTCGGGTGTCGAGCGGGAGCCGTTGCATGATTCCTGGTTCAGCGGGTTCCTTGGTCAGCGCCAGCGCCGGGAACACGTCCGTGACAAGGTTCAGCCACAGGATCTGGAGCGGAAGGAGCGGCAGAGGCCACCCGGCCACGGTTGCGACGAACATTGTAAGGATCTCGCTCAGGTTGCAAGAGAACAGAAAGTGAACGAACTTCCGCACGTTGGCGAAAACGACTCGCCCTTCTTCCACAGCGGCAACGATAGTCGCGAAGTTGTCGTCGGCCAGGATGACATCTGCGGCCTCCCGGGCCACGTGGGTGCCTGCCTGGCCCATCGCCACGCCGATGTCGGCGGCTTTGAGCGCCGGAGCATCGTTGACTCCGTCGCCGGTCATGGCCACGATCTGGTCGCTGCTCTGCAACGCCTGCACTATCCGCAGCTTGTGTTCGGGCGAGACGCGGGCATAGACGGTAGTGTGGTTCACCAGCTCTTGCAGCGTGGTATCGTCAGTCCGATCCAGGGTCTGCCCGTCGATCACATCGGCAGTACCACCGTCTGAGGAGGGAACCTGCAGGATTCCGAGTTCCTCGGCGATCGCGCGAGCGGTCAGGGGCTGATCGCCCGTAATCATGACGATTCGGATACCCGCCTGCTGGCAGCGCCGGACGGACTCGAAAGCCTCAGGTCGGGGGGGATCCATCATCCCGACGAAGCCAAGGAAGATCAGGTCTCGGTATGGATCGTCGGCCTCGCTGACCGAGGTCTTGTACGCCAGGGCCAGCACCCGCAGCGCCCGCGAAGCCATCGCCGCGTTGGCGTCGCCAAACATATCTCGGTCCGACTGGTCCAGCGTGAGAACCCGGTCACCCTGCTGCTGGTGCGTGCAGGCTGGTAGCACCGCCTCCGGCGCGCCTTTGACGAAGCACACCAACGCCGCATCCGAAGGCCGCCCATGTCCTGCGGGCGTCCGGTGGAATGTGGCCATCCGGCGCTCCTTGGCATCGAACGGGATCTCAGCGGTCTTCGGGTACGTCTCCCGTTCCGCTCCGGGATCTAGCCCTGCCTTGGCAGCCAGAACCACCAGAGCGCCCTCGGTGGGATCGCCGATTACATCCCAGCGGCCATCGGCATGCTCAAGCCACGAGTTGTTGCAGAGCAGACCGGCCCGGAGTAACAGAAGGAGATGCGTATCTTCACGAGGCACCGGCAGCCCTTCCCTGGTTATCCCCCCCGCCGGCTCATAGCCTGCTCCACCGACCGCAACAAGATCGCCAGCCAGGGAGACTTCCCGGACGGTCATCTCGTTTTGGGTGAGCGTCCCCGTCTTGTCGGTGCAGATGACGTTGGCCGAGCCGAGAGTCTCTACTGCCGAAAGGCGGCGCACGATGGCTCGGTGTTGTGCCATTCGCCTCACACCCAGGGCAAGAGCGATCGTGACCACAGAAGGGAGGCCTTCAGGCACGGCTGCGATAGCCAGGGCCAGGCCGGTCTCGAGCATCTGCAGCAGGCCAAATCCCCGCAGGACGCCGGCCGCGGTCACGATCGCCCCGACGCCCAGCGCGGCCAGGGCCAGGTATCGGCCAAGTCGATCCAAGCGGTCCTGGAGCGGCGTTCGCTCCTCTTGCCTGGCGGCCATCAAGGCCGAAACTTTGCCCATCTCGGTGGCCTGACCAGTTCCGGTCACGACGGCCCGCCCTCGGCCCTGGACCACAGCCGTGCCCATGTATACCATCGTGACGCGGTCCGCGATGGGCGTTTCCCGGGCAAGGGCGGCACCATCGTCCTTGTCCACGGCCACCGACTCACCGGTCATCGCCGATTCGTCCACGCGGAGGCTCCAGGAGTCGGTCAGGCGTCCGTCGGCGGGGAGTCGATCGCCTGCCTCGAACGAGATCAGGTCACCCGGCACGAGGTCTGTGGCCGGCAGATCGCCGGCTGCGCCGTTGCGGATCGCCATCGCACGTGGTACGACCATGGACTTGAGTGCCTGCACCGAACGTTCGGCGCGCCATTCGGTCGCAAATCCCAGCAGCGCGTTTAGCAGCAGCACGACAATGACTGCAGCGGCTTCGAGAGCATCCCCGAGGATCAGCGCGATGAGCGCGGCCGCACCCAGCAGGGCCGTCATTACGGTCCTGAACTGATCGAAGAAGACCCGCCAAGGCGAGGTGCCGGTCGGCTCGGGCAGGGTATTGAGACCATGGCGGATCAGGCGATAACGCGCCTCGTCGCTGGTTAACCCTCTCTTCATGTCGGTGCGGAGCTCGGCCGTGACCTGGGCCGACGTGAGCGCGTGCCAGGGTCTTGGGGGTCTCGTGTCCCTATCCACGCCCGGGTCCGTCATTGGTAGATTGACACCAAGTAGGCGATGTAACCTGTGGGCAGCGCGACGCCGGCCACCCGTGGAACGCCAGCCCCCCGCTTCGTGGCCGGCAGGGGTACGAAGGCATACGCCAGCATTATCGGGATCTCCCGCAGCAGCCAGGGGGGGCCACCAGTAGTGTCCAGACCAGCGCCACGAGCCCCACGATGGTCAGCCGGTTGTAGAGGTTGCTCCCGACGATGCTGCCGAGGACGAGATCGTGCTCGCCTCGGCGGGCCGCCACCACGGCTGTGGCCAGCTCCCGGAGCGATGTCCCGCCTGCCACTAGCGACAGGCCTATTACGCCGTCGGACATGCCAAACACGTGGGCCAGGGCGACGGCGGAGTTGATCGAAATCTGCGCGCTCAACAGGAGGAGCAACAACCCGACAAGGGCTATCGCCCCGTGCACCGCAGGAGCCCAGTGCTCTGGCGATGCCTCGGGAGTCTCCACAGCCGGGGCGCGGCACGGGTCTCTGGCGTCAGCGTTTGTGCGTCGCAGGTATCGCATGCGCATGTGGAGCCCCAGACAACCAATCAACATTCCCCCCTCAGCCCGGCTGATCCGCCCGTTCAGCGCCATAAAGGCGTACAGGACCGAGGTGACTAGCAAGAGCGGGACTTCACGTCTGGCCAGGGGGTGCCGGATCTGCAACGGACGCGTCAGAGCCGCCATTCCCAACACCAATCCGGCGCGAAGGTACCGAAGGCCACCAGGGAGAGTCCGACGGTCATCCGTGAGACTCCCAGGGCCACCGCCAACAGCGTCGATCCGCGCACAAGTTTCTCTGCACTGAGGTACAGTCCTGCGCGGCCCGATGCGAAGAAGAGAAACTGCCACCAAGATTCCAGCGTCCTGCAACTATCCCTTCACCTGACCCAGGCCAGGACTATTGCGAAGGCGAATAACTGGAAGGTGGCCAGCCGACGCGCGGACTCGGCCAGGTGCGTGAAGGCCGCGGCTCGCAGTACGGTCCTCACGCCGTCGATCTCCTCTGCATCGCCAGTCCCGCCCGCTCAAGCATCTGAACAGCACGGGAACTGACGTCACGTTCCACAGGCAGGGTGGCCAGGGTGGAGATCGCCATGCCGGCTGGGAACTGCCGCGAACCTCTTGTAGGTCTCTCGCACCCTGGCCGCCACCCAAGCCATGAGCGCGGGCAGGAGGATCAACAGGTACATGGGATCAAGCATAATGTCTCACCTTCGGCATATCGCGTGCCCTGTCGCCCCATGGTGTTCAGCGCACGATCATGACCGTGCACGGCGCGCCAAGCGCCACCCGCTCGGCCACACCGCCGATCGGTAGCGCCGCCGCCATATCCACGCCATGCCGCCCGACGACGATCAGGTCGCACTGCTCCTCACGCGCGACCTCGCAGATCCGGTCCGCCGGGTGCCCATGCTCCAGGCGAAGCAAGTGGCGGACCCCCACTGCAGCCAGCACTTCGGCGGCTCGGGCTAGGCTGTCCTCACCTGCCTGCTTGAACCCGCGCAGGGCAGCCAGGCTGCCGCCCCAACCGGCAATACCCGCCCGGTCCGCGGCCTCGGCCACCGCGGGCGGCGGCGGTAGGACGTGCAGCACCAGGACCTCTGCGCCGGACTGCCGGGCGAGTTCCGCAGCGGCCTGCGCGGCCCGCAGCGCGCTCTCCGACCCATCGGCGGCCAGCAGGATCCGGGTCATGATGCACCTCCTGAGACCGCGCGGCTCACGCGGTCTCCGACCGCTCCCAGGCCGACGGCCGGAAGACGCGAAGACCGTCCACGTGCGCGGCATCGATGCGAAGGCGGATCTCGCCATCCTTTGCACCGGCCACCAGCTCAACAGGCACCAGCCGCAGGTCCGTGGTCGCGGGCACCCGACGCACGACGATGAAGTCCCCCCAGCGCGTCGTACTGTTCGCGATAATCGCTTCCACGGTGCCCACCTTGCGCCGCGCACGATCCCTTACGGGCATTCCTTTCTCCACGGCCACCGACTGGTCCGGTACGTTGCGTTGCCGTAGGACCATGAACCCGGCGTTTCCGGGAGACGTGTAGATACCGATGGGGCGGGTGCCGCCCATCGGTACAGGCTTGCTGTAGGATCCTTGCCGGACCTTCACCTCGAAGTCGGGAAAGGCCGCCAGCGCCTTTAGGGTCATGTCGAGCCTAACACCGTGCGCGGAGATGCCAGCGACCAGCGAGACGGGTACCACTATCTCCCGACGGCGCAGCCGCCCTTTCTGTACCACCAGGTATCTGGGATGGAGGCGGGCGGGATCGGTGACGATCCTGCTTACCCTACCCGCCGCGCCGTCCGAACACATTACATCCATACCGAGGACGAAGCGTGCTGCCATGGCTGACTCCTCCTGACTACCGTCATTCATCTTTGAACCTGCCGTGGGCTCCGATGCTCGAGTAGCTGCGCGTAGGCGAACGCCAGCGCCAGGCCTCCAAGGAACCCGCCGATGTGCGCCCAGTATGCCACTCCTCCTGTCTCCGCCGTCCGCACGCCCAGCGAAGCCACGCCGCTGTAGAATTGGGTCAAGAACCAGATGCCGATGAACCCCAATGCCGGGACACGCCGAACGCGACTGAGAGGCCCCATAAAGATGAACATGCGTACCAGGCCCGACGGGAAGAGCACGACATACGCAGCCAGCACGCCGGCAATGGCGCCGCTGGCGCCGACACTGGGGATCTGCGAGGCGGGATTGCTGGCCACCTGGACGCCGACGGAGATCAGGCCGGACAGCAGATAGAAGGCTAGGTACCGCCCGCGGCCCAGGCGATCCTCGACATTGCCGCCGAAGACCAGCAGGTACACCATGTTGAACATGATGTGGATCAGGCTTCCGTGCACGAACATCGAGGTGAGTGGGGTGAGAAAGTACGGGATCACAATATCCTGACCGGACGTCACTGCCCCCGGGACGACGCCGAACGCGGTGATAAAGGAACCCAACACCTCCTGCCCGCCGGTGTAGGTCAGGAACAGCTCCCACAGGAACACAAGGCAGTTGAGGGCCACCAGGGCCACGGTGACAACCGGAAAGCGCCGGCGCGGGATGAGCTGCTCTGTTCCTACGGGCACGAACATGTTCTCACCTCAAGACTGCCCCCACGAGGCTGGGGGGGCCGCCGGCTAGCCCGCCTCAGCTTCCTCTTCAGGCTTGTAAACCGGCAGTCCTTGCACGTGGCCCTTTGGGACGGGGCCTCTGCTCGACCACGACCTGCCTCGCCGTCCGTGCAGCGGACGGGTACTCCCATGCGAAGCCCCTTGTCCATTGCTGTGCCTCCTTATGACGGCTGACTCGCCAGGTGACTCACTCAGTCCACCCGCGCTCCCGTGAACACACGCTGGCCCTTCCCGGATGCCGGGGCCGCAGGCTGGTACGGCGCGGGAATGTACTCGACGCCCGGCCGGCGCTGCTTCGCCTGCGGGTACAGGTCCATCAGGGTAAATATCTCCCTCGGCATCTGGTCGTTGACCGGCAGCCCCATGGTACTGGCCTCATCGAAGCTGATCGGGTAGTCGTGCGTCCATCGGCCGTCGCTAAGCATCCTGGCCAGACCGTCGGCTTTCTCGGGGGAGTTGTGCTCGATCAGCAGGTTGCGGGTTGTTTTGTAGACCTGGTCCATGGCCTTCTTCGAGATGTCGCCCAGGATCAAGAACTGGTCATCACGGTTGGGGTTGGGCTGCTCCAGCGCCTTGAGAATGGAAGCCGCGGGGTAGTACCCCCCCTGCGAGCTGCCGAGCTGCGGATCAACCGGCCCCAGCACCGCATCAGAGTCCATGACGATCTCGTCAGCTGCTAGTGACACAAGCGTCCCGCCGGACATAGCGTAGTGGGGTACAAAGACCGTCACCTTGCCCTTGTGGCGCTTCAGGGCGCTCGCGATCTGCTCGGATGCCAGGACCAGGCCGCCCGGCGTGTGCAGGATGAGGTCGATCGGCATCTCCGACGGCGTCATCCGTATCGCACGGAGCACTTGCTCGGAATCCTCGATGTCGATGTAGCGTGCGATGGGAATGCCCAGCAGGCTCATCGTCTCCTGTCGGTGGATCATGGTGATGACGCGGGACTGCCGCTTCTTCTCGATACTCCGTATCAGCCCCAGGCGCCGAGCAGCCATTGCACGCATCTTCATGTAAGGCACGAAGATCTGGATCAGAACCAGGATCCAAATGAAGTTCAGGATATCACCCATCATCTCTCCTCCTCACGGATAGACTGCTGCAGTTCTCCGACGAACTCATGCGCCGGTAGGCCGTAGATCTTAGCCACATCGGCCAGGGTGTGAAAAGGCGCTATAGCGCACCCCACGCACGCCATCCTGCGACGCAGGAAGACCCGGACCGTCTGGGGCCAGCGCGCCAGGACGGTGGCAACAGGAAGATCAAGGTCCACACCCTCAGACTCCATTCCGACTCCTGGGCTAAGTATGCAGGCGCACGGGGGTTGGTCTTTGCGCCAGCGCAAACAGGGCGGAGATTTCTTCGGAGGTAGCGCGTCACCAATCCGGAGCGGTGCCCCCGGGTCTGGCAGGCTGCGAAAGGGGAATAGGGGGAGAGCTACGGACCCTGCGCCCCGGGCTAGCCGCCCTGCCCTGGGGGGACCGGCAGGTCCTCCGCGATCGTTACCAGGATGTGAGGGCGTAGGACAACCAACCGCGTCCGTCCGGCATCGATGATCCCCTGCTTCTTCCATCGGCTGAACGTACGGCTGACGGTATACAGGGTCGTACCGCACGTCTCAGCGATGTCCTGCCTTGAGAGCTGCAGATCTATCAGCACTCCGCCATTCACCTGACGGCCCGCCTGGCGGACCAGCCGCAGCACCGCGCGGGCAATCCGTCGCTCCACCTGCTCCGTGGCCTGCTCCGCGAGTTGGTTCTGGAGCTCCTTGATCCGGCCCGCCATCCAATGAATGGTGTTGATAGCGACCGCGGGTACCTCGCGCAACAGCCGTCGCATCGCCTGATGGTCCCATGCCAGCATCTCGCAGTCGCTGACCGCCTCAGCCGTAGCAGGGTACTCCGTGGTGTCCAGCATGGCGATGCCTCCGAACACCTCGCCGGGGGTGATGTGCCGTGCCAGGACCGCCTGGCCATCCGGTCGCATGTGGACCATTTTGACCTGGCCCACGGTCAGCACGAAGACGCTCGTAGCCGTATCACCCTGCCGGAACACAAGGCTGCCTCGTCTGCACCGTTGCAACCGTCCCAAACGGATTGCAGACGCCAGATCGGCGCCTGTGACTCCTCGGAAGAGCGACGCACGCACAAGAACAACCGGGATGCTGTTTTTGGACGACCTGCTCATGTTCCCCCATTCATGATCGGGTGTTATAGGAGACCGGGTGCGGTGGGATCTCTCTCCTCCGTCGTAGGAGTCCAGACTACTTGCCGTTAGCGCAGCGGTCGGAAGTGAGAGATGTCCAGGATCGAGCCCGTCCGGTCCTCCGCGGGCCTGAAGGCGGCCTCCACGCGCAGGCCGATCTTAGCATCGGCTGCGGCGACCCCGCTCAGCCGGTGGTACATTACGGTATCGGCGCCGTCCAGTCGCACCAGCGCCATCAGCGAGGGCTGCTCGAGATGGGCGCCGTCCAGGTCAAGGTGTACCTCGGTCACCGCCTCGATGGTGCCCGCGAGCCCTACCTCAATCCAATCCGTCAGCTCGTCGAAGCATCGTTCGCAGAACAGCCTTCCCGGCACGTAGGTGAAGTTGCACCGTCCGCAGCGGGTTCCGAGGATGCGGGCTTCGTCCTTCATTGCGCGGAAGAACCGCTCGCCGGCCGGGCCGTAGGTGTAGCGGCTGGTTACGGGCATGCTCCCATGCCAGGTCCGTAGATCGCTCGCGCGCAGCGTGGGATCAAGCGGCATGGTTATCCTCTCCTCAGCGGCTTGAAGTATCGGATGTCGGTGATGGCGCCCTGGCGCGCGCGCGCGGACTTCCACACCGCCCGGACCCGCATGCCGATGCGCACCCGGTCCGGGGCGACCCCGCCCAGCAGGTGCATGATGCCTGCAGGCGGCGATGTGCCGTCCAGGTCAATCACCGCGGGAATCAATGGTTCGGCGATCCGCTTCACGTCCCAGGTAACGTAGCACAGCGAGAAGGTGTTCACGGTTCCGACACCCGCCAGGGGCACGAAGGCGTCCATCGGGGCGAAGCACTGCTCGCAGAATGCGCGCGGCGGCACGACCGTGCGGTTGCAACGTTGGCACCGCACCCCGAGGATCACGCCGGCCTTCAGACCATCGAGGTACCGGCCGATGGCCAGGCCCGCGTCCCAGGCGTAGTCGGCCCGGAGCCGGTCGTGGACGGAGAGCACGCGCCCCTGCGCGATCTCTTCCTCGCTGAGGGCGGTGCCAGGGTAGGACGCGATCCGCTGGGTCATTTCCTCACCCCTCGCTCACTCGGGCCGCTGTGTGCCCAGGATCGTTACTGTCCCCACCTGCATCAGGTCGCCCCATGCCTGGGCCAGGCCGCGCTCGGGCGTCCCCGGTACCTGGCGCTCCCCTGCCTCGCCGCGCAACTGCCAGAACAGCTCCGCGACCTTCATCAGGCCGGCCGCGGTTATCGGATTGCCTACCCCGAGCAGGCCGCCGGACGGGCAGACCGGCATGGCGCCGTTGCGCGCGGTCACACCCTGCGCGGTTAACTCCGGCGCCTTGCCACGGTCGGCCAGGAGCAGTCCTTCCAGGTGGTGCAGTTCTTTGTAGTCGAACGGGTCGTAGGGCTCGACGACGTGGATCTCCTTCCGAGGCTCCCGCACGCCGGCCATCTCGTACGCCATGCGCGCGGCCCGCTCGACGTACTCCGGGTAGGCCAGATCGCGGTTGGTCCAGTAGGCGGTGTCGAGGTTCCAGCCCACGCCCTGCACCCAGACGGGCCGGTCGGTGATCCGCTCCGCCACGCCTTCGGCGGCCATGACGATGGCGACCGCTCCGTCGCTGACCGGGCTGACGTCCAGGCGCTGCACCGGCCAGGCCAGCACCTCGGAGTTCAACACGTCCTCTACTGTGATGTCGGCCTCGCCGAGCATCGCGCACGGGTGGTCGGCGGCGTTGCGTTTGTTCTTTACCGCGACCTGCGCGATGTCGCGCTTGGAGATGCCGTAGGCCTGCATGTAGCGGTTCATCTCCAGGGCGAATATCCACAGCAGGTTGGGTTTCAGCGGTCGCTC
>Ga0208244_101246_pt1 | contig 14977 bp, 15 predicted proteins | sample SubbioCR12Aug_5A_FD_184828 | JGI IMG/M metagenome (GOLD analysis project Ga0208244, IMG submission 184828) | Serpentinite rock and fluid subsurface biosphere microbial communities from McLaughlin Reserve, California, USA - CR12Aug_5A (SPAdes) | ecosystem: Environmental > Terrestrial > Deep... | reverse complement strand
CACTCACACCTAACGTCATGCCGGACCCCGCTTGTCCCGTGATGCTGTCACACGGGGATCCGGCATCTGCTTCTCACCCTCACGTCATGCCGGGCACCGACCCGGCATCTGCACCTTGACGGAGCAGATTCCGATTTACATCGGAATGACGAGAAGGTTGTCAAGCCGGGCACGGACCCGGCATCTGCACTCACACCCAACGTCATGCCGGACCCCGCTTGTCCCGTGATGCTGTCACACGGGGATCCGGCATCTGCTCCACCTCAGACTGGTGCTACCTCAGCGTATCAGATTCCCCGCCTGCCTCAATTGATTCTTCATGGCGGGCAGGCGGATCACGTCCGGAATGACGTTGAGCTATCTGTGTCGGTTTTCGACCTCGTCTATAGACTTTCTTCAGTGATTTGAAATATTCTTTCAACGGATTAAACACATACTCTTTCCAGTCCGCATGATCGAAGGGGATTGTTCTATTGCCAGCGGCCGGCAATCGAAGTGCCGCAATGAGGGCACACTCCGTTTTTGATCTGATTGCTCAGAACGCGAAATCCCCATCGCTCCACCAACGTCGTATCACATGACGGGCAGTAGGTATATTCGTACGATCCGATCTCCCCGGGTCTGTTTCCGGCGTAGACGTAGTGGAGTCCGGCCTCGTATCCGATTTCCACGGCGTGGATCAACGCTGCAGACGGGGTGTTTTCGGGTCCCATCATTTTGTAGTCGCGGTGAAAGCCGGTGACATGCCATGGGATGTCGGGAGAGACTGAACGGATGAACTGAGCGATATCCTTCAGCTCCTCATCGGAATCGTTGAATCCGGGAACGACAAGAGTCACGATTTCAACCCAGAACTTCATCTGGTGGGCCAGAGTGATCGTATCCAGAACGCTCTGCAGCACTCCGCCCAACTGCGCGTATTGTTTCTGGCGAAATCCCTTGAGGTCGATTTTGAAGAGGTCAAGATGTGGCTTGAGATAGTCGAGCACCTCGGGAGTGCCGTTGCCGTTTGAAACGAATGAGGTAATCAGACCGGCATTCTTTGCGAGTTTGAAGATCTCGACCGCCCATTCGCTGGTAATGAGGGGTTCATTGTAGGTGCTCGTGACGATCCTTGCCTGATGTTTGAGCGCCAGCGAGACGATCTGCTCGGGTGAGACATATTCCGGAGCGGAGCCGGCGATGGGATCTCGTAGGGCTTGCGAGCTGACCCAATTCTGACAGTAGCTGCAGTGATAGTCGCATCCGAGCATGCCAAAGCTGAGCGCCTTAGCGCCGGGGTATGCGTGGAAGAAAGGTTTCTTTTCAACAGGGTCGAGGGCGATGCCAGCCGCATAGCCGGACGGAACCATCAGTTTTCCGTCATGATTGAACCGAACGCGACAGATACCGTCTCTCCCGGGGGGAATCTTGCACCGATGCCCGCATGCATAGCAGAGTGCCCACTGGTCGGGCATGCTTGTGTAGAGCTCCCCTTCCCGGGTGTTTTGCGTCAGCAGATCTTTGAGCGTTAAGGTATCAGACATCGATCATCCTCCGGCAGAAATATACGGTGTTGACGAGCCGTACGCAAGACGGGAAAAGGAGCGGCTATTTCGCCTTGATCAGTTTCCTGAGCACGCGCATGTTGAGCACATCCTCCTTCATCTCTTCCCCTTTCGGGGTTTCGAGGATTTTCGGGATGTTTCGGAAGCGCTCATCATTCATGAGGAAGCCAAATCCCTTTTTCCCGATCTCGCCTTTGCCGATGTGGTCATGGCGGTCAACACGCGAACCAAACTCCCGCTTTGAGTCGTTCACGTGAAAGGCAACCAGCCGATCAAGTCCGATAATCGAATCGAACTCCTCGAAAGTCGTGTGATAGACCCCTTCCGTTCTGATGTCGTACCCCGCCGCGAAGATGTGGCAGGTGTCGATGCAGACCGCCATCCGATCCTTGTCTTCGACCTGATCGATGATTGCCCGCAGCTGCTCAAACCGGTAACCGATCGCGGTTCCCTGACCGGCGGTCGCTTCCAGGACGCTTTTGACGTTGTAGTTTTTTGTTTGCTCGTGGATAATGTCCAACGATTCCGCGATTAGTTTGATTCCTTCCGATTCCCCCTGTCCCATGTGCGAACCGGGATGGAAGTTGAGATACTCGATCCCCAGCAATTCGCAGCGATCGAGTTCGTCCTTCAGGGCTTCTCTCGATTTCTTGAGGATGCTTTTGTCCTTCGCGCAGAGATTGATCAGATAGCTATCGTGCACGACGATGGGAGAAATTCCGGATTCTCTGCGAAGATGCCTGAACTCGGTTGCCTCGTCCTGAGTGATTACTTTGCCGCGCCATTGATTGTTGTTCTTGACGAACATCTGGATGGTGGCGCAGCCGATTTTCATTCCGCGCTCAATGGCTGTGCGGACGCCTCCGGCAATCGACATGTGGGCGCCGAGAAGGGGTTGGTTGGCAGAATAGTTACGCACGAGAGGCCTTTCTGGAATGTGTGACCGCGCTTGCCCGCCGCATTCTTCGACTACGCTCAGGATGACGGCAGACGGGGAGTTCGTATCGAACTTGAAAGTAGAAATCGCGGAAGAAATCCCTCAAGTTTTTCACAGCGTTCTCAGCGGTTTGATTTCTTTCGAGGTTTTCCAGCCAAATCTCAAGAAAACTCCCATCCTGAGGTAACAAGCATAGATGGCCGAATACTAATGAGAAATCCATGTAAAAACAGGGATTCCAACCCAGACCGATAAACAAAAATCGTCCATCATCGCAATTTTTAAGTTGACTTAATTAAGGAGAAGGAATACATTCATCATACGACAACAGCAGTTATTTGCGTTATTGTGAGTGCTCCAAGGGAGGAGTCCTTCCGACGCTTCAACAATTCTGGAATCGCAAATGGGGGATAGCCAGAGATTTCGACGAATAAAAGCTGCAAGTGGATTGCTCGCGGTGCTGTCTATTCCTCTTTTCCTTCTTGTCTATCTGCGCAGTCAATTTGATATCGTGCAATTGCCAATCGGCCAAGCTCTTCCTCCAATGGAGTTCTTGACGTTTGAAGGAGAACCGATTCGATCCGAGTCGCTGACTGGACAAAAGACTGCGCTGATTTTCTTCACCGTCGAATGTCCGAAGTGCAAAGGACAATTGGAGAAGATGAATCAAATGCAGTTACGCTATGGAAAGCTGATGCGGTTCCTTGGTGTGTCACTCTCAGAGAGGAACAAGACGCGAGAGTTTTTGGCGAGACAAGAATATGCCTTTGATGTCGTTCACATGGACTTTGAGAGAGCGAAGGAAGTGATCGGAGTTGCGATTGTTCCGACGGTCTTGCTTGTGGATGAGAAACAGATTCTCAGGCAGCGACTCGTGGGGGAACAGCCGTTGATGAAGACGGAGAAGGCTGTTCAAGAATTCCTGAACTCGATAGCGCTCCAGCAAGAGACTCGTTCAGAAGAGACGACTTCGGGGAAATCAATCACTCCATGAAAACAACCGTGAATCAATATCGCAAGCTAATCGCAGTGGGATCGCTGGCCGCAATCTTCTTGCTCGCATCTCTTCTTCTCGGCATCCTCTTCAGTCTGAGCTTTCACGATGGTATTGGATCATATCACGCGTGGAAGATGGGGGGAGAGTTCTTAGGCAAGGAAGGCGTGGTTCTTCAAGACAAACCGAACAACTGCGGACCAGCAGCGCTCAAGATGATCTTTGATCACTTTGAGATACCGGCAAGGCTCATGGAGATTGAACAACATGTTGACTTGACGCACAGAGGCTCAAGCATGCTTGCACTCAAGGAGATGGCGGAGTTGAAGGGATTGAAAGCAGAAGGGTGGCGATACACGTTAGAAGATTTTTTGAAAGCTCCGATGCCTGCGATTGTTTTTGTTCATGACGATCACTTTGCAGTTGTCGATAGTGTGAGCATAGATCAACAGGTTTATGTTCGAGATCCAGCGCTTGGCAAGTTGAAGATACCCGTGAAGAAGCTGCCGAGAATTTGGAATGGAGAAACGTTGATTATCAGGCGACAGTAGGCAGAAAGCAGATGACAATGGAAGAAGAAAGATAAAATGATAGCAAAAGGGAAAAAAGGAAAGATAGCATATCCAAAGAACTCCGTTTGCCGATGGCGAGATGGAAAGAGAGCAAGATGGCAAGAGGGAAAGATAGTAAGCTCCAATCTGTTATCTCCAATCTGTCATCTGTAATCTGTCGTCTACAATCTGTAATCTACAATCTGAAAAAATCCTTGCTCGCTGGTTTGTTGGTGGTGGATGAAGATGGTATGGTTTTGCTCGGCCGCGAAACGATACCGTTGGAATTCATCGTTGGCAGACAGGCCGCAGCGGGCAGGAATTAATAAACCATTAAACCACGGTAATCTTGATTCTTTCAAAACGGAGGATTAGGTTATGAAAAAGGTAATTTCGGTGATGCTGATTGTTGCTCTCACGCTCACAGTTGCTTTATCAGTATTCGCGGAAACGGCAACCACGACCCCTTTGGCGAATCAGGAGATGAATTGTATTGTTGGAGGCGAGCTAGATTGTGACGATATCATGATGTTGTGTCTCGCATCGGGCACACCATTCTGGATATGCGCTCTAATCTGGGGAGCATGTAAGGTTGTTGTTGAGTAGCATGAGTGATCGATGCCGCACTGCCCTCCTTTGGGCGGTGCGGCATTAAAAGTATCCAAAATTTGGAGGGTGTGAATTCATGATAACGAAGATTTTCATCTTTCTTCTCGTCCGCATGTTTCTTGCCACCCGAGTCGATGCACAGAGTTTTCCCTTCCAACAGTTTGACAATATCAAATGGGGAATGAGTCTTGATGATCTTAAGAAAGCGATGCCCGCGGGTGAAATGAAGATCGAAAAGGGGAAACCCTTGTACATGCTGCAAGATTCGATTTACGGACACCCTGCGTCGTTTGGCTTTGGGTTGTCGAAAAATGGCGCGCGCTTGATTCAGATATTGATTTTTGTTTCCAAGGACAGAAAGCGACCAGGAGCGGAGTTGGTGCAACTATTGAATCAGCTTATTACATTGTTCACAACTTACCATGGAAATCCAGTCACAGACAAGAAAATCATGGGTCAGAGAGCTATGAAGTGGAATACCAAAGGCAGCAGCCTTCTATTCATCGGTAGTAATGATGTTATCTCGATTGCGTATTCCGAACCGAAGAAATGAGAAAATGATGATGATTCTGCATACGGCCTGTTTGGCAACCATTCTCTTTTCAACCACGTTTGCTCAGAACATCCATACATTAAAGGGGATGATTGTTAATGCCTCGTCACGCGAACCGCTGTCGGCAGCCAACATTCGAGTGTTCGGCACAACACGAGGTACGATCACCAATAAAGACGGTGTATTCCAGATTTCACTGCCGGCGGGGACCCATACGATTGTCGTGAGCTACGTAGGATATCAATCTGATAGCAGCGTGATCGCCTTGCCACAAACGTTGCAGCATAAGGTTGCGCTCATACCGATTGCGGTGCCTTTACCTGAGATTATCGTCAGCGATGAAGATCCGGCATACCAGATCATGCGCAACGTCATCGCGGAAAAACGGAAATGGCTCGAATCATTAGTTTCATTTGAGGCGAAAGCTTATACAAGAACATCCGTTCGGCACGATACTGCCATAATGATGATTGCTGAATCATATTCGACGGTCGATTGGAGTAAAGGGGATTCGCTTCGTGAGGTTATTACCCAAAAACGCCAAAGTGAAAATGTTCCAAGCTCTCTTCCTCTTGCATATGTGGGTGAAATCGTAAACTTTTATGAAGACCGGATTAGTGATGGGGGATTTACTTTTGTAGGTCCTACAGCGCACGATGCCTTCTCCTATTACAGCTACAGATTGAAAAACGCGCTCAATCTTGACGACGTCTCGATCTATGAAATAGAAGTAATTGCAAAGTCCCGCTTGACCCCGCTCTATCAAGGAACTATTTTGATTGCGGGCGAGACCTATGCGATGATCGAAACAAACCTTCAGCCAAACGAAGCGTTTATTCTTCCGTTCATGAAGACCTCCGCCATCCGCTTCAGGCAGCAATTCAGACACTATGAAAACAAATTCTGGTTGCCCGCTGATTATCGGTTGGATGCACGCATGGATGTTAGCCTTCTGGTCACCTCGGTGAAAGTTGCCGTCGAGAGATCTGTTGTCTTTTATGATTATTTGATCAACGCGAACATACCGGACAGCCTCAAAGCGATGCCAAAACTCGCAATTAACCCGCAAGCTTCCATATTTGATTCTACGTTTTGGGCTGAAACCAACGTTTTGCCGCTCACCAGTGAAGAACAAATCGCATACGTGCGAATCGATAGCCTTGCTACCATAGCAAAAGAACGACAGACAAGAAGCAGCGTTGGCCGCATAATAAGCTCTTTCATTCCGGTCGTACAACATATTGATATGCGTTTCAACAGAGTGGAAGGCTTGTTCCTCGGCGGTAAAGTATCTATTGACACGGTATTGAACTTGATGAAGCTCCATGGGCGAATCGGCTATGGCATTTCTGATGATCAATGGAAATATAAAATGGGCAGTACATTCTACCCATTCAGGACAAGAGAAGTCGGTGTCGGTCTGGAATTGTACCGCACACTCGCACACATTCCGGATGCAAATCTCTACGGAACATTTGAGATTTCACTTGCTGCTCTTCTGAGAAAAGAAGATTATCGAGATTACTATTCCACCAGCGGGTCACGATGGTTCGTTGAGTTGCGACCTCAGGGTCTGAAACGATTTTACACATTCGACATCGGGATAGGTTACTCTCATGAGAAACACAAGTCTGTCACGACAAATACAAATTTTGCTTTAGGCGGGAAAGACCGTTCATATCGCCAAAACCCCCATGTCGCCGACGGATTGTTTCGCTCTGTTTCAATGCATCTGGAAATTGGGAACCTTTTGCAGAGCTATCTGAGAGACACTCAGTGGTACATAAGCTCAAGCATCGAGCATTCATCGAGGGACATGCTCAAGAGCAGTTTCGACTTCACACAGATCAGAACAGTAATGCATGCAAAAGTCCCAACTATGTATCGGAGTCACCTTCTGAAGCCTTTCCTCGCTATTTTGATCTCTGGAGGAATCAGCTTCCACGAAACTCCTCCACAGCGCCTTTTCACCTTAGAATCAAGGCTTTCAGACTACGCTCCCTTTGGTGTGATGCATGGAGCAGCAGTGAAGGAGTTTTCCGGGGATCGATTCATCTCGATGCACTTAGAACACAATTTCCGCAGCATACCATTTCAAGCCGTTGGCATTTCTTCGCGATATGAGATTATCCTCTATGCATCAGCAAGTAGGACGTGGCTCGTGAACCGACACACACTCTCCTTCCTTCTGGCAAACCCAACTCTAAATTGGTACTACGAAGCGGGTTTTGGTATAAGTCGCCTGTTAGAAGTTCTTCGATTAGACTTCACGTGGAGAGGAACATCTCCTCAGGCCTGTGTCGTCACTCTTGGAACCGCTGATCTGTTTTAGTTTTCTCCCTCGTCCTATGGATTGAAATCGATGATACTATTCGAGGTTGTTTACCGCCCATCCACTGCCTTTGCCACATTGAAGGAACATCCGCGGTGGCTAGTTGCTTTTTTCGCGGTCAGTATCTGTCAGGTCCTTCTGAGTTTGTTGCACGTTCTCACGACAAATGATGGTGTTTTCGCTCTCGATGAGGCTGGAGCGTTTCTTACAGCATCAAAATTCGTTGTGGTTCTGATTCGAAATCTCACTTCCTGGTTTTTCTTCTCAGTCCTCTTGTATTATCTCATTCAGCTGTTTGACTCAGGCGAGGGGCAGTTATCTATCAAGCTGGTTTTCTCGGTGATTGTCCATTCTAATGTGATCACTCTGCTTGGTTCGCTCATCGCGTCCATGGTTTCGTTCATTCAGTGGTTGCTCGGGACCACACCAACATTTGTAGAGAAACGCCTTATTGGAATGAACGCATTGAGTTGGATAATTACTCTGCCTGAGATAGTCGTTTCATATATTCAGAGAGTAGATGTATTTACAATTTGGTATTTCATACTGGTTTCATATGGATTGTGTCTGGTGGCTGGGCTGAAGAAATCCAATTCCGCTTTCATTGTCTTCCTTGCATGGTTCGTTCTCGTCTCACTGCAACTTATCATTAGAAGCCATCTCAAAAATATCCTCTGAGTAGGATGAGGATGCATCCGAGGTGGACGAACCCGACAAAATTGTCGACATGATATTCGTAACGAACTACAAGACGGCGAAAGTGTTGCAGCTAGGCAAAGAGTCGTTCGATTTTCCAACGCCTACGATAGCGACGCAGCGGTCGTCCGTCTTGAGTCGGGGGGTTAACACGGTTGTTGCGATGCGGTGCAATCATCTGGATACGCTGAGCGGCGAGTGTTTTGTCGAGCTTGTCACTATCGTAAGCACGATCGCCAATCAGGCGTCGAGGTCGGGATCGAACAAAGCGTTCCTTGAGAGTATCAAAGACAAGGGTGACTTCATGCGGACTAGCAGACGCTGCGTGGACGGCGAGAGGAACATCAGCACCATCTGCCACTGCCATGAGCTTCGTACCCTTGCCCCGCTTGGTTTTTCCGACACAGGAGCCCCCTTTTTCGCCACCACAAAGGTCGCGTCGATGAAACACTCGCGCAGGTCGAACTTGCCTCGCTCGTGCAGATCCTTGGCGAGAGCCTCCAGCGCCCGCCTGAGCACTCCAGAGCGCACCCATTCTTGGAAGCGCCGGTGACAGGTCTGGTACGGTGGAAAGCGTTCGGGCAAATCGTACCAACGAGCTCCCGAAGGGAGAATCCAAAGGATCCCGTTGAGGACCTCTCGGTTTGGGCGTCGAGGTCGACCACGTCGGTCTGCCCGAACAACGGGTTTCGGTATGAGGGGCTCTATAATGGCCCACTGTTGGTCAGAGAGTTCTTCGCGTCGTGCCATGTACGAAAGTACATGGCATTATCCAAAAGTACAAGTACCATTTTTGAGATAGGTTCTAGTCATCTTTGTGAATCAGGTGAGCTCCGACCGGGAATTTGAAAGACTATCCAACCAACTCGTTTCTCTCCTGATTTCAGTCCACAGAGAACCTGTCGCGGATAGGAAACAATTGGGGACGCGAGCGATGAAGTGGAAAGATGGTGGGAGCGACATCGTGTTTCTGACCTCGAAAGACTTGTTGTCTCTCACCTACTCCGAAGCTGAAAAAGGAAAACAAGGTCGATCAGCTCTCACAAGTTGGTTCCACCCAGATCTCATATTGTCTGAACAGAGTGGATGATGATAGTCGGGGACTACCTCACCGCAGCTCCGCCACCGGAACCTCCCGGGTGACAGTATATGACCAGAATCCGATCATCCCGTTGTTCGCCGTCAGCCATTCATTGAGGCGCTGTTCAACATCGGTTGGGCTTCCGTCGAGGATCTCCGCCGTGATTTCTGCGAAGCCCTGAAACTCCACGACCCGCCACGACCAAATCCGCTTTCCAATCAGATCCTTGTTCAGATAGTTCCCGTCACCATTTCCACGATCGATCTTTGCCAGCACAATGGTCGCGCGTGTGGCCAAAGGATTCTTCACGATCTCTCGCGCGGCTGCGATATCCTGAGCTTTTGTGAGGGGAAGGATGTAGGAATCTCCCTGTGTCGCGCCGGGGCGGGAGACCTGGAAATAGGCCGTCCCGTCATTATCGCTTTTCTCAGTCACGCCGCATCCGGGAACGATCTGGAGGAGAAACAGGATGACGAGGGCGGCAGCAGTATATCGAAAAGGTCGCATAGATCAACCCATCTGATTCTGATTGACAAATCATAGCAACTCGATTGCGAGGACATTGGTGAATGGATCAACAACCCAAATATCGAAACCACCCGTTGAATATGCAACAATCAAAGACAGAATCTTAAGAAAAGGGCCTCACCGAACGGGAGGGTAGATTTCCGCCGAAGCTCTTCGTATGTTCAGCCAATATTCCCCCATCATCAGGATCTCGAGGACCGATGAGCGCTCTCCAACGCCTTCAAAAAAAGAAGAAGAAACGAATAGTCGGATTGATGTCGGGCACGTCGGTCGATGGCATCGACGCCGCCCTGATTGATGTTGAAGGAAACGGCACGCGGTCGAAGGTGAGTGTCATTGCATATGCGACTTTTCCATTTCCCCGCGGATTCCGGAAACTTGTTCTCTCCAATTCGCTTCCGGGTACAGGCACCGTAGACCTCATTTGCCGCCTCAATATTCTCTACGCTCAGTTCTACGCTGATGCAGTACGGAAGCTCACACGCAAGGCGAGAATCTCACTCTCGTCAATCGACTTGATCGGCTCACACGGACAGACCATTCACCATCTCCCCTCCCCCCACCGCATGTTTGGCAAAACGGTTAGGGCGACGCTGCAAATCGGTGATCCCTCCACGCTCGCAAAGCTCACCGGCATACCGACCGTTGGGGATTTCCGAACTGCTGATATGGCGGTCGGTGGACAAGGAGCTCCTCTGGTTCCATACGTTGACTACCTCCTGTTTCGATCGAAGTCGAAAAATCGGATTCTTCTCAATCTTGGTGGAATTGCCAACTTCACAGCGATTCCACGAAACTCAGGCATCGACGATGTTGTTGCATTCGATACCGGTCCCGCCAACATGGTTATCGACGCATTGATGAACAGGCTCTTCAAAAAGAGGTACGACGAAGGGGGGATCATCGGGATGAAGGGAGAGGTGATCCCGTCTCTCCTTCGCTGGATGATGAGACACCCGTACCTGAGGAAACACCCACCCAAATCGACAGGCCGGGAGATGTTCGGCGAAGGATACATCAATCAGATCCTGACCGGGTGGAAGAAGGAACGAAAAGAAGATTTGATCGCGACGGCCGCCGCGTTCACGGCCGCGAGTGTTCATGACCAGTATCAACGTTTCATTGCAAAGAAAATGAAGGTTGATGAACTGCTTATCAGCGGAGGCGGGACGCACAACACAGCGATCGTGTACCGGCTCGAGCATTACTTCTCGCCGGCACCCGTACGCGCCGTCTCAGAGCTTGGTATCGATGCTGATGCGAAGGAGGCGATCTGCTTTGCGATTCTCGCGAACGAGACGATTGCCGAGCATCCGTCGAACGTGACGCGCGTGACCGGCGCGTCAAGACCAGTCATTCTTGGGAAAATCTGTCTGTAGAGATGCGATCCAATACCCGACCAACTTACTCAATGTCATTCCGTCGCAAGACGGAATCTGCACCGTCAAGATGCAGATACCGGGTCCCCGTGTTAAGCATCACGGGGCAGGCAAGCTCGGCATGACGGAGGAGTGAGAAGCAGATGCCGGATCCCCGTGTGACAGCACCACGGGGCAAGCGGGGTCCGGCATGACAAAAAGTGTAGAGCAAACGGAGAAACGAGAAATATGCGATTGAAGATCCTACTGTGGCGTTTGGCGTTTCTGTTTTCCCTCGTTGCTCTGCATCAATCCGCGTACTCCCAGAAAACGCTTACGATTTTCCACATCAATGATACGCACAGCTATGTCTTTCCGTGGGGACCGAAGCTCAATGGTGAACGGCAGAACGGAGCGGCGTCGAGACTCATTAAACGATACAAGAATCTTCGCGCATCTGCGGTGAATCCGATCCTGCTCCACGGAGGCGACAGCTTCACCGGTGGGATGGTGTTCAATCGGTTTCTGGGTCGGGCTGAGTTCGAGCTTCTTGATGCAATGAATCTTGAGGCGATGGCTCTCGGGAATCACGATTTTGATATTCGTCCCGTCCGGCTCAAGAACGCGATCGTGCAGTCGAAGGCGAAATTTGATTTCCTCTCCGCCAACATACGCTACAACAACGATACAACCGGATTATCCCAGCTTGTAAAACCGTTTGTGGTGAAAACGATAGGAAATGTGCGTGTCGGGATCTTTGGACTCACCACCACATCGACCGTGTTCTACGGCGAAAGCACACCCATCACGTTCGATTCGACGGTTGCGACGGCGCGTCGCATGGTTGATTCGCTCAAAACGAGGAATGTCGATCTTATCGTTGCCCTGACGCATCTTGGCGCCAGCGAAGATCGTGCAATCGCGCAGAGCGTGAGCGGGATCCATGTCATCGTCGGCGGGCATTCCCATACCGTGCTTGAAACACCGGTTCTCGAACGAAACCCATCGGGCGACAGCACGATCATTGTGCAGGCCGGATCGAAGTGGGAACATCTCGGCATGCTCACGCTTACCCTCGCGAACAATCGCGTATCGTATTCCTATCAACTTGATCGTATCGCGGCGCCGATGGCGGAAGACCCGATCACTCAGCCGTTGATTCGGGCGTATCAGGATTCAATTGTTGCGATGTACGGAAACGTCTTCACTGATCAGCTTGGAGAGATGCGTGACGATTTTCCTCCCGTCAATCCGTTTGCCGGCGACCTCGAGGTTCCTCTGGTTAATCTCGTGACCGATGCGTACCAGTTTGCCTCGAAGGCCGATGTGGCCCTGGAAGTAGCATCACTCATGCGACAGAACATGCACAAGGGTATGGTCTCGACATCTGACCTGCGTGACATCCTGTCGTGGGCGTACGATTCACGTCAGGGGCTTGGGAAGAAGCTCTCGGTGCTCACGCTTACAGGATCAACGCTGCGACTCGTTCTCGCGGCCGCGGGAGCGCTGTCGTTTGATGCGTTCGCAGGGGCCGTGCCGAGCGCTCTGGCGATGAGTCCCTCCGGTCTGCACTATACTATTATAACCTCGGGGGTGCTCGCGGATTTTGAGAACATCTGGGTGAACGATGAACCGCTGGATGAGAACCGGATTTACACGCTGGCAGTCAATGAATTTGTCGCTGATCTTGCCAAGCGATACCCATTCTTGCAGATTCTCGAGAGAAAAGAGATGACGATCGGTCCGGTGGAGGCCCTCGCCGATTACCTCCGGTCGAAAGGGATAGTACGACTCAGCGACGTACTGATGGGGAGAATATGGGATAAATCAAGGCTGAATCCGGTTACGTTTGAGTACGCGCAGAACAGCCTGACCCTCCGATGGAACCCGCAAGCGAGAGCCACGAATTATCATGTCCAGCGAAAGCAGATCGGCTCAACGACAACATTTCAGCGTGCCAATCAGACTTCAATGACGCTGCCGGAATTCAGAGACATAGCCGTCGCCCGGGGTGAATCGTATTACTACCGACTCGAGGAACTGCGGGACAACGGATTGACATATCTCCATCCCCCAATCGCATATCGGGTTGGTCCGATTCCCACGACCTTCTATCTCACGCAGAACTTTCCCAATCCATTCAACTCCTCCACGACACTCTGGATCGGTGTCGGCGAAAGGGGTCACGTAATCGTGCGGGTCTATAATATTCTGGGTCAGCGCATCAGGATCCTCGCCGATCAGGAACTGAACCGGGGTGAGTATGGCATAGTATGGGATGGTACGACAGAAGGGCATGTGCCTGTCGGGAGCGGAGTCTATGTGGTGGAATTTGTGCATCCGCGTGGAACAGAGTTCAAAAAGCTCGTGCTCCTTCGCTGATGTTTGAGAGATGAAGGCCTGACGACATGCAGAAAGAAAAGATCATCATCGTCTTTACGGTTCTCGTCGAGGTGATTGGATTCGGGATCGTAATTCCGATTCTCCCCTTCTACGTCACCTCATTCGGCGTCACTCCGTTTGTCGTGACGTTGCTGTTTGCCTCGTTTTCGTTTTTTGCATTTCTGAGTGCCCCGTTTCTTGGCTCGCTGTCGGATCGTATCGGTCGGCGCCCCGTCCTGCTCGTGAGCATTTTCAGCACCTCCATCGGTTGGTTTGTGTTTGCGAGTGCGACCTCGGTGCCGTTGTTGTTCCTTGGTCGCATCATCGACGGTGCGGCGGCCGGAAACTTTACGATCGCGCAGAGCTACCTTGTCGACATCGCGAAAGACGAGAAGGAGCGCGCAACAAATCTCGGGATCATTGGCGCCGCGTTTGGGGTAGGGTTGATCATCGGTCCTCTTCTTGGCGGCATCCTCAGCAATATTTCGCACGCGTTTCCGTTTTGGATTGCCGGCGCGCTCGCGTTGGCGAATTCCATAATGGCCTATTTCTTCCTGCCCGAAACACATCACAATCGTGGAGGACGTGAGCGCCTCACCTTCAACCCGCTGAGACCCCTCTATCGTGCCGTCCAGGATAGAAGCACGCGGCCGTTGTTTCTTTCCTGGCTCCTCTTCGCCCTCGCATTTGTGACCGCGCAGTCTGTGTTTGCATTGTTCAGCGACTCAGTCTTTGGGTTTGACTCATTTAAAACCGGAATGCTCTTCACCGCGATCGGCGTCTTCGTTGCAGTCAACCAGGGGCTTCTCCTGAAACATTTCTGGCTCAAACGGTACTCTGAGTCGTCCCTCGAATGGGGGATGACGATCGTCTTTGGCGTTGGGCTGTTGCTGATGGGGAGCGGCGTTCTCTGGTTCTTTTTTCTCAGTCTCCCGCTCTATGCGCTTGGCCAGGCGATTCTCCGGGTCGTGATCACGAGCCAGGTGGCCGGCACGGCGGATCCATCCGTGAAAGGAGAGACGCTCGGCATTCTCTCAGCGCTCATGTCGGCCGCGATGATTGTGGGACCATTGATCGGCGGATCGCTCTTTGAGATCGATCCACACATCCCCATATTTGTGGGAGCAGGATTCATGGCGCTTGCCATGTTCAACAAGGTAAAGCGTGCCCGTGCGACATAGCTGATACGATTTTCTTACCATAGCCCGGTGATGGAGGAAAACGCCGGAATTTTCCAGATCGACGACAAATCCATCCGAGAATCTTCACGAACCCGCATCCCAGGCTCTCCCCTTCTTTCATTCCGGTTTCACGAGTTTACCCATTTTCCTAGGAAAGGTGAAGAATTGAGTTGTACTTTTAACAAGAAATGACGAAATTACCAGTACTCACAATATGGAGGTCTTATG
>Ga0208244_101245_pt1 | contig 14983 bp, 8 predicted proteins | sample SubbioCR12Aug_5A_FD_184828 | JGI IMG/M metagenome (GOLD analysis project Ga0208244, IMG submission 184828) | Serpentinite rock and fluid subsurface biosphere microbial communities from McLaughlin Reserve, California, USA - CR12Aug_5A (SPAdes) | ecosystem: Environmental > Terrestrial > Deep... | reverse complement strand
ACCTCGCCCGCGCGGCGCGCGTCGCGGTGTCGAGCCTCTACCACCCGACGCAATACCCCGCCAAGAACATCAACGACGGGCGCCTGAACACCTCCGACAACAGCCAGCGCTGGGTCAGCTCCGATGAAAGCCCCGACACGGTCGATCTCGCGTGGGACAAACCCCAGAAGATCGGCGCGGTGCGGCTCGTCACAGGGCAGGCGGGCGGCAAGGAAGGCCCGACGACGCCCGTCACCGACTTCGTGATCCAATACCACGACGGCGCGGCATGGCGCGACATCGAGGCGACAGCGGCCAGCGAAAACACCTCGGTCGATTGGCACACCCGCTTCCCGCCCGTCACATCCGACCGCCTGCGGCTGGTGGTGACGCGCACGCCGGGCAACCTGACGCGCATCTGGGAATTCGAGGTGTACGGCCCCGTGGCGGAACGTTAACCGTTGCCGTCCGCCGCGAAGGCGCGGGCCAACGCCTGCCACTGGGCGTTGGCGAGCTGTTCAGCACGCGCCTGCGGATCGACGCCTGCCGCCGCGAAAAGGGCCGCCACGCCCGCCTCGTCGCGTCCCAGCGGGGCGGGAGCTTTGCGCAGGGAGGCCCCGAGCTGCTTGCGGCGGTGCATGAAGGCGTAGCGCGTCAGCTCGAAAAACCACCGGCGCTCTTCTGCCGACAGCCCCCCGCCGCCGTGACGGTCGAGCCGGACGATGGTCGAGCCCACCTCCGGGCGCGGCCAGAAGCACGACGCCTTCACGGCGCGCACCAGCGTGACGGTGTGATCGAGCTGGAGCCACACGCCCGCCTGCCCCCGCGCCTCGACGCCGGGCGGCGCGGCGAAACGCTCGGCCACCTCGGTCTGCACGAGCACCACAAAGGTCTTCGGCGCGAGCGGATGCAGGGCCAGATCAAGCAGGATACGGGTGCCCACGGAATACGGCAGGTTCGAAATGCAGGCGGAGAACCTCTCGGCGAGCAGCGCGTCGCGGTCGATCTCTAGCGCGTCGGCTTCGATCACGCGCAGTCCGGACGGCTTCCCCAGCGCCTCGGCCAGCCGCGAGGCGAGCCGCGAATCCTTCTCGATGGCCGTGACGCGCGCGCCGCGTTCGAGCAGTGCCTCGGTCAGGACGCCCAGCCCCGGGCCGATCTCCAGCACCGTGTCGCCCGCGCCCACGCCGGACGCCTCGATGATCGCGTCAAGGATGTTGCGGTCGATCAGGAAATTCTGGCCGAGCGTCTTGTTGGGGTGGAAACCGTTCCCGATGCACCAGGCCTTGACCTGTGATGGCGAGGTGAGGTTCACGGGAAGGCTCACTTGCCCGTCGGCAGTTCGAAGACCTTGATGTAGGCCTCGGCGCGCAGACGGTCGGTCCACTCCTTGTAGATTTTCTCAGCCGTGCGCATCCGCAGGTGGCTTTCGACATACGGCGACGCCTCTTCGAACGTCAACATGCGGGCGTCCTGATGCTCGTCCTTGCGGACGATGTACCCGTATCCGTCCAGCACCAGAAGCGGCGAGACCTCGCCGGCCGAGAGCTTGTCGAGCGCCTCCACGATCTCCTTGCGGAAAACGTCCTCGGGGTTGACCTTGCCCCACGACCCGCCGCTCGCGGCCTTGGCATCCTGCGAATAGGTCTGCGCCAGCGCGGCGAACGAAACCCCGCCCTTCAGCCCCTCGGCGATCTTCTCGGCGCGCTCGGCGACCGTGGGGTCGCCGTCCTTGCCGGGCGGGTCGAGGATAATCATGCTGACGGCGGTGGCGGTCTCCGTCTGATAACGCCCTTTGTTGGCCTCGTACTCCTCGCGCACCTCGGAGGGGGTCGGCATGATGCGCTTCTCGACCTGCTGATACCGCATGGCGGTGATGAGCAGATCCTCCTCGATGTTCTTGCGCCACTCCTCAAACGTGATCTTGCGGTCGGCCAGCAGTTGGTGGAGCTTCGTCTGGTCGCCCTCGAAATTGTTCGCCACGATCTCGCGGATGCGGTTGTCGACGGCCCACGACTGCAGCTCCATCTTGGATTTCTTCGCCGCCGCAAGGATCAGCTTGCGGTCGATCAGCGCGTTCAGCGTGGCGACGTACAGCTCGCGGAGCCGCCGCTCGCGCTGCTCGGGAGCCGTGTCGCCCCACGGGCTGCGCCGCACCTCGCTCATCACCTCGGCGATCGTGATCATCTCGCTGTTGACGTAAGCCGCCACGCCGTCCAACAGAACCGCCTGACTTTTCTTTTGGGAAAGCCCCTGCGCCGATACGGAGCACGCCATGAAGGCCAAAACCAGATATAAACCGGAACGCGACGTCATCATCTTTAAGGCACCTTTCATCTGACAGGAATTGGGGCAGTTTACCTTAACCGCCGCCGGATTACCAAGCGTTAAAATCGGCCCGCGCCGGAGGCCCCGTGCCGCCCGCTTAGTTTTTCATGCAAAGGCCGCCATCGACGCAGAGCGTCTGCCCCGTGATCCACGCGGCCTCGTCGGAGGCGAGGAACCGCACCACGCCTGCCACCTCCTCGGGCGCACCGAACCGCCCCAGCGGGATGGCGGCGAGCTGCTTCACGCGGCGCGTCTCGGGGATGTCGGCGGTCATGTCGGTGACGATGATGCCGGGCGCGACCGCGTTGACCGTCACCTGCGACGCCGCCAGCTCGCGCGCCGCCGTTTTCGCCAGCCCGAGCAGCCCCGCCTTCGACGCGCTGTAGGCGGCACGCATCAGGTCGCCCAGCAACCCGGCGTCGGAGGAGATGTAGATGATCCGCCCCGCTTTCTGCCGCGCCATCGGCCGCGCCACCGCTTTGGTGAGCAGGAACGCCGCGTCGAGGTTGGCCTCCATCACCTGCCGCCACTCCTCGAACGTCGTGAACGTGAGCAACTGGCTTTTGATGATGCCCGCGTTGCAGACCAGCGTGTGGACCGCGCCGCACGCCTGCGACACGTCCTTGACGAGCGTCTCGACCTGCGCCGGGTCGCAGAGGTCCGCGCCGAACGCCTCGGCCTCGCCGCCTGCCGCACGGATCGCGGCGACCGTGGCCTCGGCCTCCGCCCGCGAATGCCGGTAGTGGACCGCGACGCGGAACCCGTCGCGGGCCAGCGCGAGGGCGATCGCGCGCCCGATTCCCTTGGCGGCACCTGTGACGAGAGCGGTCTTCATGTGGTTTTCCCCGTGCGTTTGCGGCGGTCAGCTTTTCAGGTACGGCGCGAGCACCGTCTCGTCCACGACTGCCGCGCCCGTCTCGGCCTGAACCTTGGCGAGGTCGATGCCCTGCTCCTGCGCCAGCCGCCGGGCGCGGGGCGTGGCCCGCACACGCGGCGCGCGCTCGCGGACGGCCTCGGGCGCTTCGGCTGGCCCGCGGTACGCGAGCATCAGCTCCTCGTTCGCGGCGGCCGCCGCGTCGTCCGTTTCGCCGGCGGCGCCGACAAGCCCGACGATGTACCCGGCGGGCACGATGCTCTTGGGCTGGGCGTACACCGCGAGCAGGACGCCGGAGGCAGGCGCCTCCAGCTCGTACACGGCCTTGTCGGTGGTGAGTTCCACCACGGTCTCGCCTGCCGACACAGGCTCGCCGAGAGTCTTACGCCAGCGCGAGACGGTCACGTCCACGATGTTGGCGTCCAGTTGGGGGATGATGATGCGTGTCATAAATTAAAACGCCACCTCTTCGAGGCCGGGCAGGTTGGCCTTGGTTTTCTGGCTGTCGGGCGGCACGGGGATCATCCACGTGTCGGACATGTTGCCGCGCCGGTCGCTGACCCGGAAACGGAACCAGTTCGGGTCTGTGGCGGGCAACGCGAGGTTGGCCGGGCGGACGCCGGTGGCAGACGATTCCCCGCCTGCCCAGACGAGTCCGCGCACGCCGCTCAGGTCATAGGCCCGGACGGGCATGAAGTGGTCGGAGTTCCACGGCGCGAGCACCGCCGCGGAACGGAACTGTATCCGGCCGCCCTTGGTCTTGGCCGACAGGTAGATGGAGAGGTAGGTGATGTCCGGCGTGTCCTTGTGCTCCTCGGTCTCGTACTTCAGGAAGTCGCGGACGTTGATGATGACATCGTGCCACACGCCGGTCTGGCAGGTCACGTCGCCCGTCACGAACGCCAAGTGGTTCGAGACGGTGAGGTTGAGCGTGTGGGCGTCCCGGATGCCTTTCGGACGCCGCGGCCCCGTGTTGAAGGCGATGCTGAAGGGGCGCAACCCGCTGACCATATCGAACGTGCGGAAGGAGAGCGCCAGCCACGGGAACTTGTCGGGATCCCAAGCGGGCGCGAACGGACGCTGGATCACCGCGTTCGCGTCGCCGCTCAGCGAGACCTCCAGCACGTTCCCTTCCGGAGTCGGAACCGTCTTGGCCGCGATGTTGCGCGACTCGGGGAAGAACGGCAGCAGGGCCGTCATCGTGGGCTCGAACGCGAGCGTGTTGGGCAGCTTGGGGAACGGCAGGATGGTCGGCGGGCGCTTGTCCGCCTCAAGGTCGATCGGGATCTCGATGTTGAGGGGCGGCGCCGCATTGCCTGCCGCGTCGGTGATGCCGCTGACGGTGACGGGGACCACATCGCCGTGCTTCACGTCGGCGAGCTGTTTGCGCATAAGCCAGATCCAGTCCACCTCGTACGTGAGCGCGCCTTGGCCGATGGCGCAGAACCCGTTGTCCTTCGAGAGGTCGAGCGGCGTCCCGAGCCCGGTGAAACGAATGGTGTTCGGCACCGGCGGCGCCACAGGGTCGGCGATTGTCACGGTCAGGCTGCTGCCGTTGTATTTCTCGACCGCGTTGAGCGCGTGGCTCACCGTCGGCGGCGTGCGGTCGAGCATGAAGGGCACATCGGCGGGATGCGACCAGAGCGACCGCATGTCGCGCGCGCGGACAAGCAGATGATGGATCCCCTCGGGGATCGCGGCCACGTCGGGCTGGATGACCTCGCCGTTCTTGGCGGGCCGCCAGACGACCTTCTGCTGCTCTTCCGCCGGGCGGTTGTCGTAGGCGGCAGGGCCTTGGAGAATCGCGTACGCCACCTCTGCCACGCCGTCCGGGTCGGCGTAGTCGGCCTTGAACGCGAAGGGGCGGTTCGGGCCGACCGCCGGGCCGCAGGCCACGTCGTCGATCAGGAGCCGGCTGTGCAGCCCAGTCTGGTCGCGGTCGCTGCGCGAGGCGAAGCGGAGCGGCGCGGGCGGCACGTTGACGCGCTGCGCCAGCGGCAACTGCCCGCCGCTGTCGGAGGGGATGCCCGTCCAGACGCGCCACGTGTTGTCCATCGGCGCGGCCACGCCGCCGCCGAAGCGCACATGGGTGTTGAAAACCTCCGAGAAGGTGAACGCAGACCCGCCGAAAGCCAGCGAGGCCACCGCCATCGGGTCGCCCTTGTAGCGGAACTGGATGAGCGGCGTCGCGACCGAGTCGAAGCTCTTGACGAGCAGCCCGTCGAGACGGCGCCCGTAAACGCCGCCGTTCTCGAACTTGAGCACGCCGCCGCGCACCGGGTCGGAGTAGTCGATCGACGCCTTCGCCACGGTCTGGTAAGGCGCGGCGTCGCCGGGGCGGGACTCGAAGGTCTGGATGCCGCCCTCGGGCATCTCCAGCCCCAGCAGAACCGGAGGATGGTTGACCGCCTCGTCCGCGCGCATCGGGACGACCTGCCGGAAGAAGCGTCCGTCGGAAAGTTCGAGCGCGAGGGTCATGCGTCCCGGCTGCAACGTCTCGAACGGCACCAGCACGCGGATGCTGTTGCCCTCCACCGTGAACGGCGCGGGCTGCGCGTCGGCGGTCGCCCGTCGCGGGGGCAGCATCGGCGAAGGCCAAGGATGGACCGGCGTGACGAGGATCGAGCCGGGAATCGCGGAGTCCGCCTCGGCGCGCAGCCCGAAGTTGGCCAGCTCCGGCACGGCCCATTCGATCACCGGCTTGCGCGGGTCGAGCGCCGCGGGAACCTCGACCATCTGCAGCTCGCCGGGGCGCAGGCTGTTGACGATCTGCGCCAGCGCGGCGATCTCCGTGCGCTTCTCCGGCGGCGCCGTCAGCACGGGGACGCCGCGATGGACTTCGCGGAAGTTGCGGATGGCGTACCACGCATGCGGCGGGTTGCCCTTCAGCCCCATCTGCACGTCGCTCGGCTGGAGGTTGCCGAACCCTTCAAGCTGCACCGCCTGATTGGCCCGGATGATCTCAGAGGGCACCCAGATCTCCACCGGCGTCCAGACGAGGTTCGTGCCGGAGGACGGCGGCACCTCCTCGTGCCTGCCGATGATCCTGCGCGGGCCGCGCGCCTCGTCCGTCCCGGAAAGCACATACGTCCAGCCCTGCACAGGCTTCACCTCGCCCTTGTCGTCGATGCTGACCGTCGAGAATTCGAAGTTCACCAGCGCCTGCGGGTGCCGCGCGATCTCGAAACGCCACCCCAGCAGCTTGTCCGGCTGCGCAGGCGGCAGGTCGCACCGCACGAGGAAGGTGCCCGCGCCGAGAATCGACGTGACGTGCATCTCAGGCCGCGCCGTGTCCAAGTTGCGGAACCGCACGCTCGGATGGCTCACCGTGTCGAAGGCGTGCCAATACTCCGGCGTGAGCGGCTGCGCCACACGCCCGTTGACCCGCACCCCCGCGTCGCCCAACGCCTCGGGCTCCGACGGCAGGGGCACGCCCGCCGGGATGGCCTTGAAGGCGAACGGGCGCGGCTTGATCGACTCCGCCGCGATCTTGATGCGCGCCACCATCATCGAGTTGCGGTAGGTCCAGATGCCGAGCGAGCCCTCTTGCAGCGGGTCCTTGTCCTCGACGTCAAACACGTCCTCGTTGTCGTAGATGTACTGTAGCTTCGTGCCGACACGCCGGAGCTGCATGCCGTACCACGCGCCGTGGATGTCGCGCCCGGCTGCCACCAGCGGCTGGTATCCCTGCCGCGTGAGTCCCGCGCGGGCACGCGGCACGAGGTACTTCGTGGAAATGTCCATGATCTCGCCATTGCGCAGCAGGCGCGAGTACAACTGCGAATGGTCGGGGTCCCAGCCCGTCGCGATGGCGGTGTAGCCGTCTCCCGTCGAGCCGGCCCGGCTCATCACCGAGAGGTTCAGGTCGCCGGGACGCTCATACCAGCCCATGCGCATCCCCGCGTAGAACTCGATGCTGAAATCGCCGCTGAACACGTACTTAGACCAGAGCGCGGCCAACGAGTCGGCGCTCTCGCCGTTCATGTGCGACCACGTCGGCTCGCAGTAGAAGCGGTTGATGACCTCCCAGCGCCCGCCGTTGAGCGTCCAGTTGTACAGCGATTCCGTGAAAAGCGTGTCGAACACGTTGTCGCGCTTGACCAGCGTGCGGCTCAGATCGCCGATCGCCATCCCCGAGATGCGCATGCGCCGCCCGTTCAGCGGCGCCGCCAACTGCGCCTTGGCCAGCAGCGCCTCGTCGCCGCCCAGCCAGACCACCAGCCCGTCGATGCCGAGCGTGAACAGCCGCATCCGCGTCTTGTCGAACGTGATCTCGGGAACCGACTCGGCAGGCACCGAAAACGCCGCCTGCTCGCCGGAGTCCGGCGTGAAGACGCTGATCTGGTTGTCCTTCACGCTCACGCGGCACAACCCGTTCGACGAGCCCTCGGGAATGCACAGGTGCAGCTCCATGCCGTTCACGATCGGCAGGCGCACCTTCACCGGCCCCGTCAGGTCGCCTTTGAACCACGTCAGCCCGTCCTTGAACGTCACCCACTGCCCTTCCGGCGAGGCCCAGTGCCGCATGAAGGGATCGTTCACATACAGCGGGTTCTTCTCGAACCGCTCGCTGGAGGTCACGTCGCGGGAGAGCACCGCAGGCGCGGTGAAGAACAGGTCGGACGGCGCCGACGCCAGAACGCCCTGAATCCCGCCGGGCTGCTGCTCCGGCCTGTCGAAGCAGACCAGCCGGTTGTCGGCATAGCAGCGCAGCTCGTACGGGCGCAACGCATCCATCGCGAGCGTCACGCGGTTGCTCGTGAACGCGGCCTCGTAGGTGTCGAGCGTCACCGTGTTCGTCGCCGTCACATGCTCCAGCCGGTACGTCCGCCTGCCGCCAGCCTGCTCGCAGGTGAAGCGGTAATGGGGCGAGCCATTGCCCGCTGAGCCCGTGCTCAGCCCGCAGGAGAACTCGTCCGAAGTCGCCACGAACAGGGACTCCTGCCGGAGCGGCCCGCCCGACGGCACGCCGTATTCCCAGCGGTTCGTCGCGCCGCCCTGCGAGGGGAAGTAGAGCCACGTCGTGCCCTGCCGCAGCAGCGAGCGCACGCCCGGCGTCTGCGCGCGGGTGTCGAAGGCCACATCCTCGGGCGTCTCGAACACGCGGTCCTCGTGCGAAATCACGGAAACGTCGTCGAACCGCGTCATCTCCCCTTCGGCCATGTTGGAGAACAGGCCGAACCGCCCGCCCGGCGGCAGCGGCATCTTGCGGCGGATCACCTCGATGTTGTCGGCGCGGCAGACGATCCGGTCGTCAAAAATCTGCGCCTCCAGCAGCAGCCACTGCCCGGCGGGCAGTTCGGTCTGCACCGCGTCGAGCGGCACGGCCGGCGCGTCCTTCTGCGCGGGCTTGCGCCACAGCTCAAGGATCAGCCGGTCCGTCGCCGGATGCGTCCGCGCCGTGAACCCGAAATACCCCCCGTGCTCGCCCGCGAGAAACACGATCCCGTTCGTCCCGCTGTTGTGCTGCACCGCCGCGCGGTAAAGGTACCGGTTGTAGAACGGCTCGCCCGCGAGAACCACCGCCTCCGTGCCCCCGCCCTGCAACGTGTAGAAGTTCGGGCTCTTCTCGGGACGCGGCTGCCGCGCGAGCTGGTACCCGCCCGACAGGCCGCTGACCGACCCCGTCACCGAGTGGAGCTTCCAGACGCCGCTCATGATCTCCCACGTCGGAGGGAACTCCGACCCTGCGGGCACAAGGAAATTGTCCTCGAACTTGAAGGTGCCCAGCCGCTGCGTGTAGTCATCCTCGTCCGCGTCGGGCGGCTGGTTGGCGGCGTCGTGCAGCAGCTTGAGCGGGCCGTCCCACAGCTCCGGCATCCGCAGCACGGGCTGGTCGTTCACGAACGCCGTCCACGACTCCTCCGTGCGCCGGAGCGCGAACCAGCACGGCCCCTCTTGCAGCGCCGGACACGGCCACACCGTGAAGCGCCGCTCGGTCTCCGCCGAGAAAACCCCCGTCGGCAGCAGCTTGTAACGGGTCTTGTCGCGGCCCAGCACCAGCTCCACATGGGCGCCCTTCTCCGGCCCCGCGAGCTGGACACGCATCTCGCCTGCCGGAGAAGGCACCAGATTCATTGCCGCCAGAGCCGCGCGGTCTTTCACCTCCAGCCGCGACACCCATTCCCCCGGCGCGGCCAACGAGACAAAAACGACACCCCCCGACAACACCCCCCAAACGATACACATCAATCTTTTCACGGCGTCCAGTCTACCACGTTTCGTTGTTTCAGATAAGGGGGCAACACGGGAAAAACCGCCTTCCCCCAAAAGCGGTTTGTCTTATCAACGGCCTCCGCGCGGTTTTATTGCTCGGCCCCGCCCGCTTGCCGCCGCCCCCGTTATCGCGTAACATAGCCGCATGACAAAGCCGGTCTGCACCCTGCCCTTCGAATACGTGGACACGCCCGAGCGCCGCGTGCTCAACCTCGAGCCCGACGGCATCCCCTGCATCCCCGCGCTCGGCTACAGCCACTACTCCAAGAGCCGCCCCAGCGTCTCCGAACACCTCCACCCCGGCTGCGTCGAAATCTCCCTCTGCATGCGGGGCTCGCTCGTCTTCGAATGCGGCGGACGCCCTTGGAACGTCCTCCCCGGCCACGTCTTCGTCACCCAGCCGGACGAGTGGCACCGCCTCTCCACCAACCCCAAGGGCCTCGTCATGTACTGGCTCTTCTTCCGCCTCGAACCCTCCGCGCGCCCCCTCCTCCACCTCCCCCCCCAAGAGTCCGACGCCCTGCGCCACGCGCTCCGCTCCATCCCGCGCCGCCTCTTCAAAGGCACCGACCGCCTCCGCCTCGCCTTCCAGCGCCTCTTCCGCCTCTACGACGAGCTGCCGCCCGGCCCCTTCCGCTGCCTCTCGATGCGCGCCGCCACGCTGGATCTCCTGCTCGCCCTCGCCGAGGCCTCCCGCAACGAGCCCGACACCCCCGAGGGCGACCGCGTCGCGGCGATCATCGAGACGATCCGCCGCCACCCGGAACGCGACTACGACCCCGACACGCTCGCCCGCGAGGCCTCCCTCTCGCCCAGCCAGCTCACGACCCGCTTCAAGCAGCTCACCGGCCTGCCGCCCTACACCTTCCTTCTCGCCAGCCGCATCCAGACCGCGCAGGACATGCTCCGCGGCACCGGTGCCTCCGTCACCCAGATCGCGCAGGATCTCGGCTTCGCCTCCTCCCAGCACTTCGCCATGCACTTCAAGCGCGCGCTCGGCATCACCCCCAGCGCCTGGCGCGAGGGCCAGCGCCCCGTGACGCGCCCCGACGGCGGGGCATGACGCCCCTCCCCCCGTTTCGGCGGAAAACCGCTTTTTCTGCTTTCAAACCCGCCGCCACCCTTTACAATGTGCCCCCTTTGCCGTAATCCCCAACCTTCACCCGCTAACGTCCGATCCACCTTATGGCCCTTCTCTCCCTCCGCAATGTCAGCATCCAGTTCGGCGGCCCCGCCGTCCTCGACACCGTCAGCCTCAGCATCGAGCCCGCCGACCGCGCCTGCATCACCGGACGCAACGGCGAAGGCAAGTCCACCCTCCTCAAGCTGATCGCCGGGATCATCCCGCCGGACTCCGGCGAACTCATCCGCCAGCCCGGCCTGCGCGTCGCCTACCTCACGCAGGACGTCCCCGGCGACCTCGACGGCACCGTCGAGGAGATCGTCGAACAGGGCCTCGGCGCCGACATCCACGACGCCCACCACCCCGGCGCCGCGCTCTTCATCACACGGCTCGGCCTCGACCCCGACGCCCCCTTCAACACCCTCTCCGGCGGCATGCGCCGACGCGCCCTCCTCGCCCGCGCCCTCGCCTCCGACCCCCACCTGCTCCTGCTCGACGAGCCCACCAACCACCTCGACATCGACTCCATCGAGTGGCTCGAAACCTTCCTCCAGAAAAGCCGCTGCGCCTGCCTCTTCGTCACCCACGACCGCTCCTTCCTCAAGCGCGTCGCCGTCAAAGTCCTCGACCTCGACCGCGGCCAGCTCGCGGGCTGGGACTGCGACTACACCACATTCCTCCAGCGCAAGCAGGATCTCCTCAACGACGAGGCCGTCTTCTGGGAACGCAAGACCAAGAAACTCGCCCAGGAAGAAGCGTGGATCCGCCGCGGCGTCAAAGCCCGCACCACCCGCAACGAAGGCCGCGTCGCCGCCCTCCTCAAACTCCGCGAAGAATTCAAGCGGCGCCGCACCCAGTCCGGCGTCAGCCGCCTCCAGCTCGACACCGCCGAGGCCTCCGGCGAGCAAGTCCTCAAGATCAACCGCCTCACCTTCGCCTACCCCGGCGGCGCCCCCGTCATCCGCGACTTCACCGCCAAAGTCCTGCGCGGCGAACGCATCGGCATCATCGGCCCCAACGGCTCCGGCAAGACCACCCTGCTCAATCTCCTCTGCGGCCGCCTGCCCCCCGCCTCAGGCAGCGTCACCCTCGGCGCGCGTGTCCAGCTCTCCTTCTTCGACCAGCTCCGCTCCCAGCTCGACCTCGACGCCACCGTCCTCCACAACCTCGCCGACGACAAGGAAGAGGTCACCATCGGCGGCGTCCGCAAACACGTCTACGGCTACCTCGAAGACTTCCTCTTCACCCCCGACCGCGCCCGCACCCCCGTCAAAGCCCTCTCCGGCGGCGAACGCGCCCGCCTCCTGCTCGCCAAGCTCTTCCTCCAGCCCGGCAACCTCCTCGTCATGGACGAGCCCACCAACGACCTCGACATCGAAACCCTCGAACTGCTCGAAGAGCAACTGCTCAACTACGCGGGCACCCTCCTGCTCGTCAGCCACGACCGCACCTTCCTCGACAACGTCGTCACCAGCACCTTCGTCCTCGAAGGCGACGGCTCCGTCGGCCTCTACCCCGGAGGCTACGCCGACTGGCTCCAGCAACGCCCCAAACCCGCGCCCGCCCAGTCCTCCCAGACCGCGCGTCCCGCCTCCGCCCCCGCCGCGTCCCGCCGCGCCGACCGCCTCAGCTACAAAGACCAGCGCGACCGGCAGGAACTCCCCGACCTCATCGAGAAACTCGAAGCCGAGATCGCCAGCCTCCACGCCGCACTCGGCGACCCCTCCCTCTACCAGAAGCCCCCTGCCGCCGCCGAGACGACCAAAACCCGCCTCGCGCAAGCCGAGCGCGAACTCGAGACCGCCTTCAACCGCTGGACCGACCTCGAAGAACGCGCCTCCCGCCAAGGCTGACAAACGCTACTTCGCGCCTTCGCGGCGCAGCCGCGCGTCGGCCCAGTCCGCAAAGACGCCATCCCCGCCCGTCACCGTCAGCCGCAACGCCTTCGCGCCGCCCAGCGCCACCTTCACCCGCCGCGCGGATGAACCGGCCCCACAGCTCCGCGTGCGCCGCCTCAACCGCCCGCGCCGCGTCCGCCTCCGCCGACACGGCAACGCCCGCCAGCAACGCCGTCGCAAATGCCACACCCCTGCCCCGCAACGCCATCAGACCCCGCATCCGAAAACCCCTTTCCACCTGCATGACACCGTCCATTCCTCAAGCCTGTCGTCGGCGCAACACGCGCTACTGTTCGGCAGGAGCTTTTTTGAGCCGCTGGCGGACATCAATGCGTTTCTCTCTGGGTGTCCTTTCGATCTCGGACTTGATCCCCTCGAAATGCGGACGGCTATGGTCTGGCCCATTCCTTATCATGCGCTCCGCCGTCTGTTCCCGCTGGATGCTGACCGCATAGCCGTCTAGCGTCTCACATAAGATCTGATCCAACATTTTAGCCGTATCGCTTGCCTCTTCCTTGTCCGCCAATCCCAACAAGAACTCGTATGCGCTGCTCCGGTCGCGTTCCGCGCCTTCCTTTATTTCGGCTTTAAGACGCCCGCCGAGGGTTTTATAGAGCAGATAAAACTCACTCTTCTCGCGGAACCCGTCTTGCTCAGCCTTACGAAGAAAGGGGACGGATTCTGTCCCGAGAATATTAATGAGGCCGCGGGATGCTGTTATGCGGATATCATAAGTTGTAGAGGCACTTTTGGCCTCCAGATAGGGAATGGCAGACGGGTCTCTTGTACGGCTCATAAACGTAATAAGTTTCCGACAATACCGTGTAAGCTCGGTCATCTCTTCTTTGTTGGTGATACTGCCCGAAGACAACATGGCGAGACCCTCCTCTGTGAGAATTCTCGCTTCGGCCACCATATTGCTGACGGGTATCCCGTTTTCTTTCGCATATGACAGGAGCAAATCATCCGGGCGTTGCAGTCGTAAATCTGTAGGACTTCTCAACAAACTTAGAGCTACAACCGTACGCAGATTCAGGTTGGTTGTGTAGATATTCCATTGGTACGTTTTCGGCACATCGTTAGTGACGGGCCAACCCGACGGCCATCCAAATGCGTAATCCGCAAGGGAAAGCCCGCCGATTAAGCTAAAACAAATGATACTTCGTTTCATGTTTCTAGTCCTTTCTTATTGATGGAGGGGTTGCCGGTTCATGCTGTCCAGCCCGACAGGGGCCGGACTCTCCTCCCATACGTCGAACACGATATCCTCTGGGAAAGAGGGCTCCGGGCGGTAGAACCACGCGCCGTGCACAGACCCGAGGGGAATGTCGCACGTCGTCGTTATGGTGGGATCCTCGTACCCCATCATCAGCAGGCGATAGGTGACCAGTTCCGCCTGCAAAAGGCCGGGGCGGTAATAACCGCCGCCCCAATCCAGAGGCAAGCGTTCCGCCGTGACAGGGCCGGAGACCACCATGTCCACCGTGTTTGAGACGAAGCGATACGGATAGACATCAAGCAGGCCGCAAGCGTGCCCGATCTCGTGCGCCAGCGTCTTCTCCGACATCCGGCTCGTAAGGACAATCCCCTGAGTGCCTGCAACTCCTAAATAATGGTCATCTGGTTCATTATCAAAGACAAACTGGGTCACGAAGTAGAGTTCGATACCCCCTGTGCCTGACTCAATATTGAGCACAGACTCCAGCTCGCCGGACCAGCCGTTGGTGAAATCAATCTCCAACCATACGGAGGAGTTTGTGTACTGGATCGCGCCGCTCACGCTGAACTCCATCGCGCACTGCCTGTAGATCGTGTTCGCCCCGTCCAGCAGACTCTGCACCTGCCCCTCCGTGCATGCGGGGTTGTTCCCGTAATCGTCCCTGACGATCCACACTTTGACCGGCACGGTCACGGGCTCCAGCACCTGCCCCCGGATGAACGGCTTGGGGTCGAGGTTGAGCCCGTCGATCTCGACCTCCAGTCTGAAGGCGTTCGTCACGCTCCCGGCCTCCACGGAGACGAGTCGCCCCTTGTTCTGGCCGTTCTCGAACGACACGCTGCCCTCCGCCACCGACCACGTTACCGCCGCGTCCGGGAAGAGCTCCGCCGGTTCGACCCCGATCTTGTAAAGCGCTTTGCCGCCCGCCGCGATGCCGCAGGGGTTGTACACCTCCGGATGGTTCTCGGACGTGACGGGCTCCAGCCGCACCTCGCACACCTCCAGCGTGAGCGCCGCCTCGCACGCCACGTCGACGCCGCCGCCGCTCCCCCCGTAGCGGTGCGTCAGGGTGGCCTGCCCGGGCGAGGAGCCGACGGCCCACGCCCGGACGTGGAGGTTGCTGTCGCAGTAGGTGTCGCGCCACTCCGCGACGCCGCAGGAGAAGAGGGGCTGGCCGGGCGACACGAGCACGTCGTTGGTCTGCCCCGCGCGGTTGAGGGCGACGACCGTGAGGTTGGAGCCGCCCGCAAGCTCCAGCTCCACCGTGCCGGACGGCAGCAGGACGCCCGTCCAGAGGGTCATCTCGCCGGGGACTCCCGCGGCCACGCGGGGATACGGCGCGTCGG
>Ga0208244_101244_pt1 | contig 14987 bp, 14 predicted proteins | sample SubbioCR12Aug_5A_FD_184828 | JGI IMG/M metagenome (GOLD analysis project Ga0208244, IMG submission 184828) | Serpentinite rock and fluid subsurface biosphere microbial communities from McLaughlin Reserve, California, USA - CR12Aug_5A (SPAdes) | ecosystem: Environmental > Terrestrial > Deep... | reverse complement strand
AGCTCGAATCACTCCAGCAGAAATTCCACGACCGATCGAAACAGTGTAAGTTGAGCGGTGAGACATTGTTTGACGGTGGTCGACCGATCCAGACGGTGTCTGAGCTACTGGGATCTTCCGCGTACTTTGAGATCATTCGGGATGTATTTGTTGGGCAGTAGCTTCGTGATCCGGGCAAGGCACCGGCTCACGGAGAATCCCGATCTCGCAAAACCAATCCCAAAACTGGAAATACGATAGCCGTTCCTCTGAAAAACCTGTCTGATTTGCACTAGTTCCGGCCTCGTGTCCCTGGCACAGGAATTGCCGCCAATGAGCAACAGGACACAGGTACGTCCATGAAATTTACCCGCCTTCTCGCCTTCCGCCTTTTCGTGACGATTCTTCTCGTCATGCTCGTTGGAACTGTTATCGTTACCATCATCAATACCCGTTGGCAGTCTCAGCGGTATATGGAGAGCATGGTCGGTTCAGCGTTCCGAGCCAGCGATATCATCAAGCGTTCCACTCACTACAGCATGCTGCTCAATCGAAGAGAAGATATCTATCAGATCATCACCACGGTCGGATCGGAGCCCGGCATTCACGGTATTCGTGTCTACGATAAAAGGGGAACGGTCACATTTTCTACTGACGCCATAGAGGTAGGCTCTCGTGTCAATATGAGCGCGGAGGCATGTAATGCCTGCCACGGAGAGGGGACACCGCCTCTTTCGCCCAACCCGGATGAGTTGACACGCGTCTTTCAATCTCCCAAGGGATATCGCGTGCTCGGCATGATCACCCCCATCTACAATGAAGCGAAATGCTCCTCGTCGGAGTGTCATGCCCATCCGCCTGCGCAGACCGTTCTTGGGGTGCTCGACGTCATGCTCCCTCTTGATGAGATCGATGCGTTGCTTGTTGAATCAACCCACATGCACTATTTGAGTTCTGTGCTTCTTGTTGTGGTCGTAGCTCTGATCTCGGGCATCTTCATCTGGTTCCTCGTAAACAAACCCGTTCGTAATCTGACGCTCGGGACACAGGAGATCATTAAAGGAAATCTCTCCTATCGCATCCGTGTACGGTCGAAGGATGAGATTGGCGCTCTCGCCCGTTCATTCAACCAAATGTCTCAGGAACTTCACCGGGCCCAAGAAGAAATTCTCGAGTGGACTCAGACACTCGAGGATCGGGTCGCTCAGAAAACAGAAGAACTTCAGCGAGCCCAGCATCATATGATCCATGTCGAAAAGATGGCATCTCTCGGGAAGCTGGCAGCTACGGTCGCACACGAACTCAACAATCCGCTCGAGGGAGTCCTGACCTACGCGAAACTCCTGAAGAAAAAGCTCAAAGGGGTCCCATTGCCGGCGGAGAAGGAAGCGGAGATTCAGAATGAACTTTCTCTGATAGCCGACGAATCATCGCGATGCGGCTCGATTGTCAAGAACCTTCTCCTTTTTGCGCGGAGAGACCGAGGGATGATGACCGAAATGAGTCTTCAATCGATCATCGAGAAGAGCCTCAAGCTCATCGATCATCATTTGAAGATGAATCGAATTGCTCTTGAGCGTGAACTCGGCAGCCAGACCGTACTCCTGTACTGTGATCCTGAACAGATTGAACAGGCGCTCCTGGCGCTCGAAATCAATGCCGTTGAAGCCATGCCCGAAGGGGGCACTCTCAAGATTCAAGTTGTCGTCTCTGACGATTCCAGGGATGTGATTCTGCGGATCAGGGATGAGGGGGTTGGAATTTCAAAAGAAAATCTCGAGCACATCTTCGAACCATTCTTCTCGACCAAGGAAAGCGGGAAAGCCACCGGGTTAGGGTTGGCTGTCGTCTTCGGAATCATCGAACGCCATCGGGGAACGATCCGCGTAGAATCAGAACTCGGTGTCGGAACGACGTTTATTATCACTCTTCCTCTTCAAAAAGAAGTTCAGGTTCGTTGAGGCGAACATTAGAGCAATTCCAGGGCATGAATCATGACTGAAACACAACAACCTGCTCCGGCAATTCTAGTCGTCGACGACGAGTTTGTCGTGCGCGATTCTCTTTCGAAGTGGTTTCGGGAAGATGGCTATCGCGTCGGAACGGCTGAAGACGGGAATCAAGCTCTCAAGCTCATGTCGAGCGGGCCATGGGATATCATCCTGCTGGATATCAAGATGCCGGGCATCAGCGGCCTTGATCTTCAGAAACGCCTCGTTGAGATCGACAAAGATGCCGTCATCATTATGATTACGGCATTCGCGTCCGTCGAGAGCGCGGTGCAGGCATTGAAAGAGGGGGCATTCGATTACGTCACGAAGCCGGTCGATCCCGACCATCTGTCCCATCTCGTCCAAAATGCTCTTCGCCAGAAGCGATTGAATGACGAGAACCTTCGGCTCCGGCATCACATCTCTACATTGACCGTATCCGACGAACTCGTCGGTGATAGCCCGCCGGTGAAGAAGGTCACGGAGTTGGCTAAAACGGTTGCCATGACAGATACCACCGTCATGATTCGCGGAGAGAGCGGTACAGGAAAGGAACTCATCGCCCGCACGATTCATGTGCACAGCACACGGCGGTTTTTCCCCATCATTGCCGTCAATTGCGGTGCGGTGCCCGAGAGTCTCCTTGAAAGCGAACTCTTTGGCCATGAACGAGGAGCATTCACCGGCGCCCAACACAGACGCAAAGGGAAGTTTGAAATGGCGGACGGCGGGACCATCTTCCTCGATGAAGTCGGTACCATCGGATCGAAGATGCAGGTTCAGCTCCTACGCGTACTTGAATCGAAGCAATTTACCAGGGTAGGAGGGAATGAGACTATTCGGAGTGATTTCCGGGTTATTTGCGCCACCAACCGGGATCTCGAACAAGCCGTGAAAGAAGGGATATTTCGAGAAGATCTGTACTATCGGCTGAATGTGTTCACGATCTTTGTTCCACCCTTGCGAGAGCGGCGAAGTGACATCCCTGTCCTCGCAAATTACTTCGTCAAGAAATACGCAGCGGCGATGAACAAACCAGTAACCGAAATTGCCCCCGGGACGTTGGATCTGCTCGTTCGCTATCCATGGCCCGGTAACGTTCGCGAACTCGAAAACGTCATCGAGCGAGCTATGGTTCTTGCCAAACCACCTTCAATTGTGCAAACGGATCTCCCGTTTCAGCTGGCGGATAGCAAGTCTCATCCTTCGAAGGATACGCTCTCCGCGTTAGAATGCCATCACATCGAAACCATTCTTCATCGGACAGGCTGGAATATCGCGCGATCGGCAGACATTCTCGATATTGATCGGGCGACTCTGTACAATAAGATTGCGAAATATGGACTGAAGAAACCGTGACGAATGTCGAGCATTCTCATTGTACCGATAGGAAAGATTTCAAACTCTCACCTTCATCTCCTCAAGGCCCCTCTTGAAGCGACGTTTGGTTTGACTGTCACCCTCAACGCTGAAAGAGCTCTTGACCCGGTATTCGCCTTCGAGCCCTCACGCAATCAGTACTATTCCACGCAACTGATCAAACATCTTCTTCGCCTTTATCCATCCTTCCCGGGAAAGATCCTCGGCGTTACTGCATATGACCTGTACATCCCTGTTCTTACCTACGTATTCGGGGAAGCACAGCTCAACGGGGCCGTTGCCGTAGTCTCCAGCTATCGGCTCGATAACACTTACTACGGGCTTCCTTTGGATGCGGCTTTGTTGGAGGAACGGCTGATCAAGGAGACTGTTCATGAGCTTGGACATACCTTCGGACTCCTCCACTGCCATGATTACGAATGCGTGATGCACTCTTCGACGGCAGTCGAGGATATTGATGTCAAAGGGGAGCGGATCTGCGGCGTGTGTTCAACTCTTCTTGCGAAGAACAAACAAGGGTGATAACGAGAGGGAAGTTCGAGTCAGGGACGCGGATGGAAGGAGCGATGAACTTCTTTGAGATACTCCCGATCGACATGTGTGTAGATCTGGGTCGTCTCGATGTTCACATGACCAAGCATTTCCTGAACCGCGCGCAAGTCCGCCCCTCCTTCCAGGAGGTGTGTCGCGAACGAGTGCCGAAAGATGTGAGGATGGATCCGTTTCTTGATCCCGGCTGATTTCGAATACTTCACCGTGATGTTCCAAATCGCCGTTCGCGAGAGACGTCCGCCGCGTGCGTTGAGAAACAGAACATCCCTCGACGTTCCTTTTCGCGTCAAGCGTGGGCGGACTTCCCCGGAATACCGTGCAATCCATTCCAGAGCCGACCGACCGATGGGAACCAGTCTCTCCTTTGCTCCCTTCCCATACACCAATACCAGCCCTTCATCCGGCATCACGTGTGACTGAGTGAGATCGAGTAGTTCGGTGACACGAACACCGGTGGCGTAGAGCGTTTCAAGAATTGCCCGATCGCGAATTCCAAAGCGCGTTGAACAATCCGGCTGTGCAAACATCCGCTCGATTTCAGGAAGTGTGAGAACATCAGGAAGGGCTCGTTCCCGCTTTGGCGTTTCGAGGTCTTCGGTTGGATCGTCGGTCGTTTTCTCTTCGGCAACCAGAAATTTGTGGAATCCCCTCACTGCTGACAGAGTTCTGTGAATGCTCCGCGCCGAAAGTCCCACGCGATGCAGATCCCGGACAAACGTTCTAACATCCTGATCTTGAATCTTCCGGACGTCACGAATCGAACGATCTTCCAGAAATCGAAAGTACTTCGTGAGATCAAAGCGATAGGAGTCATACGTGTTCGCTGAGACCCCTTTCTCAAGCAGAAGATAATTGCAGTACTCCCTCAACAGCCTGGCGATCGGTGTATCCGCCTCACTGAAGGGGACATCTCTGCTCATGTGTTTCCGACCCATGATGGATTGGGGTATCGAATGGTTCTTGAGTCCTTTTTATCGACCGGGCTCTTTTGACAGTCTGCTCAGAAGCGTACCCACCAACAGCGTGACGAATACTCCAATCACCGTGAACCAGGTCCAGGCAACAAGCTTCAGCGAGATGACCGTCACCATCACAAGGATACCTGCCACGAAGGCGCCAAGGGCATCTTCCTGCACAGGTCGCTTGAAGAGCACGCCAAGTAAGAATGTCCCCAGTAACCCTCCGTACGTAAAGGACGCGATGCTCAGTGCTAATTCAACTACGGTCTGTGAAGTGTTCATAAAGAATATTGCCGTGCCTACCAGAAGCATAGCGGCGACGAATGTGACCAAGCGCGACAACAGGAGCACTTTCCGCTCGTCCATCTTTTCCGTTGTCATCGGGTTCCAGAGATCCATAACGACTGAGGACGCGATCGAACTCATCGATCCGGCAAGCGTTGAAAGAGCCGCGGCCATCAATCCTGCAATGATCAATCCCGATATCCCCTGGGGGAGCCCCTGGATGATGAAGAGCGGAAAAATCTCGTCTGCACGTTGAAGGCCAAGCTCTCCTACGGGCGCTCCACCGTAATGAGCGAACAGAAGAACCCCCACAACGAGGAAAATCGCAAACTGGACGATAATAATCAGACCGCTGCCGATCAGAGCTTTGCGGCTAGCCTGCAGTGATTTTGTGGTAAGTACCCTTTGCACGATCAATTGGTCTGTGCCGTGAGAGGCCATCGACAAAAAGGCTCCCCCAAGCATTCCCGCGACGATTGAGTATGGTTTTTGGAAGAGAGCCGCTCCGAACTCAAAGTCGAATATCTTAAGTTTGCCCGCATCGCCGGCCATCTGGAGCATCCCGCTCAAGCCGCCATCGGCAGTGAGCACCAGCACCACGGCCGCCACCGTTGCGCCGCCAAGATAAATGAACATCTGAACGGCATCGACCCAAATGATTCCTCTCACTCCGCCGGCAAACGTATAGATGAACGCGACAGCGGCAAGAATAAGAATCGCGACAGGATAGTCGATGTCCAGAATGAGTTTCAAGGGAATTGCTGTGGCAAAGAGACGAACTCCATCGGCTGCGAGTCGTGTGAAGAGAAAGACCACCGAGGCAAATCGTCGCGTCTTCAATCCAAATCGCGTTTCCAGAAATCCATAGGCCGTCGAAAGCTCGCCTTTGTAGTATGCGGGAAGAAAAAGAATGCTGACGGCAATTCTTCCAATAAGGTAGCCAAAGGCTACCTGGAGGAACGTCAAATTGGTTAGATAGGCAAGTCCCGGGATGCTGATAAAGGTAAGCGTGCTCGTTTCTGCAGCGACAATCGAGAAGCAAACTATCCACCACGGAATCGTATCCTTGCCGAGGAAGTAGTCTTTCACAGAGCGTTGCTTGCCTCCCCGGATGATTCCGAATGCGGCAACGGCGACGAGATAGACGAAGACAATCAGATAATCGAGGGTGGAAAATCCCATCGGATAGTTATCCTTGCCCGGTTGAGGGATTCATGAGCGTGGATTGGGATCTGGATGTTGCGAAATCCGGATGTTCAGGCTTTCAACGCCTTAGCCACGCTTTCGTAAATCCCGAAGGCACGATCGAGGTGGGAAATCTTGATCAGGGAAAAGACCTTCTTGTGGAGGCCTGCGAGTCTCACTTCTCCTCCGTACTCACGCATCTTGCGTTCTGCAATCAGCAAAGCGCTCAGTCCGCTGCTGTCACAGAATTCTACATCCGAGAGATCGATGATCAGTTGTTGCGTATCCGGTCGACAGAGGATCAGAAACTCTCCCTTCAGCTCAGGGGAAATGCTCGAATCAAGCTTTCGTTCCAGCAGTTTGAATATGGTTGCCGTTCCGTTTCTCTTAACTTCGAATTCCATGTGAACCTCCTCCCGGCGCCAATCCTAGAACATTTCCAGACACCGTATCAGATTGCGATAGGCAAGTGTTACGCTGGCTGCGGATTTTGTCTGGACCTGAAAATTGAAAAATCTATCTGCGTGGTCTTTAGCAAAGCTAACCCGAAGTGGAGCGTTTGACTCACGGCAAAGGAACGCTCCGGCGAGTTCGAACTCTGTATTCAAATCAATGGCTACATCGAATGTAGTCTTTTTCAGATTTTGACGCAAACGCGGGCGCGGAACAAACCACGCATTCAAGTCCTTTTGATTATACTCAACGACGTTATTCACATCGCGCTTCTCAAGAGCCGCGGCAACCTCCTCCCGTCCAATCACGACGAGATTCCCGTCGCGAAATCGATCCGCAAGATACCGGAGCACCCACTGCACGGCCGAAGCATCTCGAACGATCGATGGAAGAACGACCAGCGCCCTCTGAGCGCGCGAGACTGCGTTCGTGAATCGAACGACGGGATCCTTCTTCTTTCGAAAAACCATTCTGGCATAGAGTAACCCAACCGACATACGCAGTTTTCGAAACATAGAGACTCTCACAATCTGTTCGAACAAGCAACCGCAACGTGATCCCGCGCAGCGCTCTTCTTCATGTTCTACTGCCCGGCCCGTTCCTCATATGCCTTCAGCATGCGTTTCACAAAGTTGGAATCAAAAACATAGTACCGGATACCCACGGAGGCACCGTAGAACATGTCCTTCGATCCGATGATCACGCCGTCCAATCGGTCACTTGTTGGAAGGGAGGCCTCTCCTGCGACGGAAAGAGCGATAAACTCACTAAGATGGATTTCGAGTCCCGCACCACCGATCAGAGTATTCCCGATCCCGCTTCCGCCGCTCACTCCGGGGAGCGCTTTTCGTCCTCCGGTGCGTGGATCAAAATAGAATGCACTGCCGCCAACATAGACAAACGGATTGACGGACTCATTGGGAAGCATATTGATTCCAAGAGCCAGCGAACCATAGACATACGTCGTCAGGAGTGTCGGATAGGGCGTTCCTTTTGCCTGGAGCTGATTCACACCCATCGCACCTCGAAGGCTCAGATAATCGGAAAGCGAGTAGTCGATATTCAGGCTCACCCCCGCTGAGTGTTCCGTTCCGGTGAAATCAGAGTCAAACATATAATAGGCTCCGTTGGCTCCAATACCCAGCTTCCCTTCGCGTGCTTGTCCTTCGGAAACGGAGAGACCGATAATCAACATCATAGCCATCGCCACGAACCGCATCAAATTGTTCCGCATGGAAACCCCTTTCCAAATGTGTTCAGTTTGCATTGAACTTCACTCCCAACATTTTCAAAAACTCGTTTTCGTCGAGAACGCGAACGCCGAGCGCCTGGGCCCGCTGATGTTTGGACCCGGGGAATTCTCCCGCGATCACATAATCGGTTTTTTTGCTGACACTCCCAACAACTTTCCCCCCCATCGATTCGATTTTTTCTTTCGCCTCGTCTCTCGTCATGGCAGCAAGAGTTCCCGTAAGGACGATGTTCTTGCCGGTGAATGCCGTTTCACCCAGTGTTTCAGCGCTTGCGGCCTCAAACCGGAGTCCGGATTGTTTCAAGCGTCTGATGATGTTTCGGTTGTGGGAATCTTCAAAAAACCGTACTACGCTTTCGGCGATGCGTTGTCCCACTCCCGGTATCGCCTCCAACGCTTCCTTCTCCTTCGCCATCAAGAGATCAACGGATGGAACGTGGGTGCACAATAGTTTCGCCACACCAGAACCGACATGTCGGATACCCAACGCAAATAGAACTCGGGGATACGGTCGTTTCCTGCTCTCCGCAATCGCTTCCAAGAGATTTTCGACGCTTTTCTTCCCCCATCCTTCAAGCGCCATTAACTCCTTCGTGTGTTCATGGAGATCATACAAATCCGCGAAGGTGCGAAGGAATCCCACATCCACAAGTCGATCCACAACGGCTTCACCCAGCCCCTCGATATCCATGGCTCCCCTGTGGGTGAAGTGCTCAATGCGTCCCTTCACCTGAGCCGGGCACTCGCTGTTTTCACAATAGTGGTTGGCTTCTCCTTCGGGGCGAAAGATCTTCGCTCCGCATGCCGGACATTTTCCTGGCATTTGGAAGGGCTTCAAACCCTGCGGTCTCTTCTCGAGCAAGACCCGGGAAACCTTCGGTATAACATCCCCTCCCTTTTCGACGATGACAGTATCGCCGAGCCGGATATCGAGTGATTCGATGTAGTCAATGTTGTGAAGCGTTGCGCGCGATACGGTTGTGCCCCCGACAAACACAGGCTCGAGCTCCGCAACCGGCGTAATCGTTCCCACACGTCCCACCTGAAGCACGATATCGCGAATCGTTGTTTCCTTTTTCTGGGCGGCAAATTTGAATGCGATTGCCCACCGAGGGCTCTTTGCGATCGCTCCGAGTTGTTCCTGCTGGCGAACGGAGTCGACCTTCACCACAACTCCATCGATATCAAAGTCCAGCTCTTCTCTTCGTTCCTCCCACTTCTTCCAGAACGCGACGACTTCTTCGATCGAACGGCACAAGGCGACTTCTTCATTCACCGGAAATCCTGCCTGCCGGAGATATTTCAGATGCTCAAAGTGACTTCCATCCCCGTTGTCTGCCTGCCGGAAGTAGTATGCGAAGAACTGCAACCTTCGCTTCGCCACCTCTTTGGGATCCTGCAACTTCAGTGTGCCCGCGGTGGAGTTGCGCGGATTCACGAAGGGTCGTTCACACTCTCTCTCCCTCTCCCGATTAAGCGATTCAAAATCCGGGCGCGTCATATACACCTCCCCGCGCACCTCGCATTCCGTGCGATTGCCCGGTGTTCTCATCTTGAGGGGGATGGATCGGAGAGTTTTCAAATTTGCGGTGATATCATCTCCCTGAAAACCGTCACCCCGGGTGGCGCCTCGCGCGAGTATGCCATTGCGATAGTGAAGACTCACCGCAACCCCATCGATCTTCAGCTCGCACACATAGGCGCATCGCTCCCCCTTCAGCAACGAATGAACCCGTTTGTCGAACTCCCGCACCTCCTCTTCGCTGTAGGTGTTCGCCAGGCTGAGCATTGGAACAGCATGTTTGACCGATGGAAATTCCTTTGTCGGAGCACCACCCACACGCTGCGTCGGAGAATCCGCACTCCTCAATTCCGGGTGCAGTTCTTCCAACTCGAGCAGTTCATTCATAAGGCGGTCGTACGTTTCATCGGAGACGCGCGGTTCCGCAAGGACGTAGTATCGATAATCGTGATCGCTCAGCGATCGCCGCAATTCGTCCATTCTTGCTGCTGCGCTCGATTTTGTGCTCTGGGCCGACATGATATCAAAGAACGCTATTGTCCTCGAATACGATCTTCGGTGATTTTCACACTGCGAACCACCGACCCCTTCTTCCCGAGGGATCCAAGATCAACGTCGTTGAGACGAAACGTTCCACCTCCCGCGTTTCCCATTGTGACAAGAAATTCCTTCTCCGCTTTCCAGGATCGCGACCACCCCGGGGGAAATAGATATTCTTCCGTTCGTTTTCCATCCATCGTGACGCTGATCCAAACCGAATCAGTCACCTCAAGCTGCAAATGAAGACTATCGGGTCGCCAGGGGAGGGCAACCGGCGGTTCCGTTTCTAAAGCGGTTCGTCCGCCTGAGGACGCCTCGGTTTCATGGATCACACGGTCAAAGGGAATTTCGGCCACGACCGCGCCCTCAGAGCCATTCGATCCTTGACGGAGGAGCAGATAGGATGACACAGCGGCAATCGTGATCAAGGCAACAAGAACGACATTTTCGCGGAGAAATTTTGTGCGATGCTTCTCCAGATAGGAGGTGATTCCTTCGAAGGTTTTTGCGGATTTGACCCTTTTTTCTTCCGGTGCCTTCTTCTCGGTTTGTCCGAGCCTGGAATCACGCAATCGGTTGAGTTTTTCAAGGATTTCGCCCGACTCCATGCCAATGTACTCCGCGTATTCGCGGATCATCGCCCGAATGTATGTTGAGGGGAGAACTTCGAAATTTCCCGCCTCAATTGCCTCGAGCAGGGAGACGCTGATGCGGGTCATCGAGGAGATATCGAGCAGAGATATCTTCTTGCTCTCCCGGAACTGTTTGAGTTCTTCGCCGAGTAATTGGGGGGTCATTGATTCGAATGCGCGTGAGAAGGGATCGCCGCAACACGTTTTGCAGGCATGGTACCAATTATTTGCGCGAGTTGCAACAGAAGCTGGACGCAGGGGAGTTGTCCGCCATCAACGAGTGACTGCGGTCACCGGTCGAGGACCTCCCGCACCGCCTTGGAGAGTTCTTCAATCTGATATGGCTTTTGCAGGAAGCCGTCGATGGATTCGCTAAGGGGAGAGGTTTCAAGACTTGTCGTACTGTACCCTGTGGAGATGATGACGCGGAGATTTGGATCGAGGTCCCGAATTTTTGCCAGAGTTTCCTTTCCCCCTATCCGCGGCATGTTCATGTCAAGGATGAGGACATCAAACTTTTTCTTCGCTCTTCGAACTCTCGCGATGGCCTGGGATCCGTTTCGCGCGATCGATACTTTGTACCCGAGGTTTTTCAGCATTCCGACGATGACGTCTCCCACGTGTTCTTCGTCATCGACGACGAGAATTCGTTCTTCCCCGGTGAAGACTCGCCCCGATCGCGCTTTGCGGGATTGCGAGTCTTTTACATCCAGGAGGGGGAGAAAGATCTTGAAGTCACTTCCTTTTCCGGGTTCGCTCTGGACCGTGATGAACCCGTTGTGGTCGTTCACGACCCCATAGACGACTGAAAGCCCGAGTCCTGTCCCTTTTCCCTGATCTTTGGTCGTGAAGAAGGGCTCGAAAATCCGATGACGCGTTTCCGCGTCCATCCCGATTCCGGTATCCCGCACAGATACCGACACATACCGCCCGGCCCGCATTTCTCCCATGTCGGTTTTCTTCTCGTAATCGACGCTCATCCGATCCGTGCTGATGCTGATCTTTCCCCCCTCAGGCATCGCATCCCGGGCATTGATGAGAAGGTTCAGCAGTGCCTGCTGGAGTTGTCCTTCATCACCATTGACGACACCCGCATCGGCCGCCAGATTGGTTTCAAGGGCGATCGTTTTGTCTGTGCTTCGACTGAAGAGGTGGAGCGTTGCGCTCACGACGTCGTTGAGCAGAAGGGGTCTGAAGAGCACCGGATTTTTTCGCGCAAACGTGAGAAGTTGGCGAGTGAGGCTCGCTCCCCGGCGCGCGGCGTTTTCAATGATATCGGTAAACCGATACCATTGATCACCCGTCTTCATCTTCCGCTTCATGATCGCCGTTGAGCCAAGAATAGAGGTCAAGATATTATTGAAATCATGTGCGACGCCGCCGGCGAGATTCCCAATACTATCGATGCGTTGTGCATGCAGGATCTTTGACTCCAGTTTCTTCCGTTCAGTGATATCGCGCGCAACCCAACGAACCAGCGCAGCCTTTCCCTCTTCATCGTAGACGATGGATGTGTTCACGCTGACATTGATCAATTCGCTCCCCTTGGTCACCATCTGCTCCTCCAGTCCCTTCGCCTCGTAGTCCTCTTCGAACATCTGTCTCAGCAACTCCAGGGCCTCCTCATGATACGATTTGGGATAGAGTTTCAGAATGGAATCCCCGATGAGCTCCTCTTTGGAATATCCAAGGTGGGTTGCCTCAGTCCGATTGCAGCTCAGAATGAAACCCGATCGGTTGACAATGTGGTACATGTCCGGAGAATTTTCGAAGAGGTCGGCATAGCGTTCTTCCGAGCGACGAAGTCGGTCGAACAGCGTGGCGTTTTCGAGCGCAACGCCTACCTGATTCGCAAACGCAGTCATCAATTCGAGCTGTTTTTCCGTGAAGGCCTCCCGGCGACTGCTCGCGAGAATCATCACTCCGGAGAATGCATCTTTCATCATGATCGGTACTGAAGCCCATGATTTGAATTTGCGCCACGGCCATTCTCCCTGTCCCCTCAACTCACCACGCCCCGGGCGCATGCGAATGCGTGGAAAGACAATCCATCCGTATTCCTCTTCGGCGATAGGAGCCGATGGGGGGAGAATCGATTCCTCCATCTCTTCAGCGCCTAACGCGGTCTTCAGCACAAGATTTCCCCCCTCCGTCTGATACATCCACGCATAATTGGCATCGAGCAGAACTTTGACTTCGCGCAATGCGTTTTTCAGGAGACTATCGAGTTCGACGGCTCGGTTGACCGCCTCGGCAATCTTGTTGATCGCAAGCAGTTCCTGCTTCTGTTCCTCCAGAAGCTGGCCGTACTTAAGTGTGAAGTACACAATAAGGAACCCGTAAATTCCGACCGTGATGACACTGACAAAGTCATACCAGTTCATCTTGTAATCGCTGAAGACGCGCACCATGACGATGGTCACCATCGCCACGACAACGGCCGTTGAGGCCACCATCTGCGCCTGCTCAACAGGGCCCAGAGCCTTGAGGAGTTGTCTTCGTTTGCTTACGCGATGCTTCATGGGACTAATCAATGGAAATCAGCTGCTGGGGGGACACAGAGAGGCTCCGTTGCCTGCAGATCGTCGGAACAGCGCGGCTCATCGCGCCCGGAGGTACTTCTCGACAACACTATTGACCTCCCGTTCATCGAGCGGCTTGAGCAGATAATCGACGGCGCCAAGATCTTTGGCGACTTTCCGCGCGTGAAAATCATCCATTCCTGAGACGAAGACAACCGGTTTGTTGGCGAGGTGGGGGAGCTGTTTGATCCGATCAAGCAGATCGAATCCGTTCATGTCCGGCATCCGCACATCCAGAAGTATAAGATCGGGTTCGAATTTCTGGAGGGTCTTGAGAGCTTCATTCCCGCTCAACGCCTCCCGAACTTCGTACCCCTTCCCCTTGAGAATCTGACTCATCATTCTCAGGTACGCAGGTTCATCATCCACCACCAGAATATGTTTGCTCAAGTCCAATTATTCCTCTCGATACTGGGACTAGATACTTTGTGAAGATACAGAGTCCGGAAGATGTTTGCAAGCCAAAGCAGAATCTATCGAAGAAAGCCCATAATTTCCGCTTCCCACAGGCTCTTACGTGTGGAACAACAATTCTATGTGGGAGATCTCCCTTCTATCTGCCGGCTCAACCATTGAGAAGCATCCCGCAGACTCACCTCACTGATACTGTGCGCAATCGGGTATTCTTTGTAAGTCAGGCGTGCCGTTGTGCGTGACAACAACTCTTTTGCTCGCCGACCCCGGTCAACACTGACCACTGGATCATGGATACCATGCGCCACGAACAGGGCAGGAGTTCCCAGGTCCTCCCAGTGGAAACTGAGTTCGCTTTGCTCGGGAACGTATCCACTGTGCGCGATGATTCCACGGAACATTTCGGGGTGTGTCAATGAGAGAGCAAAAGACATCACCGCTCCCATGCTGAATCCGAAGAGAAAGATCTTCTCAGGATCGACGGGATACTCTTTCTTCATGAAGTCCACGAATTCCAAAAGACGACGATAGCTCTCCCGAAATTGCTCCGGATCCGGCGCTCCATCCAATCGAACATCGTACCATGTGTATCCCGCGTACGGAAACCGATACGGTGCACGCACGGCAACAGTCAGGAGGCGTGAATCAAGATAGGGGGCGAGCCCCAGCAAATCCTCTTCATCTGCCCCGCGGCCGTGAAGCAGAATAGCCGTCGGATGAAGAACCGAGTGGTCGTGGTGTTCGGGTCCAAGAACAAAATGCAATGGAGATTCCTGTTTTTCCATCAATTCTCCTGGTCGCCTCTTACTCAATGTATTGAACTATTTCTCTTCTGTAAAGCCATGGTTAGAGGGCCATACAAATGCACGGAACCTCTTTGGATATTTTGAAGTTTGAATGGATATATGAATGATCGCTTCAAAAGGAGCGGAGAGAGATGATGATGAAACATGGTGTAACACTTTTCCTGACGGTTGTACTGATTGTCCTGCTATGCGGATGCAGTGACACTGGAACGAATTCCGCATACGAGACACCTCCACTTGGAGGACCATTTCTCAGCACGTCGGAGATTGACAACATCTCGCTCTGGATCACGCAAGGTGCATTGAACAACTGAGTCCGTTTAATAACTCCCCAAAGAGACGTCCGAGCGTTTGTAGAATCGGGTAGGAGGCGGAGTTGCCCCCGCCATCCTCCCACACCACCGTACATACGGTTCCGTATACGGCGGTTCCTGTCAACAACGACCACGAGGGCC
>Ga0208244_101243_pt1 | contig 15007 bp, 15 predicted proteins | sample SubbioCR12Aug_5A_FD_184828 | JGI IMG/M metagenome (GOLD analysis project Ga0208244, IMG submission 184828) | Serpentinite rock and fluid subsurface biosphere microbial communities from McLaughlin Reserve, California, USA - CR12Aug_5A (SPAdes) | ecosystem: Environmental > Terrestrial > Deep... | reverse complement strand
CGCCGCTGCTATGGCATTTATAACCTGGGTCGATTATTCCAGCATATTTGGCTGGACGTACAAGGACACCGGATCTTGTTTGCGAAACACTAGATATTGGGGTTACCACGGAAAATCCGGAAGAGCCTATTATTTCTCTCGTCACACCCGAGGCTAGTGATGTCTCAATCTGATCGTACAGAGTCCGCATTAACATCGTTCCGCTCTTGTTCCCCATATCAACTTTTAATCCTTCTAGTACTTTGAGCCCTTCTTCTTTTGTTTTCAAATCGTTCTCCCTTATCTCTAGTCCGACACTTGTCCGGCTAATGTCCTATGCGCGTCCAGCATCTGTCTAGCGCATGGCTTAATACCGTACTAATAGCAACGCATGCTTGACTGCTAAAATTCACTAATTCGTCGTGCGGATGTCTTGCTTCAAGCTTACACACAGCCAAACGCGTTTGCTCGACCGAAAGACGCGGATTTTCGGCCTCTTTCGATTTTGTGGTGCATGCCAGTTGACAATCTCTGGAGGATCATTAGAAAATTGAAGTTCGTTGATGGGTTTTGTGCAGCAGGATGCCTCTATCCCGATAAGTCGTGCTACGGGAGCACGCTAAACAGATCCGAGATCCCCCGGACCGCTAAGGCGGCAGGAAGCCACCGGGACCCTTCTTTACCGGCAAAATAGCCGGAAAATCATCGCGCCCAAGTTGCGTCCACTGATCGCATAAATGTTATGCGTCAGTATAATTATCCTATATTTCAGTAAGTTGTGCTTTGATGCGTTGTTTTCACGCACATTAATCCAAAATTCAATTACCCTGAAAGAACGGGTGAATTTTTAACCCTTCCACGCAAGATCAGTCCGTAAGACGGCGCCTTTGCGTCCCACCCGGAAATCGGCCAAAATTTTTTCCCCCGCCGCTTTTTCTCAACATAGACACTTTAGTCTTTGTTCATTCCAAGCCAAATTTCCCAAAAGAAACAGCGGCTTACCAACTCCACGCATCCAAATTCCATTTAGGAAAAGTTGGGATTCGCTGGATTTTCACGTTGAAACCGCTCAGAACCAGGCAGCGCCTGTCCATAGAAAATGTATGGCAGCCCGATTGACACCCACCTGCACGGCGTAATTTCAGCAATTTTTCGCCCCGCGCGGCGTCAAAAAAAAGCGCATTGACGTTCGATTTTTCTACACCCTGCTGGGAGGTCAGTCCCAAGCACTTTTAGCTCACCCGTCGAGAGAAGTGTGTCCGCAGAAAAAGAGGCGTTGGTGGAATCCCCTTAGGATTTCACCAGGAGCCGGGTTACGCCTGCTCTCGACGTAAAAGAACAATAGGTCACACCCCGGCTCCACACCGGAGCGGCCGATAGATCGTGCGTGCACGGGTTATCGGCTGCTGTGGTGTGGGGCTGATCGCCAATTTTGACGACAAGGTAGTGAAAACGAAAGAAGCCGAAAAACCGCGTCTTTCGCGGTAACAGAACGTGCTCTAAAGCGATATTCTGCTTGCTTCTAACCCCCTAAATTTACAGGAACTTTTATGAGCAAAGTGGTAGAAACGATTGAAAATCATGACCTTATTCCCGTAGTTGACGGCGAAATCGGCGGCATCAAGCAGCCTGTGGTGGACGGGAGGACGCTCCACGCGGCTATGGGAGTCAAATCGGCGTTTTCTCACTGGGTGACCCGCCGTGTCAACAAGTATCTCTTTGTCGAAGGGCTTCACTACCAAGAGGTTTCTGCCAATTTTGACAAAAACCTCCAGGGCGGTAGACCGACGAACATTTACACGTTCTCCCTCAGCATGGCCAAGGAGCTAGCGATGGTCGAACCCAGCGAAATGGGCAGGAAAGTTCGGCGCTATTTCATCCAATGCGAACGGGGCCTACTGATGAATCAGTGTGCGAATATGCAACGTAACGAAAAAATTGCCGAGCGAGACAGGGAAAAGGAAGATCGGGAGTTTTGTCACTTGCATGAATTAACGATTTCACGCGTTCTTTACTGGGCCATAAAAAAACGCGACCACATTTACCAGCCCGGTATGGATCATGATCTACTGTTTTCGATTCTTGAAGATATTCAGGCCTCCATTTATAAAGAACATATTCGCAGCTTTAAAAGAAAATTCCCGTTTGCATATTCGTCCGAATATTTTTTAGAAATGAAATCATTCATTAAAAATTGGACGCCAGTATTTTTCACAAATAGCTCAGCACCCTAAAAACGAACGAAAAGGCGCTTAAAAGTCGATCCTTTTGATGTTGCTAAGTCGTCAATAAAAATAATATATTCAATTTTTCGACACTTATATTATGAATAATGATCCTTACGACTAAAGAAAAAGACTCAAATGATAACGAAATCCTTACCCTATCAAATGACCTGTCAACTGTTATTTTTGATCGGATAAAATACTGGTCAGAAATCAGGCTTGGCATGAGTGATATAACTGATTTCAATTCAGAAACAATAGCCTTAATGAAAACTGAAATCGAGAACGATTTAATAGAAGAGTTATCGAATGCTATCCGCCTCAACTTGAATGATGAATATATTCCATTGCAAAGCCTCATTTACTTTATAAACAACTTTAAACCCAAGTTCTATCTAAATAGGCATTAAATAAAAGTTACCAACATACCTAACATTAACTATAGGGTTTTTTATTATGTCCCAACAAAATCAATCATTATTAGCATCTAAAAAAATTGATATCGACAAATCGGTGATATACAGAAGACTAAAGGGATCAAATACGCCTTTGGATATCTTACTCGACTGGCATGTTCTTCATAAAATCCTTCAAACGGAAACTGATTTTTCACAGTGGATTCGTTCTATCATTCAAGAGTACCGATACGTTCAGGGTGAGGATTACTTTTTAGAAGAAAACCAATATGCCTACATTACGTTAGACATGGCAAAAGAGATCTGCTTACTCAACAAAAGTGAAGCCGGCATGTCGCTCCGTCGCACACTGATAACGTTAACCTCGACTATCAATTAGCGTTTCATGCTAGATCTGATTTTCATCGAATCCTTTGCATAGCCTCGCTTAATGGACAAAACGCTTACACACCACAAAGTACGCCGTCATCCTTTGTATAAAAGCGGCGAAGAAGCCTTAACGCGCCTTCCGGATTGTCCATTACAAAAGCGACCGGTACTGATCAATCATTGGTTACGTTTTTGCGTATGGTCAACTACCCAAGACGGTAATCAGCTTGACAGCATTGTATCGGTTACCCGTGATCACGTTATCCGCTACGGACAGTATTTAAAATCCGAATTCGACCTCGGAAAACGCTTAAGCACAGCCGGTGCGGCCAGTAGCTTATCTTTTGTGAATGCGGTCATGAGGCTGATGGACAACGACTGGCAAACCGTTGGCGCAGTAACCGACTGCGGCATCCAACCTTGTTCCCATATCCCCACTAACAAACTGCAGCTAGACAAAAACGGTCTCCCCGATAGTGAAAGCCTTGCCGGTTACCTACTCGAACTTCAGTCGGTCCTTGGCGTTACCGTGAGAGAAGCGTTGCTGCTTGATTTGAAAAAATCGCTCATAGAAGGTCGAACAACAGGATTTGTAACGGTAACGCACTATCAAAACGGTGTGAGACGAAAAGTTCCGTGTCGACCCGCAGCGATCAAAGCACTGGGCAGCGGCATAGCGGCCAGACGTTTGCAGAAGCGGTTGCCCAAAAAATGGGCATTTGATGATTTTCTCGCAGCGTACAACAAACTTGCGGCCAGAAAAGGTTACTCCACCAATACTGCCCGTGGTCACTACGCTCGCGATCGGTACCGAGAACTGACCGGCGTCGAGCCACCGATTCTTTCCGACCTTAGCCCAACTGACCATTGGCACGCCATTGCTCAGCATACCAATAAGACATTATCCGAAGCGAAAGGACTCGACAAAAATTCTCGTCATGCAATAGCCAAGGAACTGGGCTTATTAGGTATCGAGACCGTATCGTCTTTTTTAGACAAGTGATTTCAACAAAGGTATTCCATGAAGACAATAAACAAAAGCAAGGACAATTCAGCTCCCGTACCAGTGTTTAGCGTCAAGCTACGTGGCATTGTTGTTTGGTCAGTGAGTGCGCGAGACCTGCACGCCGCCCTGAAGTTGAAAGGCAGGCCGACCTATGAAGAGTGGATTAACGCCAAAATCGTCACTCATCGACTTATTGAAGGGCGAGATTACGTGTTCTCCAGAATCCGTATCGGACAAGGACGCTGGTTAAACGACTACTGCTTAACGCTGTCGATGGCGCAAGGATTGTGCCTGTCCGAAGGCTATTGGTCGGGTGGTGCCGTAAGAAAAGCGCTGATGGAAACCGAGATCACGATCAACCGAAAACAATACATGCACCATAAAAATCAAGCCAAGCAGGCAGAGGTTCATATGCTAATGGAGCATAGATCATTGTACTGGTCGCACATCAAGCTTGAAATGCTTTTGGCTACCGGCTCGACATGCGCATCCGGATCGCTTCATGCCAATGTTCTTATAGCCGCACAATTATTACGAGATGAACTAAGCCACGATCTCAGGACAGAACTTTTTTCCGGGAAAACCAGCTATAAAGATCAACGTCAATTTATCGAGCACTGGAAACCCGCGTTTACTTTGGCGTTAGAGAGTTAACAATGTGAGTCGAAATTATGATATCGGCAGCCGGGACATGTTTACGGCGGGCAGAATGCTACTGAAAGACCGTTCGCTAAATGGGTTCAAAACCCAATCCGATTACATCGATCGCTGGCGACTGTTTGTCATGTACGCCGAAGAAAAAGGCGTAAAGAAAATGGAGCAGGTGACGGCGTCCTTCGTTATCGACTATGGCCAGCACCTGCAAAAGCAATTGGAAGCCGGCGTCTATTCCAGCGCATCGGCGCCGAAAAACTATTTGTCGACCGTCAATTGCGTTATGCGCCTGGCTACCGGCGGACAATGGAAAACGGTTCGCCCGAGCAAAGATTGTGGCATCGAACGCAGAAAATACATTCCCAAGACCTCCAAAGCCTTACCTGAAGCCAAACACCAAGAAGTTCAGCAAGCGGTTGATGACCGGCTATCGCTGATCATTGATCTGCAACGGGCGCTGGGTTTGCGTTTCAAAGAAAGTTGCCTCTTTGACGCCAATGCCGCTTTGAAGCAACTCGGCAAATTCGGTTACATCACCATCCATTCAGGAACCAAGGGTGGTCGCCCCAGGCGCTTGCCCTGCGATAACGAAATGCGCAAAGTAATGGAAGCGGCGGTGGAGATTCAATCGGGAAAATCCTTGATCCCAAAAGAGATGACCTATATCAAATTCCGCCAAGAATGCTATCAACAAGCAAAGACCAACGAAATGTCCTTTCATTCCGAGCGTCACGCCTTCGCTCAAAAGCGTTACCGTGACATTGTCAATGCGCCCTGTCCATTGGAAGCCGGCTGGGAACACCGGGGCCGAATTGGCAAGCTTGCCGAATACCTGTCCATTTCCGAGACGGAAGCCAAGCGTATTGACGAGGAAGCTCGCCTCAAAATCTCCATGGAATTAGGTCATTCTCGCGTGGAGATCAGCAATGCGTACTTGGGCTAAAGAACTCGAATCGCACACCCACGATTATGTGCGCCGCGGTGGCAAGCAGAATCGTCAAAAGCAGGTTTCATTGATCATCAACTTCCTGGAATTTATTGATACCCAAGAGGGACTGACATCGCTTCACCGCTTAGGCAAGCGCCACGTCATCAATTTCTGGAAAGCCCATCGACACCTACCTGAAAAATCGGCTTACGATTACTGGTTAGGGTTATGCCAGCTGTGGAGTTGGATTGGCAAATCCGAGAAGCCTCCGCGGCCGCATAATCACTTGAACGCTATTGCCTGTTCTGATGTTGTTAGTTCTGAGCAGAAAAATGAAGATCTGAAGATTTTTGATAGTCTTTCTGAAGCGATTAAAGCAGCCCGAAAAGCGCGTGGAATCCCAATTCAAAAGCTAGCCAACATGTCGGGGTGTGAAGTATCAGTGATTGATGCAATTGAATCAGGTCATTTCAGCGTTTCTTTTTTGGAAGTACAAAATCTTCTTGTGGCTTTAGGTATACGTTATGGCGTTTCTCAGCACTAAACTAAACCCAGTGGCAGTTCTACTGCCATTTCTCTCCTGCATGCCAAATGCTGTTGAAATCGCCACCCGTTGAGATTGTCACTAATACAGGCAGGAGGAATTCACGCAATTCGCTGATCACTTGCTCCAGTGACAGCCGGGCTAATGCATTCTTGCGCAGGAAACCCTGCCATTGTTTTTGTTTCTGTGGATCGGTGGCGAACTCGTCGGTTAACCCGATAGGCATTCCCTCCGGAACAGTTGTTCGCCGCCGTTCAAAGGTTGCCGCAACAGCGCGCGACAATAACACTCCTTCGAAGTCAGAGTGGCTTGCCAACACCCAGAGATCGAAAAAATCTTTCATCCGGCTATTCAGCATACCCAGTGATGTCAGTGCTTCCAACTTTTCAGCAACGACTGTGTAGCGAGGATAGGTGCGTATTTTGGGAGTGGCCATGCCAGGCAAAATGACCGGGTAAAAAACATCCTCCGGGCCAGGCACGACTGAGTCACCGAAACCAATGTCGATCTGTACCGGACAACGAGCGCTATCGAGCAAACCCATCAGAGTCACTCGAACACCGGCATAATGTGCCTCCTTCCGAATTTCGGCAGCCTCAACAGAATCGGGCAGGAATACAATGCCATCCTCAGCTTCAATCCGGCAGATGGCCTGGAATACCTTTTCCAGATGAGGCATTTCTGCAGATCCGAAACCCAAAAAATCGGCGTCGTGAGTGGGTCGGTGCGGTACATCGAACCACAAGTCGAACAGCAGTGCCCCTTTAAGCAGAAATTGGTCACGCTGTTCCGAGACACTCAGACGGTAGAGCAGGCGTTCCAATGCGTACCGGGTCAGCAACAGGTTGTAATCCAGCTTTTCTGCCCGGGCCTTGTTGAGCAGGCGATCCCGAATCGATGCTCCATTATTTCGAGCGCTCATGTCAGACTATCCAGATAGGGGCGCATCACATTGGCGACACGGCATACCTTGGCATAACGCCAAATTTCGTCGCTGTTCATGCGTTTCTCGTGCCAGGCATCGCGCAGTGCTTCCAGGGCGACATCAAGCCCGATTTTGTTGCGGTATTTGAAGCAGTCGGCAACGGTCTTTGCGACGCCGGTGATGCGGATGGTTACGCCATCGACGATGTGCTCCTCGACACCTTCAGTGAGTGCAGCACCGGAAAAACGAACAATGCGTAGCGGCGGGTACTCAAGCTTGGGGGCTAGAGCCTTGTTTTCGATGGCCAGCCATACTTCGAATGGCGCTTGGGTTGTTAGTCCATGAAAACGTAACGCAGATAGCAGACAGATGAGGCCCTTGGGTACCCTGAGTGCTACCTCTGCCAGTGATCCGTAGGCGGATATCTCACGTCCAGGTAGTCCGTAGAGTCCTCGCCCGATTCTTTCCAGTTGCCCACGACGAACCGCCCGAGTCAGCGAAACTCGGGGTATTTCCAGCGATTTAAGATCGCTGGGACGAATTAGCCCTCGCAATCTCGCTAGTTCGATTAGTTTATCGGTAGTAGCATCCATATTATTCATAGTGTTGCATAACATAGGTACTTGTCAATAACTACCTGTATTATGCAACACTTCTGCAAGGTAAAACATTACGCTGCCACCATTTCAGACATTCATAATCTATTGAGGATTTTAAGCGTCAATCTGACCGTGGCAAGGTCATAAGCTTCTTAGAACTTAGCGGAGTGATTTTTCGTTTATTTCGATTGTTTCGTTTATTTCGATTGCGTATAATACGTCTGTGACTTTTTTACATACGATTTATTGAACTATAAGCTAATTACCAATCTTGAAAACTATACACATCTAAAAAGAAACTGAAAAACGACATCAAAAATACTGAAAAGTACAAACTGACAATACTAGAGAAAACAATGAACACTAAAGAAAGTCCAGGCCTTCCAACGGAAGCCGAAGTTTCGTTAGCAAAGGAAAGCAGTCGGTTGCTCTCCTTGTATTTGAGTACCAAAGAAGAATCGCAATCGATCAGAGTTATTGACCAAGCAGGTGAACATGAAGCGGTCAGAATTCCCACCGCCGCATTTCGCTTATTGATCGATGTGTTGTCCGAAATGGCTCAAGGCAATGCAGTCAGTATGATTCCTGTGCATGCGGAACTCACAACACAAGAGGCGGCTGACATGCTCAACGTTTCCCGTCCGCATCTGATCAAATTGCTCGACAGCGGCGTGATTCCTTTTCACAAAGTAGGCACCCATCGTCGTGTGCGTTATCTCCATTTGGTAGATTACAAAGCGAAGGTCGATTCGGAACGATTAGCAGTGTTGGAAGAACTGTCAGCCCAGGCACAAGAATTAAATATGGGTTATTAATTAATGACAAGCTTTTCCGTAGTCTACGACGCATGTGTGTTGTATCCAGCACCCTTGCGCGATTTACTGATGCACCTTTCTCTGACCGATCTATACCGAGCAAAATGGACGGCGGAAATCCACGAAGAATGGATACGAAACGTCTTGACCGTTCGCCAGGATTTGACTCGCGAGCAACTTGAACGAACACGAAAACTGATGGATACCAGTGCCCGTGACTGTCTAGTCACTGGCTACGAATTTCTGATCCCAACTCTGACGTTGCCAGACCAAGATGATCGGCATGTGCTCGCTGCAGCGATTCGCAGTCAATCAAGCGTCATTTTGACCTTTAACTTGAAGGATTTTCCTGAAGCGGAACTGGAAAAATACGATGTTGAGGCGCAACATCCGGATGAATTCATTTCAGATCTGATCGACTTGAATGCGGCCAGGGTCTTGGCGGCTATTGCCAAGCACCGACAATCCCTAAAAAACCCGCCAAAATCGAGCAAAGAATATTTGGATACCCTGTTGCAACAAGGTCTGCCCGAAACTGTTAGCCAGTTACGGCAATGGGAATTATCTTTTTTAAGCTCCAGCAAATGCTCCACAAGGTCAGCAGAGATTTTTCTGGATGAATAGCTACCAAATCAAAGATTTAATTTACACACGGGCGGCATTGCCACCCGTGCTTTAATAAATGAACGTTTCAATTATTGAATCGCTTCGAATAATTCTTGAGCTTTTGTACGAGCTTTGACATCGTCTTCTTGGCCAAGGGGTTCAAGCCTGATGCCCTCTCTGCCATCAACGAACATTGGGCCACCGATATCATCGTCGTAATGGGATCCATCCTCATGAATAGCGTAATAGTCGTCTTGAGTCAGATCGGTACCTAAAAGTTGAGAGAGAAAAATCCAGGTCCAACAACGCAACAAGTTACCCTGGTCAAATTCTTCGATGAGTCTTAGCATCGCTTCCGTTTCACCCTTTTCAGCTGCAACGGTTAACCAGGAATGGACATCCTGATAACGATCTAATTTTTCAGCTATTTCTGCTACTTTTAGCGGATCATGATCAAGCCCACTTCTGGATTGTTCAAAAAATGTGGGATCATCGAAAAAATCTGCCAAATCGATCAAAGCAAGCTCATTTCCTAGGCGTCCCGCCTCACGGAGATGGTGCTCGTACTTTTGATCCTTCGCAACGGTGAATGCATACTGTTCAGCCCATTCTTTCTCCACTCCTGTTAATACACGACCACTTATTTCTTGGTTATACCAAAAATCTAACCCTGGTGACCGTTCGTCTACATCTACGGGGGAATGGATCAAAGCTAAAGCATAATGGGCACTAGCGTTTCCTTTTGAAGCTGCAGCCTCAAGAGCTTTCAATAGTTCCTGTGAAATCAGGTCTTGAGTTTCATCATCATGGAATGGCGGCCAATCCTTGTCGATCCATTGCTCCAGATTTTCATCTTCACTTTCGTCAATATCTTCTTCCTGCCAATCTGAATAGCCTCGATAGGATAATTGCTGCCTTAGCTTCAATATCAAATCGGAAAACAACAAAATATTGATACGCTTCTGTTCTATTAAAACCGGAAATTCGGCGCCAATGAAATCAGCGACATCATTTGAGTATCCAAGCTCCAAGCAGCGTTTATGTAAGGCCTGTGATTGCTGGATGCAAGAATGTTCCTGCTCCCCGGGCAATAATATAGATTGAGAACTCAGTGCCGCAAAGGAGTTATAGCCAAATGCAGTAGCTAAAAGTTCGTAGATATGAGTCCTTTTGAAAGGGGCGGCAATATGAGCCTGACAGTATTGATGTGTATCGAAGACAAATGCTTTGATAGTCATAAATAATTTCCTCAACACTTCATCGTTCTGGGATGCATGCACACGTTTAACGTCCCAACGACGAAGCCATTTAAGAAAATTAAATTAATGACAATTTTTGATTGACCTGTTTTTACTCGTGTGCAAGTAAGGCGGGTGCCCATCATTATTCTAGTCGTTTGAATATCGCTCGTCAAAAAAGGAAGGCAAATTCCGCGCTAAGGAACAATTTTTACGGTACCAACGCCCTTGTACCGAAAGACGCTCAAAAGTAACGTCTTTCGTTGTCACATCACATGCTGTTTTTCATTAGGATCATTCATTTCAAGGGAGAGCGAAAAGTTCATGCATAGGCAACAAATCATCATCTATCCAGAATACAGTGCGGATGGTCTTGGATCAGCCTGGGCTGCATGGGAGTTTTTTGGCGATGGGGCTTATTACAGACCCTATCGGTATAACGATCCGATGCCAGACTTCGAGTCCGGAGCGGAAGTCTTTGTGCTTGGCTGTGGAATTTCTTTAGGAATTCTCTACGAAGCCGCGATCAACGCTGAACGCATCATCCCTTAATCTATACTATTGGGTCAAAATTAATAAATTGTTATGACGAAAATAAATTCGATAAAATCGAACATGGCATAGTAAATCTTAAAAACCATCTCCTGCAAACAGCATACTTACTAGCCCTTTGGATTAAAGATAGAGATTTAATACTTTCTGGATTAGCTCATTCTGTTCAAGGCACCCCGCATTACGAACTGGGCGATGAATCGTTACCTGACGATGTTCCAAGTGAACTCATTTCCGCAGAGGCAAAGAAATATATAAGCGAATACAATGAATGCTTAAAGAATCCAGGCAACTCACCATCTGATTCATCAATAGTTATATCGCTGGCAAATAATATAGCAAGCGCTACATCCGCGATATTCTCACGCGGCGCATGGGAGCAAGAGAGAGTATTTTTGTGCAGACATATAGATAGGTTGCCACCTCCTGCACGTGAGATATGCGCTTCATACTATATGCTGACATAACCCAGTAAAAATAATCGGCAGGCTTTTAGTTATCCGAAAGAAGCCTAAAACCCGCCTCTTTCACAGCTTGCATTTTCGCATTTCTCCGTAGAATTACAGAGAAACAGCGGAATTTTCTCCATGAGCGCGGCGAAAACTACATCATCACAAAAACTTAATCTTGGGCGATTAAAGTCATTAGGCATTTCTGCGCCTGAGTTTGCGCCATTTTTTCTTCCTACCAAATATGTTGATTTGAACCATGATCAACTAACCATCAACTTTACTGACTTACATGATGGTGACAAGCTGATTCTGTATGGGACGCTTATTGAATACTTGGTTCATCGTAATTCCGTTCCATCAAGAACGGTTGTCAAGCTGATAGATGAATCCGGCCATGAGATATCCGCTACATTCTTTGGAGATCCCAGAATTTATGCTGCCTATCTTGATGGCAATCTTCAGTGTAAGGTGTGCTTGTCTGGCCAGGTTGGCTATTACATGCAGTTTGCTCAACTTCGAAACCCATCCTTTATCGACCCAGCTTTGATTGGTCGTGTAATTCCTGTTTATCCTGGGAAGGCTAAAGTAATCAGTTCCGAGACAGTATTCCAGAAATTTCAGTATTATCTTCTGCCTTTGACTATTCCAATTGCAGCTAAATGGTTGCTGAAAAAAACTAAAATGGTCTTCAGGTGAAGACACTCTGCGTCTATCCATTATGAAAGAGCTTCCTCCTAATCCTACGATAGAATCTCTTTTGAATGTCATTCATTTCCCCCTAGTGTGCTCCATGGACTACTTGCATGCCGCTTATTGAAGCTCATTGCGACCTACGATGTATTGACCGGTGCCTGTGTGTGCGGAAACTTATCGAGAACGCACTAGTCAATCAGCTCTTTATATTCCTAAAGAGACACTGGATTCGTTGCTAACAGAAACTGATTTAAAACCCACTGAAGAACAGCGTAATGTTATTACTGATATTTGTGCTGACATCGCTTCCGATCAACCAATGCTTAGATTACTGAGTGCCGATGTAGGTTTTGGAAAAACGTATGTGGCTGCAACTACCGGTGCCGCTGTTGTAAGAAATGGAGGCACCGTTATCTGGCTATGCCCAAACCAACCATTGGCTGTTCAAACGAGAGATAACATTGCATCTTGGTGGCCCGATTTAGCACCTGGACTTGTTATTCACGATTCCGATGAGACGCAGGATTCCAAATTCTTAATTGGAACAACAGCCTTGCATCACCGTCTGCCTAAGAATTTCCATCCGGATTTATTGGTCATCGACGAATCGCAAAAGTTCGGGACTTTTCAAAAGAATCAGCTAGCCGGACCAGCCACCAACATCCTCAATGCAACCGCCACTTGTATTCCTCGCACGGCAGCCTTGCTTGAATGGGGCGGCATGTCGGTTTCAAGACTGACCAAGGCCCATGTCCAGAAGCAAATCAAGACCAGACTTGTGTCACCTAAATACCGGGAAGCGTTATTTGAATCCATCAAGCGTAATGTGCTTGCCGGACATCAAGCGTTGATTATCTATCCGCTCGCCAAATCCAAAGAAGAAGCAGCGATTGACAGAAAATCTGCTCAGGGCGCATTTGAACTTTGGTTTCGCCACTTTCCTGGACGGGTTCGATACATGCACGGCAAGTTGAAGGACGAAGAAAAGTTGGCTGCGATCGCGGCCATGAGAAATGATGAAGCCGACATCCTGATTAGCACCATTGCCGTTGAGACCGGAATCGACTTGCCACGTCTTCGCCATGTCGCCGTGATTCATCCGGAAAGATTAGGCTTGAATACACTGCATCAAATCCGCGGTCGTGTTGCCAGACGGGGTGGGATTGGCCGGTGCGACTTATTTCTACCCAAAGACGTGGGTGAAGATTCCATGAAACGCCTCGAAATCCTCGTTAAATTCTCAGATGGGTTTGATGTGGCCAACGCGAATATGAAACTGCAAGGCTTTGGCGACTTAGGGACCGATGGTACCTCGCAGTCAGGTCGATCCTTGAGTTTCATTCCTGGTCACAAGCTCGACCATAAAGAGGTTGAGTGGGTTGCCGAAAGATGGCTGCCTTGACTGTTGTTCCGGAATACAAATGAGGGGACCTCAGTTGGATGTTTCAGGAAAGATGATATTGCTTAGATCCAAACCATGTTGGTTAAAGTTCTGGTTACTATGGCAATGAGTGAAAAATCACGCGGATTTACCGCCTATAAATTCCCTTCAGTTGAGCCAGTATTGAAACACAAGCCCGATTCCAGTGCTACTGGCAGAATTTCATAAGTTTGCGAACGGTACTGGCATATTGTGTTAAGTTCACCAATTACGCTGACTTCTGATGAAATGGCAATGGTGGCTGACTGATTGCAGGGTGCGTTCATTGATCCATTAATGGTGGATTACCTGCATGACGAAATAGCTGATATGAAAGATGATCTTAACCCAGGCGTCCGATTGCCTGAGTATGTGGCGTTATCCCGGTCTGTTTATCATGCATAAAATGTAGATTAAACCGTTTAGAAAATCTGGTGCCGAGGCTCATTCTTGACAACTAGATTCATAAAGTCGTAAGTTAGCCCGACATGGATAATAACTTGTTACCCGCCAAAGACTGCCATGTCGAAGATCGACCTCAAAAGAGAACTGAAACATCTATACAAGCCGTCGGCCAGGTCGGTAGCCACTGTTGACGTTCCGGCAATGCGTTTCCTAATGATTGACGGACAAAGCGACCCAAACAACTCCACCGAGTACGCTGAAGCAGTCGAAGCATTGTTCTCCGTTTCCTACGTCACGAAATTTTCCGTGAAACGTTCGCTTTCTGCTGTCGATTATTCGGTGATGCCACTAGAGGGGCTTTGGTGGTCAGACGATTGGTCGTCGTTCACATCTGGGGACAGGTCGGCGTGGAAATGGACTATGATGATCATGCAGCCCGATTTTGCGTCCGACGATGCAATCAGCGAAGCAATTGATCAGGTTCGCACTAAAAAGTCACTTAAGGCAATAGACCTACTGCGGCTCGAAAGTTTCACGGAAGGCTTGTGTGTTCAAACGCCCCATATTGGCCCGTTTTCCGATGAAGGCCCCACGATTGAACGCATACATACCTACATCGAATCGAAGGCAAAACTACGTGGCAAACATCACGAAATCTATCTGTCCGACATACGACGTGCTGCACCGGCAAAATGGAAGACGGTGCTTCGTCAGCCCATGACGGTCAGGTAACAATGCGATGCAACGGAGCGAAAATGGCGTTCCGATTTTTCCTTAAAGTCAAGATTAAAAGAATTGATTGAAATGGCCGCAGTCATTCAGGATTCCTCCAGAATATTAGGCCGCATTCCCCACACAGTTATTTACTTGAATCGACACCTAGACGCCTCCACCACCTATCTTCTGCTCGATGCATTACCCTGCAAACAAAAACATTTAACCGGTTTCTTCTTGCTATATTCCGCAACCTCTTTACCAGGCGCCACGCCTCAACATCCAATAACCCTGTTTTTCTTGAAAAAAAATGCTCCATAATCCCTTACTTAATTATTGTGGCTCTATGTGAAATACAGTGGGTAATCAAATTTCAACTTTCCACATAGGAAGTAAATCATATTAATGAAATTGTTGATGTTGCGGTAGCCTCTGGCTCGCCGTTTAGCCAGCTGAATCTTACTATT
>Ga0208244_101242_pt1 | contig 15010 bp, 13 predicted proteins | sample SubbioCR12Aug_5A_FD_184828 | JGI IMG/M metagenome (GOLD analysis project Ga0208244, IMG submission 184828) | Serpentinite rock and fluid subsurface biosphere microbial communities from McLaughlin Reserve, California, USA - CR12Aug_5A (SPAdes) | ecosystem: Environmental > Terrestrial > Deep... | reverse complement strand
GCCCTTGTGCGCTACATCGTCGAGAGAATCATCGCGGCCAAGCCAAAATCCCCTTCGCCTCTCTGTTTGACTTCGCTTTGTCTGGCTTCGGGATTGGGGTAACAGAGGAATTTAGGTTCATGTCTTCAGGACGAACAGCGGAATCCAGACGGTCGAGGAGTCTTTCCGTCTTGCCCTCGGTTCTGGCGAGAATACCTCTATGGTCATCATTCTTGAAGAAACGCTCCAACCCGCGATGCTTGAATGTCTTGATCATGGTTGCGTAGTCATCGGTCAGTGATCATTGTAATGTGGAAGATTACATCGTCAAGTGATATTTGTCAGCCGGCAATTGTCCCCATCATGCGTCGGAACAGCGCGAGTTGCCCTTCGGTGGTCGGCTGCCAGCCGAACTGCCCGGCATAGGCGCGGGTGTCGCTGCGGGTCGGCAATGCCTCACGCAAACGGGCGACAGCGCGCACGATGCCGCCGGCGCTGCGTTCGTCCATGAGCACGCCGGCCTCGGGGGCGGCGACGACTTCGGGCGTGCCCCAGACATTGGTGGCGACGACTGGCGTGCCGCAGGCCATGGCTTCGAGCAGCACGTTGGCCCAGCCTTCGCGGCTGGAGGCGAGCACGAGGCAATCGACGGCGCTGTAGAGGGTGCGTAGTTTGGTTTGCGGCATGGCGCCGAGAAAATGCACCCGGTCGGTTACATCGAGCTTGGTTGCGAGTGCGCGCAGATTGGTTTCTTCTTCTCCGCCACCGGCAAGGTAGAGCTCGGCATCCGGGATCTGCGCCAGCGCTTTGATGACCAGATGGTGGCCTTTGCGTTCTATGAGATGACCCACCGAGGCGATGGCGAACCGGTCGCTCATGCCGAAGGCGGCGCGGGCTTGGGCCTTGTCTTCGGGCTGGAAGAGTTCGAGGTCGACGCCGTTGCGTAGCGCGGTGACCTTTTCCGCCGCCCCGCCAAGGCCGACTATGGCGTCTTTGAGCGCGGCGCAGACGGTGATCATCGCGGCGCAGTCTTCGGCGGCTTGCAGGATCATGCGCCGCGGCTTCTCGTATTGCGGAATCAGGTTGATGTCGGTGCCGCGCGCGGTGATGACCACCGGCTTACCCAGCGCCTTGCCGATGATGGTTGCAGCCACGCCGTCCGGGTAGAAGTAGTGGGCGTCGATGAGGTCGAAGTCGTAGCCGCTGGCGATCAGCCGCTTTGCGGCGGCAAGGCCGGCGCGGGCGAGAAAGTGCGGCGCGCTGTTCATGCCGATTTTTGGCAGCAGCAGGTAGCGCGGGTGTTCGACCTGGATGCCGTTGCGCTCTTCATAGGCGGGTACGGCGGCGTGTTTGGCGTATTCGCCGAAGCGCGGATGACTGAACGGGAACCAGGGCACGGGGGCGACGACGCGGGTCTCGACTTCGCCGCTCGCCAGCAGGTGGCGCAGGCGCGTTTCGACGAAGATGCCGTGACTCGGCCGCACGCTGCTGGGGTAGAGGGTGGAGAAGAGGAGCGTGCGGATCATGCCGTATTGCTCATTGCGTACCGCCACGCCCGGACAGTTCCCGCGCCAATTCAGGTAACGGCACGGCCTCGATGTCCTCGGCCAGGCGGTAGCGCGCCGCACCGGGATAGACGACAAAGCGGCGCTGTGGATTCAGGTCGGCGCAGGCAACGTGAAAGCCCCGCTCCACCTTGGGACTCAGGCTGCGTTTGATTTCTATTGCCCACAATTGCCCGTCCGGCCAGGCAATCAGCAAGTCGATTTCCGCCCCGCCGCTGGTGCGGTAGAAATAGGCTTGGGCCTGATCGTCGGCGCAATTCAGCAGGTTCTCGATGACGAAGCCTTCCCAGCTCTGCCCGACGACGGGATGCGCCAGCAGCGTTTCCTTGTCCGCAATGCTCAGCAAGGCATGAACCAGTCCGCTGTCGCGCACATATACCTTTGGCGACTTCACCAATCGCTTGCCCAGGTTGGCATGCCAGGGGTGCAAACGTCGAACCAATAGCAGATCGACCAGCAGGTCGAGATAACCCCCGGCCGTCTTGACGTCAACGCCGAGATTGCGCGCGAATTGCGCAACGTTGAGCAACCCGCCCTGATGATGGGCAAGCATGGTCCAGAAGCGCCGCAAGGTCGCGGCGGCAATGCGCGGGCCAAACTGGGGAATATCGCGTTCCAGATAACTGCGAACAAAGTCTCGACGCCAACGCAGGCTGCGTTCGTCGCTTTCCGCCAGCAAGCTTTCCGGGAACCCGCCGCGCAACCACAACTGGTCAATCGGCAATGCACCGGCTTCGACGATGGTGAATGGCGTCAGTTCCAGATAAGCGATCCGGCCTGCCAGTGTCTCGCCCGATTGCTTCAGTAGATCGAGCGAAGCGGAGCCGAGGAGAAGGTATTGCCCGGCACGCCGACCGGCCCGGCGTGCCCGATCGATCAAACCGCGCAGTACCGGGAACAGGTTCGGGGCCCGATGGACCTCGTCGAGGATGACGAGTTTGTCCTGATGATCGCCCAGATACATTTCGGGCTGCGCCAGCTTGGCGGAATCCTGATCGGATTCGAGATCGAGGTAGAGAGCGTCAAGGTCTCGCCCGATATGCAATGCCAATGTTGTCTTGCCGACTTGCCTCGGCCCCAGCAGGGCCACTGCGGGTGAATTCGCAATGGCATCGGCAAGCGTGGAAGCAATGGATCGCAGAATCATGTTTGCAATTATGGAGAGTTATTCCGTGTTTTGCAATGATAAGTGCTGATCAAAGAACAGCTTCCAGCCCTTTGCGTTCCAGAAGATTGAGCAACTTGAGCGACGGGCCGCTCGGATGCTTGTCACCGACTTCCCATTTGCGGACTGTCGACAGGCTGGTATTCAGCACCGCTGCCAGCACCGCCTGGCTTAGTTGCAGATAATCTCGTAGCGCACGAATCTTTTGGGTATCGTATTCCGGTGCCGGATCGAGGCACAACGCATCGAACTTGCTCATCTTGCGCTTGTCGATAAAACCGAGACGATGAAGGTCGCTGGCCGTTTCATGCGCGGCTTCAAAGATGCGGCTCTTGGTCTTAGTCCTGGTTTCCGTGGTCATCGATGGCTCAGAACCCGGCTTCTCTCTGGTGCTCTCTGGTGCCGTACCGCCAGAATCGTCACCTGTTCGCCGTCAAACCGATAGCGCACCACATAACCGCTATCGCCAAAATCTATCGGCCAATCGCGAAATGCCTCGTCCATGTCCTTGAGCACACGCCCGACCTGCGGATGCACGGCGAGGATTTTCACGCCGTCGCGGATCGCCTTTACCGCGCGCTGTAGGCCACGATATTTTTCTTGGCAAGAAACCGGTACAAGCGCTGGACGCTCGCCAGCGCCGACCCAGACCAAATCAGACGTGGCACGAGGGCGGTTCGACGTCATTGCCGGCCTCGAGTTCGGCCAGCCAGGCATTGGCTTCCGCGCCGGTGACATGCAGCCCCTGTGGCCTGATAGTCGCTCCAGGCGTCGAGCGCTTCTTTGCGGAACGACTCGCGCTGCTCCTCGCGCGCTACATATTGTTCGATAGCCTCGCGCATCAACCAATGCATCGGCCGGCGTCTATGTTCGGCGAGGGCGCGAATGCGCGCTTTGAGCGGATCGGCGAGGCGTACGGCAACCGGGGTCGAAGCCATGAGTATTCTCTTGTATTACACTGCATGCAGTATGGCCAGCCTTCCGCCGTCCCGCCAAGGCCAGCCTATGGGGCGGCCAATCGCGTCGCATCGAAAGTCCCCTGCGGCCAGTCAGTCCGTTCCCGAACGAAGGCAGCCACCATTATTTCTCCGCAGCGCGAGCAACTCATACACGCGCCGGTAGTTGGCGACGCTGTTGCGCCAGTTGCGCTCCGTCTCGACGAATTGTCGTCCGGCGGTGCGATAGGCCGGCCAGCGCTCGCGCTGATCGAGCATGTCCTCAAGCGCGGTTGCCAATGCAGTCACACTGCCGGCGGCGAACAGGCGGCCAGTCTCGCCGTCGCGAATCAGTTCATGGTGGCCGCCGACATCGGAGGCGACAAAAACCCGGCCCTGCGCCATCGCTTCGAGTGGCTTCAAGGGCGTGACCAGTTCGGTGAGGCGCATGGAATGGCGCGGGTAGGCCAGCAGGTCGATGAGGTCGTAATAGCGGCTGACTTCGCTGTGCGGCACGCGGCCGGTGAAGATGACCTTGTCGGCAATGCCGAGCCGCTGGGCCTGGGCCTTGAGGTTGGCTTCCCGCGGGCCGCCACCGACCAGCAGCACACGCAGTTGCGGGCGGTGGGCAAGTAGGCCGGCCGCGGCGTCGAGCAGCAGGTCGAGCCCTTCGTAGGCGTAGAAAGAACCGACGAATCCGATCACGGTGGCGCCGTCCAGCGAGAGCCGACTTTTGAGTTCGGCATCAGGATCGCCAGAAAGCTGGAAAGCTTCGATATCCACGGCATTGGGAATGACCGTAACCTTGTCGGCCGGGATGCCGCGCCCAACGATGTCACGCCGCAGGCCTTCGCAGATGGTGAAGGCATGATCGACACGGCGCAACACCCAGGTTTCGAGTGCCCGCGTCAGCTTGTAGCGCAAGCTGCCTTCACGGGTGGCGCCGTGGTCGACGGCGGCGTCTTCCCAAAAGGCGCGGATTTCATACACCACCGGGATGCCGAGGCGACGTCCGACACGAATCGCCGGGATGGCGTTCAGCACCGGCGAGTGCGCATGCAGGATGTCGGGGCGCAGCTCGCGGGCGAGCTGTTCGAGCCGGACTTCGGTGGCCTCGATCTGGCGCAGTTCGTTGATGACCGGCGGACCGGATTTCGGCACCGCACTGCGGTAGAAGCGCAAGCCATCGACATCGTCGAAATCGGCCGCCACCTTGCCCTGCTTGGGCGAGGTGAGGTGGAATGTCTCCCAGCCCAGCGCGCGCTGCTCGCGCAGGATGGCGGCGGTGCGGAAGGTGTAGCCGCTGTGCAGGGGGATTGAGTGATCGAGGATGTGCAGAATGCGCATAAGATAATTTCAGCGCAGATACGCGGCGAGAATCGCAACGATCCGTTCCGCCGCCCGGCCATCCCACAGGTGCGGCCGTTGTCCCTGCTTGCCCGCGCCGCGCATGGCCTGGCGCGCTGCGGCGACGATGCGGGCGGGGTCGGTGCCGACGAGGACGTTGGTGCCTTCTTCGACCGTCACTGGCCGCTCGGTGTTCTCGCGGATGGTGATGCACGGCACGCCGAGTGCCGTGGTTTCTTCTTGCAGGCCGCCGCTGTCGGTCAGCACCACCACGGCATCTTTCCAGACATTGAGGAAGGACATGTAGGCTTGCGGCCCGATAAGGCTGATGTTCGGACCGAGGTCGATGCCGAATTTCTCCAGGTTCCCGCGCGTCCGGGGATGCACGGGGAAAAACAGGGGGAGTTCAGCGGCAATTTCCCTGAGCGCTCCGCCGATACGCGCCATCATCGCGGCGCTGTCGACGTTGCTCGGGCGGTGCAGCGTGATCACGCCGTAGCGCGGGTTTTGTTGCTTGAAGCCGGAAGTCTCGAACTCGGCAACGGACTGCGCCAGCTTTTCTGCCTGGTAGAGCACGTTGTCGACCATCACATGGCCGACGTAGTGGATCGCACTGTCGGCCTTGCCTTCACGGCGCAGATGCTCGACACCGCTCGGTTCGGTGACGAAGAACCAGTCCGCAATGCTGTCGGTGACCAGGCGATTGATTTCCTCGGGCATGCTCATGTCGCCACTGCGCAGGCCGGCTTCGACGTGCGCCACGGGAATACACATCTTCTTGGCAACGATGGAGCAGGCCAGCGTCGAATTGACGTCGCCGACGACCAGCACGGCGTCGGGCTTGCTGGCCTGGCAGAGTTCCTCGAAGGCCATCATGATCTTGGCGGTTTGCTGCGCGTGGCTGCCGCCGCCGGCGCCCATGAAGACATCCGGCGCGGGGATGCCCAGTTCCTCGAAGAACACCTCGTTCATCTCGCGGTCGTAATGCTGGCCGGTATGGATGATCTTGAAAGCCAGCCCGCCGTGCGCCTGCAAAGCGCGCACGATGGGGGCGATTTTCATGAAATTGGGCCGCGCGCCGGCGACCAGATAAACGATGGGCATATGCGTTGTCACCTACGCTGTCATTTCACGGGTTGCTTCATCCAGAACCGCGTCCGGCACCCCCCGTTTTTTTAGCGCTTCAATGAGCCGCGCCGTCTGTCCAGCGGCAAACTGCGCCTCATCCCGACGCAGTCCCTCGCCAATATAGGACTTCAACAAAACCTGGTAGCCGGTGAATCCTCTCTTGGGCGCAATCTCCTTCATCGATTCCACGACATCCACGGGGATGCGCAACGCAATGGACGTCATCGGCCGATCTTTCGTCAGTCGTTTCATCAGGCGATCAGTCAGCATATTGATTCTCCTCTGCGGGATCCGCACGGCGTGCGGAGATGATGCGGAATGTATTCATATTGTCAATACAAATGACGGCGACAGATGGCTGGAAAGGCTAATTTGTAACGTTATTGCGCAGGAAGGCATCGAACATCAGCAGCACCCAGATCGGCGTGCTGTGGTCGCGGCTGCCGGACTCGTGCTGTTCGACGATCTGGCGGATAGCGTCGCGGTTGAACCAGCCGGTTTCGAGCAGTGGGCCGCCGAGCAGGTCGTCGCGCACGCGCTGGCGCAGGGGACCGCGAAACCAGCGCGCCAGCGGCACGGCAAAGCCCATCTTCGGGCGATACATGATGTCGCGCGGCAGGTGCGGTTCCATGGCTTTTTTCAGCAGGAACTTGCTTTCCGCGCCGCGCATCTTGAACGAGGTGGGCAGCGTGGCCAGCCATTCGACCAGCGGGTGATCCATCAGCGGCTCGCGCACTTCGAGCGAATGGGCCATACTCGCCCGATCCACCTTGGTGTTGATGTCGCCGATGAGATAGGTGTGCAGGTCGATGTACTGGATGAGCGCCAGCGGGTCGTCGGTGCCGGCCCTCGCCGCGTGGCGTTCGAACACCTGTTGCGCGCTGTAGCCGCCAAGTTGCGCCTTGAAGGCGTCGCTGAAAATCTGGTTGCGCTGCCCGTTGCGAATGACCGAAACGCTGTGGAAGTAGGCTTCGACGGAGTTGCGCGCCAGCGACTCGAAGGTGGTCTTGGCGCGGAACATCCTGGGCGCCCAGTCGGCTTTCGGGTAGAGCCGGCCGAGGGCGCCGAACAGCGGCCGCCGCAGGCCGAGCGGTAGCGCGGCGCGCATCTTCTCTTCCATCAGGTGCAGCCAGTAGCGGCGATAGCCGCCGAAGCTCTCGTCGCCGCCATCGCCCGAGAGCGCGACGGTGACGTGCTTGCGCGCCAACTGGCAGACCCGGTAGGTGGGGATGGCCGAGCTGTCGGCATAGGGCTCGTCGTAGAGTTGCGCCAGGGTGTCGATGAGGTCGAAGTCGTCGCTCTCGACCCGATCGACGAAGTGCCGGGTCCGGTAGCGATCCGCGACTTTCTGTGCAAAGGCCGCTTCGTCATAGGCCGGGTCGGCGAATGAGATGGAACAGGTGTTGACCGGCTCGTTTGACAGGCCGGCCATCATCGCCACCACGGCGCTCGAATCGACGCCGCCGGAAAGGAAGGCGCCGAGCGGCACTTCGGAGATCATGCGCAGGCGGATCGATTCGGTGAGCCGTTTTTCGAGTTCGTGGCAGGCCTCTTCGACGCTGATCCGCGCGTCGAGCGTGAAGCGCACGTCCCAGTATTCACGTGGATTGAGCGATTGCAGCGCCGTCCCGCCACGACCAACTTTCAGCGTGCAGGCCGGCGGCAGTTTCTTCGCCTGCCGGAAAATGCAGCGCGGCTCGGCGACGTAGCCCAGCGCAAAGTATTCCTCGACGGCCAGCGGATCAATATCGCGGCGCAGACCGCCGTGCGCCAGGATGGACTTCAGTTCCGAGCCGAAGAGGAAGGTGCCGTCGTCGAGCAGCGCGTAGAACAGCGGCTTGACGCCCAGGCGGTCGCGCGCCAGGAAGAGCGTGTCGCGATTCCGGTCCCACAACGCGAAGGCGAACATGCCGCGAAAGCGGTCGACGCAACGCTCGCCCCAGGCTTCCCAGGCATGGACGATGACTTCGGTGTCGCTGCGCGTATGGAAGACGTGGCCCAGCGCCTGCAGCTCGGGAATCAACTCCTGGTAGTTGTAGATCTCGCCGTTGAAGACGACACAGACGCTGTTGTCCTCGTTGTAGAGCGGCTGCTGGCCGGTCGAGAGATCGATGATCGACAAGCGCCGGTGGCCGAGCCCCACGCCGGGCTCGATGTGCAGCCCGCCCTCGTCCGGGCCGCGATGGAACTGCGATTCGTTCATCCGGTGCAGCACCGCGCGGTCGATGGCGCGCTTGCCACGGGTGTCGAAAATGCCGGTAATGCCGCACATGGCTGACTGTTGCTCGCTTCGCGCTGATGGTTAGACTGCTGGAATATTAACCGATGATGGCGTGGCCGGGCTTTTGCTCAATTGCTCAGCCAGGCTTCTGGCGGTGTCGTGAGAAAGATCTCGAGCGGAATGCCGCCGGTGCCGACGACGAGCCCCGGCGGCGCGTTGAAGCTGCGGGAAAAACCGCCCAAGCCGGTCAGGGTTCCCTTGCCGCGGCCGCTTTTGACCTCGATCGCGAGGACGCGTTGCCCGTAATGCAGCACGTAATCAACTTCCTGATTCCTTTCTCTCCAGTAGCCGACTTGCATGCCGACCGGTGCGGCATTGCAAAGATGCGCGCCGACGGCCGATTCGACGAGGCGCCCCCACAATTCTCCATCGCTCCGGGCATCCGCAAACCCGCGAGCAAGCTGGCCACTGATGAGTGCTGTATTGAGCGCCAGCAGTTTGGGACTCGAAGCGCGACTGCGCGCAATATCGCCAGCAAACTTGTCCAGTCCGGTCAGCAACCAGGCGCCGCCCAACAGCTTGAGATAGTGGGCCAGGGTGGTCGTATTGCCGACGTCCTGAAGCTGGCCGATCATCTTCTGGTACGAAAGAATCTGCCCGGAATAGTTGCAGCCCAACACAAAGAGCCGGCGTAGTAGCGCCGGCTTGTCGATCCGGGCAAGTTGCAGGACATCACGAGACAAGGTCGGCTCGATGATCGAATCGAGCAGGTAGCCGCGCCAGCGCGGCTCATCGTCGATTAATGCCGCGGCACCCGGGTAGCCGCCGAAAAAGATGTAGCGATCCAGACCGCAATCGAATGCAGACTGCATTTCGGCAAAGGACCAATGCGGGACGCGGATCAGTTCGAAGCGGCCGGCCAGACTTTCTGAAAGGCCGTGTTGCATGAGAAATTGCGAGGACCCCAGCAGGACGACCCGCAGATCGCACTGGTTGTGCGTATCCTCGTCCCAGAGCATCTTGACGGCTTCGGACCAACGCGGCACCTTCTGCACCTCGTCAAGCACCAGAAGTGCCGGCCCTTGCCGGGCCAACAGCCGGCCGACCCGCCATTGTTGTTCGATCCAGCTTGCATCGGGGGCCGCGGGCTGATCGGCGCTCACGTAATGACTCGTTCCGGAATAGGCCTCCCTGGCTTGCTGAACAAGCGTGGTCTTGCCCACCTGGCGGGGGCCGGCGAGAATTTGCAGGAAGCGGCGCGGCTCGGATAATCGCTCCGTTAATGTGGCAAGTTGGGGACGAACAAATAGGGTCATTACAATTTACTCAGCACGATGAGCAAATATACTCAATAAGAAGTGCAATTGGAAGATCGCTGTCATTCCGGCTGGTTCGATCTGCTCGTGAGACCGTCATACAGATGCCTGTACGCCTCCACCATCGCTGCCATGCTGAAATACTGCTCGACCGCCTGCCTGCCCGTCTCGCCTGCCGTGCGAGCCTGCTCCGGATGGGTGGCGTAGTTGATGATCGCCTGCGCCATCGCCTCCGGATCGCTGGCCGGCACCAGTGCGCCGGTTTGCCCTTCGATCACAAGTTCCGGATTGCCGCCGACCTGCGTGGCGATCACCGGCAAGCCGGAGGCCATGGCTTCGAGGATGGTGTTCGAAATGCCCTCGCCCAGCGACGGCAGGACGAAGCAGTCCAGACCGCGCAGGATCTCCGGCACGTCGTGCCGCTCGCCGGGCAGCCAGGCCAGATCGGCGACGCCGGCGGCGGCGAGCATTTGTTGAGCTGCGGCACGTAGCGGTCCGTCGCCGACCATGACCAGGCGCAGCCGCGCCTTGAGCGAAGGATCGAGTTCAAGGGCGCGGATGAAGGCACGCGCCAGCAGGGCCTGATTCTTGACCGTCTGCATGCGCCCGACGGTGCCGACCAGCCAGTGTTCTGGACGGTTGAATGGACAACCAGGAATCGAGGCTGGCGAGACGGCGGGATGGAAGCGCCCGGCATCGACGCCGTTGTAGATTTGCGTCACCTTGCGCGCCGGGATGCCGATCCGCTCGACCAGCCAGCGTTCCAGGTCCCGCGACAGGGCAATGTAGTGGCTCACGAACAGGTTGTAGAAGCGCCGGACCCACTTGTGCTTGCGATTGGAGCCGTCCAGGTCGTCGGCATCGCGGCCGTGTTCGCTCTGAATCCGCACCGGCACGCCGGCGGCCCAGGCCGGCACGGCGACTTCGAGCGCGGCCAGGTTGCGCGAATGGACGATGGCGGGTCGCAGTTCGCGGAAGAGTCGGAACAGCTTCGGGTAAAGCGCAAACAGATGGCCCGGCGGTTTGCGGAGGCTGATGAACTGGACGTCGTCGCGGACGATGCGCCTGCGGAAATCGGTGACCTCGGTCAGGGCGATGATCGTATGCCGGTAGGCATCCGCGGGCAGGTGGTTGATGAGGTTGACGACCCCGTTCTCCAGCCCGCCGACGTCGAAACGAAAGACGACGTGGACAACCAGCGGGCGCGCGTCGGCGGTCATGCTCAAAGGTTATCGATATACCAGGCCATCGATTCCTGCAGCCCTGCGTCGATTTTGTGGCTGGGCGCGTAACCGAGCAGTCGCGCGGCCTTGCCGATATCGGCCAGCGAATGACGCACATCACCGGCACGAAAATCCCGGTAGCCTGGTTTGTAGTCATGCAGGTGGTGATAACGCTCGCCGAGATGTTTCTGCAGGAACCCGCAGAGTTCATTCAGGGTTGTCCGCTCGCCGACGGCCACGTTATAAACCTGGTTGGCGGCCTCCGGGTTGTCGGTCGTGGCGGCCAGCAGATTCACCTGGAGCGTGTTGGTGATGTAACAGAAGTCCCGACTGGTTGCGCCATCGCCGTTGATATAGACGGGCTGGTTATTGATCATCGCGGCGATCCATTTTGGAATGACGGCGGCGTAGGCGCCGGCGGGATCCTGCCGCTTGCCGAAGATGTTGAAGTAACGCAGGCCGATGCTTTTGAAACCATAGGTGCGGGCGAACACGTCGGCATACAGTTCATTCACCAGCTTGGTCACGGCATAGGGCGAAAGCGGCTTGCCGATCTTGTCCTCGACCTTCGGCAGGTCGGGATGGTCGCCGTAGGTGGAGCTGCTGGCGGCATAGACGAAGCGGCTGACCTTGGCGTCGCGCGCGGCGACCAGCATGTTGAGGAAGCCGTCGATGTTGGACTGGTTGGTCGTGATCGGGTCTTCGATGGAGCGCGGCACGCTGCCAAGCGCGGCCTGATGGAGCACATAATCGACCGCGACCGGAAAACTGCCAGCGCCATTTTGCCAGGTCATGGCCTGCCGACAGTTTTCCAGATTCCTGACGTCGCCTTCGATAAAGTGAAACAAGGCTTCCAGATCGCCGCGCGGCTGGCCGGAGGACGCGCTGGCATCCGCCACGGCCGCCCCCAGATTATGCCGATGGCCGGTGGCAAAGTTGTCGAGCCCGACAACGCGCTGGCCGAGTGCCAGCAGGGTTTCCAGCAGATTGCTGCCGATGAAGCCGGCGACGCCGGTGATCAACCAGGTTTTCGGCTGGGCCTGTAGCCGCCGTTGCAGCGCTGCGTAATGTTCCGACATAGGTGCTTAAAGCCTCCACAGGCGAAAGCCCGCCTTGGTGACGGCTTGCGGGTCGTAGGCGGATTTGACATCGACGAACACGCCGCCGGGCTTCAACTTGCCGGTCAGCTTTTTCAGCGACATGGCGAGGTATTCCTTGTGCGAGACGGCGACGACGAGAGCGTCGGCTTGCGCGGGCAGGGCATTCCACTTCACCAGATCGATGCCGTATTCGTGGGCCGCCTCGGCCGGTTCGCCCAGCGGGTCATGCACCGCGACTTCGCACCCGAAGGATTGCAGTTCCTTGACCAGGTCGGCCACCTTCGAGTTGCGCAGGTCGGGACAGTTTTCCTTGAATGTCAGGCCGAGAACGATGACCTTGGCACCCTTCACCGAGACACCGTTGTTGATCATGTTCTTGACGGTCTGCTGCGCCACATACGCGGCCATGCCGTCGTTGATGCGGCGGCCGGCCAAAATGACCTGCGGGTGGTAGCCCAGCATTTCGGCCTTGTGCGTCAGATAGTAGGGGTCGACGCCAATGCAGTGCCCGCCCACCAGTCCCGGCCGGAAGGGAATGAAATTCCACTTGGTGCCCGCGGCCTGCAGGACTTCCAGCGTATCGATGCCGATCCGGTCGAAAATCAGCGACAACTCGTTCATCAGCGCGATATTAAGGTCGCGCTGGGTGTTCTCGATGACCTTGGCGGCCTCGGCAACCTTGATGCTGCTGGCCTTGTGCACGCCGGCAGTAATCACCGAGCCGTACATGTCGTAAACGAACTTCGCGGTCGGTTCGTCATCTCCGGAGACGACTTTCACAATCCGGGTGATGGTGCGTTCCTTGTCGCCTGGATTTACGCGTTCTGGCGAGTAGCCGACATGAAAATCCTTTTTCCACTTCATGCCGGAATGCTGTTCCAGCAACGGGATGCAGACATCTTCCGTGGCGCCGGGGTAGACCGTCGATTCATAGACGACGACCGCGCCTTTCTTCATGTACTTGCCTACCGTCGTGGAGGAGCCGATCAGCGGCGTGAAGTCGGGAATATGCCCGACATCGACCGGCGTCGGCACGGCGATGATGATCAAATCCGCTACGGCGATGGTGGCTGGATCCGTACTCATCGTCAGCTTCGTCGCCGCCTTCAGGTCCGCGGTGCTGACTTCGCCGGTGGGGTCGAAAAACTTCTTGTAGCTGGCTACCTTTGCTTCCGACAGGTCGAAGCCGATGGTCTTGAATTGCTTGCCAAACTCGACGGCCAGCGGCAGGCCGACATAACCGAGGCCGACCACGGCGACAACGGTTTTATTCAGTGACGATTTGGATGTCATGATTTCCCCTTTTCATTTTGTAAAAGTCGGCGCTGGCTGATTGTCGGGCGTCCCGCCCGCGCCTAAAGTCGGCGCTGGCAGGACGGCGGCGCCATTCAACACTGTAGCAATACCGCCACCCGCGGCAGCGAGGTAATCGGCCAGAACGGCATCGCCACCCGGTTCCGGAGCATGGACAAAGATGGCGGCGGAGTCGTCGCCGCGACCGGTCAGCCGCGCCAGCGCGAGCCGGAGTTTGCCAAGGGCATCGCTGCTGACCACGCGGCCGTCGATCCAGTACCAGTGCCACACCCTGAGGCGCAAGGGTTCGGCGCCCACGCCGCCGACATGGCTGCGCAGGCTGCCGCCGCGCACGGTGACGGGCTGCCCGGCCAGCGTGACCTGATGGCCATCGCGACCCACCTGCGCCCAGGTTTTGTCGTCGCTCTTTACCAATTGGTTTTCGGAGCTGATCAGCTTGCGTGCATAGTCCTGCTGCCGGTAGTAGGCGATGAACACGCCGACGCGCTGTTCGTCCCTGGCGAGCGCGGCATGCAGCGTGGCCGATGGATTGGCGAAGGCGGGCTGCCAGTCGGCAAGCGGTGTGTCGAGCAGTTGCCAGCCATTGGTCGCCAGCGGCGTGGCGGCCAGCACGGGTGGCGGCAGTGGCGGCCCGGAATCCATGGCGACCAGGGCGGCGCGGGGCGTGAGCGCAATCCCCAGCGCCAGGACAACGGCCAGCGCCAGACTCGCCGCCGGCTGGCCCGCCGTCGTGCTTGCCGTGACGGCGGCATGCGGCGGCAGTGCCGGCTCGGCCTCGCGCCAGCGCATGCCGATGGCGAACATGATCAGGATGACGACGCCGAAAAATACCCAGCCGTAAATTAGGTGGTCGACGCCGACAGCGAGCGTGTTGCCGGAAAGATGGCCGATCATGACGATGAGATAGGCGCGCACCCAGTTGGCGATCAGCGGCACGACGATGGCCACGCCGACGAAAATCAGGCGGCGCCGGGTCGACTGGTAGTTGATGTAGGCATAGAGCGTGCCGACGACAATCGAGGCGATCAGGTAGCGCACGCCGCTGCACGCTTCGACCACCGACCACCTTCCCGACGGGATAACGAAGTGCAGGCCCTCCTGAAATACGGGAATGCCCGAGGCGCGCAGGCCCATCACGGTAAAACGTGCTGTCCAGTCCATCAACTGCGGCATGACGAATTCGCCAAACGGCACGGCGAAGAACAGGAAGCCGAGCGGAAAGGCGATGCGCCGGGCCGCCGGCAGGCCAATCACCAGCGGCACGGCCAACACCAGCAGGGCGACGAAAGCGAACTGGGTAGCGGCATTGACGGCGGCCAGTTCGCCAAGCAGCCAGGCAAATGCCATCCCGATAAACAGCAGCGCCAGCCAGAGCGAGGGACGGGGCGCGACGCGGGCGAGCGCATGGCGTTTTTCCCAGATCAGCCAGAGGCTGATCGGCGGCACCAGGAAGGCATGGTTGAAGGTTTCGGAACGCCACCAGATGTCGACCATCGTCCGTGCCGTGTCGAAATACAGGCCGATCAGCGCCAGCTCGACGAGAATGATTGCGGCGAAAGCCCGCTTCCAAGAATAGCCTGGCATGGGCGGGACGACGCCCATAAAAGTGCCTCTTTTGAATTTCGAGTGGGTAATGGTGCGTGACGCTGGTAGCCCGAGGCCGGGGGTCAAGGGCGGGCTGCGGGGGTATCGCAGCCCGGCGCAGCGCACCCTTGAC
>Ga0208244_101241_pt1 | contig 15015 bp, 19 predicted proteins | sample SubbioCR12Aug_5A_FD_184828 | JGI IMG/M metagenome (GOLD analysis project Ga0208244, IMG submission 184828) | Serpentinite rock and fluid subsurface biosphere microbial communities from McLaughlin Reserve, California, USA - CR12Aug_5A (SPAdes) | ecosystem: Environmental > Terrestrial > Deep... | reverse complement strand
CACGCCGGCCAGTTTGGCGACCTTGTAGCGGGTGAGCGCCATCGGTTCGATGAAGTCCTTCATCAGCACTTCGCCGGGATGCACCGGCGCCAGGCGGCGTCCGGTGGCAACGTCCCGGAAACTCGTCGTCTTCAAATCCTCGCGCCTGATAGCCATGGTGTCTCCTAGTGATAATCCGCGATCCCGACGTTGAAGGCATCGCCGCCAACCCACTCGAAGCAGATGCGCCACTGGTCGTTGTTGATGCGGATGCTCCACTGCCCGGCCTGATCGCCTTTCAACTGCTCCAGACGGTTCCCCGGCGGTATCCGCAGGCTGTCGAGCGTTGCCGCCGAGTCGATCTGCTTCAACTTCCGCCGGGCGGTCCCCAGGATCTCGTTCGGGAGTTTTCTAACCTGAAAGCCCTCGAAGATCGCAGCCGTCCGCTTGTCGGCGAATGTCTTGATCATGAGGAGTAATAGTATTGGCGTTAGATAGTATCGTCAATCGTTATTATGCTGCTGGTGGCGATGGTTACCGCCGTGAGAGGGGGTACCCGGGGTTCGAATCCCCGTGGGGACGCCAGATTTGTCTGATCATGGGCGCGTTCGTGTTCCGATCCGACACGGAAGAAAAGCGCCTGTCGCGCCGTGGCGTGGGGACTGACTTTGTTTGGGGCGAAAAAGGCCAGCTTGCGCCGGCTTTTTTCTGGATTCCTGCTGGAGCCTGCCTTCGACTTCCATCGGGGGCGGGAATGATATATGTGCCTCAGAGGAAACTCTGACACCTTCGCAGCACTACATATTGCCCAAGTCCTGGATCGCATCAACGACCATCCCTGTTCCGATCGCGATCAGGAGGATGTCTGCCGCGACGCGCACATAGCGGTGTCTCGGCGGCGGCGGGCCGAATTGCATGAAGAGCGCCGGTGGCAGGTCGTAGAAGATCACGTCACGCGGCAGCGGTCGGCCAACCGACCATTTCTTCGCCTGGCCGGGCGGCAGGCAGCCGTTGTTTTTCTTGGCCAGGCCGGGTGGGCAGCGTCCGGCGCGGAAGCGGTCGGCGTAGTAGCCGTTGGCAACAGTGCGGTGCTTGTCACCGAAGAATACGCCTGCGCCCGGTGCTATCTTTTCATGTCGCTCCGGCTTGCGATCCGCCCCCGGCCTTTCCTGGCCGCCGCGTTCCTGCTTTTGGTTCTTGCCGCCGCCGGCCCAGGACGGCTTGTCCGCGAGTGCCGTTCCGCCCGCCAGCAATCCGGCAATGACGATGGCCAGCGTGCGGCCTGTCTGCAAAGTAATACGTCGCATGATCTTCCTCCTTGAAAAAATGGATAAACCAATTGCCCCATTACCACATCATCAAAACTTTCCTCGTGTTTGGGGAACCCGGTAAGCAACGCAACATGAAAAGATGACGGTGCGATCCCGATGTCGCATACGGATCAGGGGCGAACGGTCTCCCCAAGATGCATCTTTTACATATTGGCGTGAAAGCTGGAGATTGTCCGGGCGGTAGCGCACAAAGCCCTCCTGCCAGGAAGACGTGGCACGCAACAACGGGATCGAGTGCTACAGCACAGGACCAGCGGAACTACGGAAGATTTACCTCGGGAAGCAGGCGATCAAACTCCTTTTTGACCACCTCGTAACACTCGCAGGCCCGCGCCTCCAGCCCCGATCGGTCGAGCACCGCGATATGGCCACGCTTGTACTCGATCAGGCCGGCCCGATGCAGGTTGCCGGCAGCTTCGGTGACGCCCTCGCGGCGCACGCCGAGCATGTTGGCGATCAGTTCCTGCGTCATGACTAATTCGTTGGAGGGAAGGCGATCGAGGCTTAGCAGCAGCCAGCGGCAGAGCTGCTGGTCGAGCGAATGATGGCGGTTGCACACCGCCGTCTGCGCCATCTGGGTCAGCAGGGCCTGGGTGTAGCGCAGCAACAGATGCTGCAGTTCGCCGGAGCGATTGAATTCCTGCTTCAGCAGCTGCCCATTCAGCCGATAAGCGTGGCCGGCGCTCTGCACGACGGCGCGGTTGGGCATGGTTTCGCCGCCCATGAACAGGGCGACACCGAGGATGCCCTCGTTACCGACCACGGCGATTTCGGCCGATGCGCCATCGATCATGACGTAGAGCATGGAAATGATGGAAGTGGTCGGGAAATAGACGTGTCGCAACTGGTCGCCGGATTCGTATAGCACCTCACCGAGCGGCATCTGGACCAGTTCCAGATTGGGAAAGAGTCGTGCGTACACCTCCGCCGGCAGGGCGGCAAGCAGGTGGTTCTGTCGGGGGTCATAAGGGAAGGGCATGTGCGATCTCAAAGAAAGCGTCGCGCAGCGTTTGAGTGCAATCGTCATGACGAATTGGATGTTCGTTGCATTCAGTATAGGCATGGTTTTTTCACAATGTGCGCTAACGCACAGAAAATACTGTGGCGCCGGCACAGACTGAGAAGAATATGGCGAAGCAGCACTGTAAATGCTACCTGCCTATGGGTACCGACTACGGTGAGCATGGTATTCATTGCCGATCGCCTCGTCGCCGCATGGTCCACCGATTGCCGACATGAACAAGCACCAATTCGATATTTCAACGACTCAGGAGTTTCACCGGCGCATGGCTGCGATCATGGAGGCCGTCCAGGCCGGAATCTGGGAGGCCGGGCTTCACGACCTGCTCGGTCATGCCACCGACTATGCCTTCGGCCAGGCGCGCGGGCAACAGACTCTGGTACTGAAAACGCGCAACCGGTCTGCCTACGTCCGCTTGCAGTGGGACACCATTCTCGGGGATACCCCCGTCGACCGGCAACTCGTGGAAGACGCCATCAGGAGCGCGATCAACGAACTGAGCTAGCCGCCGCGGCCATGACGCCTGGCTTTCCTCTGCGCATACAGGTTCATCAGAGGCGTCACGGAGATGCCGTGAAGCACGATGGAAACGGCAACCGTGGTGAGCGTGAGTGCGATGATTTCCTCCGCCAGCGTGCGGGGCAGCCCATGATTGATCGCATACATCAGGTAGTAGATCGAGCCGATGCCGCGGATGCCGAACCAGGAGATCAGGATGCGCTGGTCGCGCGATACCGGCGCGCCGAGCAAACCCAGCCAGACCGACACTGGGCGCACCACCAGGAGCAACAGCGCGACAAACCAGCCTGCGCCGGCGGGGAGGTAGGTATATGACAGCATTGCGCCGGTCACCAGCACGATCGCCACCTCTGCGATCCGCTCCAGTTGCTCGTTGAAGCCACGCACCTCCTGCATCATGTAGGCGCTGGCAAATTGCGAGTCGGTGGCCAGCGCCTCGTGGGCCTGTTTGCTCTGAAGTCCCGTTTCCCGGGCGGCCAGATTGAAGCCTTTTCCCGGCTGTTCCTTCACCCGCTGCAAAGCGAGGCCGGCGGCCAGCACGGCCAGAAACCCATAGGTATGGCAGAGCACGGCAAGCCCATAGGACAGGGCGATGAGACCCAGTGCGAGGAATTCGTCGAGTCCGACGGATTCCCGATGACGGCTGCGCAGATAGACCACCAGCCTGCCGATCAGGGTGCCCAGCGCACCGCCGATCAGCAGGCCGCCAGTGACCGCCCAGAGCACATCGACCGCCAGCCCCCCGTGCCCAGGTCGTGCAGGCCGAGCAGTCCCAGGCCCAGCATCACGAACGGGAATGCGGCGCCGTCGTTCAAGCCGCCTTCGCCGGTCAGGCTGAAGCGCAGGCGGTCGCGATCGCCGGCCTCGACCACCTGGACATCGGAGGCAAGCACCGGGTCGGTCGGCGCGAGTATCGCACCCAGCAGGACGGCTGCGCCCAGGGAGAATCCGAGGCCGAGCATCGCAATTCCCGCGATCAGCGCCACTGTGATCGTCATTGAAACGACAGCGAGACGCGCCGGCAGGTGCCAGCCCTTGTCCGACAAGGGAAGACCAAGCCGCAGGCCGACGGCGAACAGCGAGATGAGCACCGCACCTTCGGCCACTCTTTCCAAAATGGCGGAATGAGTCAGCGGATCGGGCGACATGAGAGACCATCCGGCGGGGCCGAGCCCGAAACCGGCGGCCAGATACAGCATGGCCGTGCTGACGGGGAGCCGTCTCAGCGACGCGACCGACAAGGCCATCGTGGTCAGCAACGCGCCAACGATCAGCGCCCAGATTGCATAGGTCATGCGATGCCGCCTCGGGCGGTTCAGGTACAAGAAAAAACCTGACAGAAGTGAACTGGGAATTGCGGCATCGCCATGCCTGGCATGGCACTCATCGCCGACAGCCTGTCACGGCAAAAGTTACGCGTGGAACCCGGCTGCTTCCGTACGCTGGCGCGCATAGGTCGATCGATGCAGTTTCACGCTATGAGCGCCAGCGAACAGAAAAAAAGCCGATTGGAGGGGACGATCTGCCTGACGCAGACGCTCGCCCGGCTCGGCCGGCAAGCAACCCCTTAAATTACCCTGGAGACTCGTCATGAAAACCATGAATCAAATCGGATCGGTACTTGGCACGCTGGGTGCGCTGACGCTTGGCGCGTGCACCTCCATGAACCCTTCTCCGAATTACGGAAACACAAGCTACGACGGAACCCAGTACGGCAGCACCCAATACGACGGTACCGGCTACAGGGGCAGCAACCCGAACGACGGGTATTACTCTGGATATGGCGTGGTGCAATCGGTTGAACTCGTGAGGCAGGACAGAGGCGGCATCGGCGGCAGCGGTTTCGGCTTGGGCACGGTTGCCGGCGCGGTGGTCGGAGGTGTCGTCGGCAGCCAGGTGGGGTCGGGCAGCGGCGCCACCGCGGCGACCGTCATCGGGGCGGCAGGTGGCGCCTATGTCGGTCACGAGCTGGAAAAACGGCAGCAGCAACAGCAGGCAGATGCCTACAGGATCAACGTCCGCATGGATGATGGTTCCTACCAGGCGCTGACGCAGAGCACCAGTGCCGGCTTGCGAGCAGGCGACCGGGTGCGGATCGAAAACGGCGTCGTTCAGCGGTACTGAGAATGACAAGGGTGGGCAGGGCTCCCAACTGAAGGTCAGTATGAAATTGCATCCCAATGAAGTCCCGCATCTGCCGTTGATGGCCGGGAGCTTCGCGGCGATCCTGCTTGGCACTTTTGTATTTGCGGCCGTGATTGAGATATCGCCCGCTTCGGGCGACGAGACGGTCACCGCTCTGGCATCGGAGAAGGCGCCTACAGTCGGATCAGCCCATGCGGAGGCGCAGATACCCAAAGTGCAGACATCCTCTTTGAAGGGTAAAACGCGCGGCCAAATCTGGGCGGAATGTGAGGAATGCGGCATCGTCATGTCCAGGCAGCAGGTAGGGCGAAACGACGCGATGACCGTTCGCATGAACAATGGATCGAACCGGATATTCATGGATGCACACCCCGCGAACTGGCGGCCGGGAGAGCGCGTGATTTTCATCGAAGGCACAGAAGGGGCGAGGGGTCCAGCGACTGAAGGGGCGAACGACTGAAGATGACGCGCTGTGCGCGCTAGCGTACAGAGAACTTGCCGGAACCGGGGGATGATGGCTGCAATGACCGATCGCCTTCAATAAGGCTCGTCATCGTTCGACGACCTGGAGCAAACCCGATTCATCCTTCGTCCTGCGCAGACTTGACCCGGCGATGGGCCGGATGAATTACCAGTGACTGTCAGTATCCCGCCGCTTTTGCAGGCAGTCGAAAAATGAGCGCATCTGAAGGCGGAGAATGACGTAAATGCAAAAGGAACAATCATGACAAATTCACTTACCAAGAAGCAAATGGGCCTGGCGGTATCGTGCGCCTTGGCACTCTACTTTGTATCCGGCACGGCAAGTGCCGAGCCTTTCCCCGGCGACACCGCCTTCAACGCTGCACATCAGTCCTATCTGATCGACCAGCGCGGCAATGTCGTGAAAAGCGGCTACGGGCTGTGCTGGCACGCTGCCACCAACCCCGACAAACCGTACACCGTCGATTGCGATCCGGCACCGGTTGCCGTCTACGTCGAGCCGAAACCTCAGCAGGTTGCTGCAGTTGCCGCTCCGGTGCCTGTCACTCGGCGCGTGACTCTGGACGCAGATGCGTTGTTCGACTTCGACAAGGCGGCCCTGCGTCCGGAAGGTCGGCTGGCGCTGGATGATTTCCTCGTCAAGATCAAGGATATCAATCCGGAAACGATCATGGCCGTCGGCCACGCCGATCGTTTCGGCTCCGATGACTACAACCAGCGCCTTTCCGAGAAGCGCGTGGAGTCGGTCAAGGGCTATCTGGTCGGCAAGGGCATCGAGCCGAATCGCATGAACACCGAAGGCAAGGGCGAATCGCAGCCGGTCACGAAGGCCGGCGAATGCGACGGTGCCAAGAGCGCCAAGGTGATAGCTTGCCTGCAGCCCGATCGGCGCGTCGAAGTCGAGGTGGTGGGTACCCTGATTGCCAGGTAATCCTGGGCCGGCAGTCCGGCCATGAAGGCAACGCCCTGCTCATGCAGGGCTTTTTTTTAGACTGAATGGAACCCGTATTCTGCACAGAGAAGGAACACCGGCGCATTGCTCGATTGCCGCAATGTGTGCCAGCAGACAGATGAGGAAGGAGACTCTCTGTATCTTCAAATTGCCGGAGCCGCAGACATGCCATGCCTGCACCGCGGCAATGCGGGCTGGTTGCAAGAAGCGCGGCCCTGGCGAAGAGAGGCGATTGCCCGGCATTGCTTGCCGATACATCGCTCCAGAGATCATCACATAAAGGAACGATAGTGAACAAATTCAATATCAACATGATTGCGCTTGCGGTCAGCCTCGCGTTCAGCGCCGGCGCAATGGCAGCAGGCATTTCCGAAGACGACTACAAGGCCGGCAAGAACAAGATCGCTGCCGAGTACAAGTCGGCCAAGGCGGGCTGCGCCTCGTTTTCAGGCAACCCGAAGGATATCTGCGTAGCCGAGGTCAAGGGCAACGAGAGGATCGCCAGGGCCGAGCTCGAAGCCAGCTACAAGCCGACCGCGAAGACGCACTATCAGGCGCGTGTGGCCAGGGCAGCGGCCGACTATGCGGTGGCGAAGGAACGCTGCGACGACAAGGCCGGCAACGCAAAGGATATCTGCGTGAAGGAAGCGAAGGCGGCGGAGGTGGCCGCAAAAGCGGATGCCAAAGCCCAGATGAAGACCACTGATGCCAACGCAAAGGCCAGCGACAAGTCCGCCGATGCGCGCAGCAAGGCCAGCAACCAGGCAACGGACGCCCGCAAGGATGCGACGGAAGACAAGCGTGACGCCGAATACGCGGTGGCGAAGGAGAAATGCGATACGTACGCGGGCAGCGTCAAGGATGGCTGTCTGAAGCAGGCGAATGCGGACTTTGGCAAGTAGGTCTTGCATTCGACATGGACGGAACACCTGAAACACAACCCTTTGAATGAGGTAATCCAATGAAAACGAATCGGAAATTGGCAATCAGTACAGTAGCCGCAGTGATGCTGCTTGGTCTGGGCGGTTGTGCCGGCATGTCGGCACAGGATAAGAGCACTGCCGTGGGCGCCGGGGTTGGCGCCGTCGGGGGTGCCGTTCTTACGGGCGGTAGTGCGGTCGGAACCATCGGCGGGGCGGCCGTCGGCGGCATCATCGGCCACGAAGTCGGCAAATGATGCGTGTCGTGCGATGCGCCTGACCTTGTCGGTCGGTGCGTCGCCGGCACTCGTGATCCAGCAGCGCCTTACCAGGAGCGGCAAATGAGAAAACCCTGCAGGAGTATCAGTGCAGTTTTGGCGGTGAGTGCATTGCTTGTGGCCCTATCCGGTTGTCAGAAGCAGGAAGGCCCGGCGGAGAAAGCCGGCAAGAGTGTCGACAAGGCGGTAGATAAGGTCGGACAGCAGATCGAAAAAGCCGGCGAAAATATCCAGGACGCGGCAAAGGGCGACAAGAAGTAATCGTTGTGTAGCGCAGGACAGCCCAGGTACGATTTGCGCAAGCATTTGACATGTTCCTTGCGGCGTCGTGCATTCGGCACGACGCCGCAAGGCAACGCATGGGCAGGGTGCTATATCTTCCCCAGCAGGAACAGGATGAGCAGGATTACCACTACCAGTCCAAGACCGCCGCTTGGACCATAACCCCATTCCCGGCTGTGGGGCCAGGCCGGAAGCACGCCGATTAGCATAAGAACCAGAATGATCAGCAGGATTGTTCCAATTGACATTTCATGTCTCCCAATAGTAAGTCGTAACAGTGCGGTGTCCAAGAATGATGTTCCTGGAGGCATGTTCATTTGCATGCCTGCAAGGCACCCAAGTCGGCTGCGGCAGCAATCGCCCTATGCCGACAGAAATGCTGCGCTCCTGCCTGTGAATCGTCTGTACGCCACCGCACAGGACTGTGCGTGCGGTGGCGTACAGACTGTCCGCATGGCGAAGGTCAGAATGCAACGTGGCTGAATGCCCAGGATGGCAATACCGCCGATCAGGTCACGAAATCAAGGAGATCGAAATGAATTGGGAAATCGCTCAAGGCAACTGGAAGCAATTCAAAGGCAAGGTGAAGTCGCAGTGGGGAAAGCTTACCGATGACCACCTCGATGTGATCGCCGGCCGGCGTGACGAGTTGGCGGGCAGGATTCAGGAGGCCTATGGCGTCACAAAGGACGAGGCGGAAAAGCAGATCAAGTCTTTTGAGAAACTCAACAAGAACTGACTTGTGCTCGGACAATACCCGACACAAACGTTTATGGAGAAGTCGAACATGAAGAAGCTACTTGGCAATTATCTTGCTGCAATATTCCTGGCGGTTACACTGGTATCCGTCGTGGGTTGCGAGTCCACACCGAAGCAGGAGGGGACTGGCGAGTATATCGACGACAGCGTTATCACCACCAAGGTGAAGACTGCCCTGTTCAATGATCCCGTGACGAAGGCCACCGAGATCAACGTCGAGACCTTCAAGGGCGTGGTGCAGCTGAGCGGCTTCGTGAGTTCGCAGGCCGCCATTAACCGGGCGGTCGAACTGGCACGCGGCGTCAGCGGTGTGAAATCCGTCAGGAATGACATGCGGCTCAAGTAAGGAATGCCTTATAGCGAGCCGCTGAGGGCGGCTCGCTTCAACATCTGAAACTTCGGATAGCCGAGCTTGTCTGCGAAGAACGCGGATTCGGTATATTGTTTCCTGCTTGCAGGCGCATGACCGGTTATGGGCAGAATGGAACCCGGTTAGTTCGGCACCATCGAAGCCCCTCCGGATTGTTGTACGCTTTTCACGGAAATCAGCCATGTCCGAAACAGGAAACGGCCACACCCTAGCCGACGAAACCAGCAAGGCGGATGGCGTCACCGAAATGCGGCGGCAGGAAGCGCTGCTTAAAACCGGGGCCTTGCAGAACGCGATTCTCAGTAGCGCCAATTTTTCGAGTATAGCTACCGACGAGAATGGGGTGATTCAGATATTCAATGTTGGCGCTGAGCGCATGCTGGGCTACACGTCCGCCGACGTCTTGAACAAGATCACCCCGGCCGATATTTCCGATCCGCAGGAAGTGATCGCGCGTGCCAAGGCATTGAGCCTGGAGCTGACAACAACGATTAGGCCAGGCTTCGAGGCTTTGGTCTTCAAGGCCTCGCGCGGCATCGAGGACATCTACGAGCTGACCTACATCCGCAAGGACGGCAGCCGCTTTCCGGCGGTGGTGTCGGTCACTGCGCTGCGCGATGCGCAGGGCATCATCATCGGCTACCTGCTGATCGGCACAGACAACACCGCGCGCAAGCAGGTCGAAGCAGAGCGACAGCATTTGCTCGAGATTCAGGAGAAGACGAACAAACAGCTGCAGCAGGCAAACGTCACCTTGCGGGACAGCGAGGAAAAGCTCGCAGTGACGCTCAACTCGATCGGCGATGCAGTGATAGCCACCGATGCGGCGGCGTGCGTGACGCTGCTGAACCCCCTTGCCGAACAGCTAACCGGCTGGACGCACGCACAAGCCACCGGCCGCCCGGTAGGCGAAATTTTTCATATCCTCAACCAGGAAACCCGCCAGCCCGCCGCTATTCCGGTCATGGAAACCCTGGCGAAAGGCACGATACAGGGCATGGCCAACCACACCGTCCTGATTGCCCGCGGCGGCAGCGAGTGCGCCATAGCCGACAGTTGCGCACCGATTCGCGACCGTGACGGAAAGGTGATCGGAGCCGTATTGGTGTTCCGCGATGTCACCGGAGAATATGCCGCGCAGCAAGCGCTGCGCGACAGCGCGGCGCTGATCCAGACGATTCTCAATACCGTGGTGGATGGCATCATCACCATCCATTCCCGCGGCGGCATCATAGAGACCGTCAACCCGGCCGCAGAGCGGATGTTCGGCTATACCGCCGCAGATCTCATCGGGCAAAACCTCGGCCTGCTGATCCCCGAGCTGGATCAGGATCAGCATCATGATAATGGTTCCCTCGAGTATTACAGTGCGAGCGATGAAGCGCGAGCCAGCGGCCTCGGACGTGAGGTTGCGGGCCGACGCCAGGACGGCAGCGTGTTTCCGATGGAGATGGCAGTCAGCGAGATGTGGCTGGGCGGCCAGCGATACTTCACCGGCATTTTGCGCGATATTTCCGTTCGCAAGCAGGTCGAAGCAGAGCGGGCACTGCTCGATCAGGCACTGCTGGACAAGAACGCCGAGCTGGAGAACGCCAAATTCGTGGCGGAAAAAGCCAACCTGGCGAAGTCGGATTTTCTTTCCAGCATGAGCCATGAGCTGCGCACACCGCTCAATGCGATCCTCGGTTTTGCCCAACTCATGGAATCCGGCTCTCCGCCGCCGTCGCCATCGCAGAAGCGGAACCTCGAGCAGATTCTCAAGGCGGGATGGTATCTGCTGGAACTGATCAACGAAATCCTGGATCTGGCGCTGATCGAGTCGGGAAAAATTTCGCTGTCGCATGAGCCGGTCTCGCTGGTCGAGGTGATGCTCGAATGCCGCGCCATGATCGAGCCGCAGGCACAGAAGCGCGGTATCGGCATGACGTTTCCGCGCTTCGAACGGCCTTACTTTGTCAGCGCCGATCGGATCAGGGTCAAGCAGGTTCTGATCAACCTGCTGTTCAACGCCATCAAGTACAACCAGCCGGGAGGTTCGGTTGCCGTTGAGTACGCCCTGCGCCCCCTGGATTCGATTCGCATCAGCGTTCGGGATACCGGCGCCGGTCTGGCGCCGGAACAGCTCGCGCAGCTATTCCAGCCGTTCAATCGTCTCGGCAAGGAGGACAGTGCGGAGGAAGGCACGGGCATCGGCCTCGTGGTGACCAAGCGGCTGGTCGAACTGATGGGGGGCAGCATAGGCGCGGACAGCACCATCGGCGTGGGAAGCGTGTTCTGGTTCGAATTGAGACTGACGACCGCGCCGCTGTTTGCGGTTCGGGAAGCCGAGCCTGCGGCGCTGATGTGGCCGCAGGCGGCAGAGGGCACGCCGCTGCGCACCGTGTTGTATGTGGAAGACAATCCGGCCAACCTGGAGCTGGTCGAGCAACTCATTGCGCGCCGCCCCGACCTGCGCCTGCTCTCCGCGGCGGACGGTAATCTCGGCATCGAGTTTGCACGCGTCTATCAGCCGGAGGTGATCCTGATGGACATCAACCTGCCCGGCATCAGCGGGCTCGAAGCCATGAAAGTCCTGCGTGCAGACCCGGCGACGGCGCACATCCCCATCATCGCGCTCAGCGCCAATGCGGTGCCCCGTGATATCGAGAAGGTCCTCGAGGCCGGATTCCTCAACTATCTCACCAAGCCGATCAAGGTCAATCTGTTCATGGACGCGCTGGACGCGGCCCTGATAATTGCGCAAACGGCCGCGGAGACAACAGCGGGCCACGCAGCCGATAAGGAACCAGTATGAAGCTTGCCGAGTCCGACATTCTCAGTGCCAGCATCCTGATCGCTGACGATCAGGAGTCGAATGTCAGTCTGCTCGAACAATTCCTGAGCGAGACCGGCTACACCTGCGTTGCCTCAACGATGAATCCGCAGGAGGTCTGCGCGCTGCATCGCAAGAACCGCTATGACCTGATCCTGCTCGACCTGCAGATGCCCGGCATGGATGGATTCCAGGTAATGGAAGGCCTCAAGACAAACGATGCAGACGGCTACCTTCCGGTCCTCGTGATCACCGCACAGCCAGGACACAAGCTGCGCGCGCTGCAGGCCGGCGCAAAGGATTTCATCAGCAAGCCGTTCGAGCTGGTCGAAGTCAGGACGCGCATCCACAACATGCTGGAAGTGCGGCTGCTGTACAGGAAACTCGAAAATTACAACAAGCTGCTGGAACAGACGGTGCAGGAGCGGACCGCCGAACTGCGCGTAAGCGAAGCGCGCTATCGCAGCCTGACCGAACTCGCCTCCGACTGGTACTGGGAGCAGGACGAGAACATGCACTTCACCAAGGTGTCCGGCCCGGTTCTGGAGATGCTTGGCATCCGGGTCGATACCCTGGCGGGCGATACGGGCGGTTTTCAGGCGGGAGGCTGGAATGAGGCGGAGCGGGAGCTGCTGCAGGCCACCATTGCCGCCCGGCAGCCATTCCTGGATTTCGTCTTCAGCCGCGTCAATAAGGACGGTTCGCAACAAAAGTTCCAGGTGAGCGGGGAGCCGATGTTCAACCAGTCCAGCCGTTTCATCGGTTACCGCGGCATCGGTGTGGAACTCACGTCCAAGTAATAGGCACAGGACCTCGACGCAGGATTTCAACGACGATGATGCCGTCGCCCCATAGCCCGAAACAGAACCATCTTCTCGCTGCCCTGCCCACGGCGGAATTCGAACGCCTGGCTGCGCACCTGGAGCTGGTCCCGCTGCCGCTCGGCGAGATGCTCTACGAACCCGGCGGACAGTTGCAGTACGGTTATTTCCCCACCACCGCCATCGTGTCGCTGCACTATGTCATGGCGTCTGGCGCATCGGCCGAATCCGCAGGGGTGGGCAATGAGGGTGTCGTCGGCATTGCGCTGTTCATGGGCGGGGAGACCACGCCGAGCTCGGCCGTGGTGCAGACCGCGGGCCACGCCTACCGCCTGGCGGGCCGCTTGCTGAAGGAGGAATTCAATCGCGCCGGCCCGATGCAGCAGCTGTTGCTGCGCTATACCCAGGCGTTGCTCACGCAGATGTCCCAGACCGCGGCCTGCAACCGGCACCACTCTGTGGAACAGCAGCTGTGCCGCTGGCTGTTGCTGACGCTCGACCGACTGCCTTCGCATGAGCTGATCATGACGCAGGAACTGGTTGCCAGCATGCTTGGCGTGCGCCGGGAGGGCATTACAGAAGCCGCCGGGAACCTGCAGCGCGCCGGTTTCATCAGTTACCGTCGTGGCCACATAGCAGTCCTGGATCGGGCCGGGCTGGAGTTCCGCGCGTGCGAGTGCTACGCCGTCGTCAGGAAGGAAATGAGCCGCTTGCTGACCGATGTGCGGCAGGGTCAGTGTGTTTCACAGGCGCCTGGTCTGCTGCAGCAAATGCGCAAAGGCAGGTGATGGTCGGTACCCCTCAGTACCGGATTTTTCATCTCGCTCGTCATGTAGGTCACGAGCGAGCGGTCGATTCAGTTTTTCTTCGACAGTAAGGCGAAGGCGAGCACGCAAGCGCCGCCGACGACGAGCATCCAGCCGATGATCGGTGGCAACGAAACAGTATGTGTCTGCTCGGCGGTCGCTGTGATCGGCCCGATCTGGAGAATCTTCTCCGTCGTCGTGTAAGTGTAGTGGTCATAGCCGAGAACCGCTGTGCCTATGACAATCAGCGCGACGCCGAGAATGAGAATGGCCGCAAAGCCGCGCGCGAGTGATTTACTCTTCGTAGCGAGAATTCGTTTCATGTGCCGATGCTCCAATGTAAATTTGATTGCGATTGTTTCGTAAAGATGTACCTGCAGGTGCTGTCGGCCGACTCTGGGTGGCATGTTGATTATCCCCAACTGCGGCACGAAATCTGTGCGTCAGCGCACATGCCGGGCATGCCATCGCTGCTTGTCGCCCGGGACAGTCAATGATCTCGCTATGTACGTATCCGCACAGACTTCGGTTGAATGACCCGCCATATTGGGAACGCGTTGCTGCCGTAGCTCGACATTGGCTTAGGTAAGCGTAACTAATTGGGAGACTTCGATGATTGCACTATTCAGAAACGTATTAGCAGTGGCTGGCCTGGCTATCGCCACTCAAGCCGCCGCACAGATCACTTTTTTTGAACGCGAAGATTTTAGGGGCCGGTCATATACCACCGAGCAGAAGATCAACGACTTGAGACGTTCTGGCTTCAACGATCACGCCTCGTCAGCCGTGGTTCTCGGCGATCGGTGGGAAGTTTGCAGTGACGCCCGCTTCCGCGGCCGTTGCGTCGTCCTGCGACCAGGCCGGTACGCATCGCTGGCCGCGATGGGCTTGAACGACCGCGTTTCATCGGTGCGCGCCGTGGGCAGGAATGTGCAAATCGACGACCATCGTTATGCGCCTGTTCCAGTGGCCGCACAAGTCACCTTTTACGAACGCGAAGGCTTCGGGGGACGATCTTTCACGACCGAGCAACAGATCGAAGACTTGCGGCGCTTTGGCTTCAATGACCGCGCCTCGTCAGCCGTGGTTCTTGGCGAACGTTGGGAGGTTTGCGATGGCGACCGGTTCGGCGGACGCTGCTTCGTCCTGCGACCGGGCCGGTATGGATCGCTGGCCGCGATGGGCTTGAACGACCGCGTTTCATCGGTGCGCGCCGTGGGCAGGAATGTGCAAATTGACGACCATCGTTATGCGCCTGTTCCAGTGGCCGCACAAGTCACCTTTTACGAACGCGAAGGCTTCGGGGGACGGTCTTTCACGACCGAGCAGCAGATCGAAGACTTGCGGCGCTTTGGCTTCAATGACCGCGCCTCGTCGGCTGTGGTTCTCGGCGATCGGTGGGAAGTGTGTGATGGCGACCGGTTCGGCGGACGCTGCTTCGTCCTGCGACCGGGCCGGTATGGATCGCTGGCCGCGATGGGCTTGAACGACCGCGTTTCATCGGTGCGCGCCGTGGGCAGGAATGTGCAAATCGACG
>Ga0208244_101240_pt1 | contig 15053 bp, 11 predicted proteins | sample SubbioCR12Aug_5A_FD_184828 | JGI IMG/M metagenome (GOLD analysis project Ga0208244, IMG submission 184828) | Serpentinite rock and fluid subsurface biosphere microbial communities from McLaughlin Reserve, California, USA - CR12Aug_5A (SPAdes) | ecosystem: Environmental > Terrestrial > Deep... | reverse complement strand
GTCGAGGCCGTGAGCAACGGCGTCGCCACGCTGACCTACGCGTTCGCGGGCGACGGCGAGGCGTGGGGCCTGACCTGCTCCGCCACGCTGAAGATGACGTCGTTCAGCATCGAGTTCGTCCGCGCGGAAGGGGAGGACGAGGGCCGTCCCATGGAGGAGATCCCCGTCTTCACGCCGTCCTCGGGCGAGGGGAAGGGCGTCCCCGTTTACGACTGCCCGGACGCCGCTCTCACGGTTTCGCTGTCGCCGACGAACGCGGCGGGCCTGCGTTCCGCCGCCGTGACGTTCCTCGGCAGCCCGCACGCCGTGACCGAGACCGCGCCGGACAGCCTCGCGTTCACGAACGGCGCGGTCGCGCTCGCGCTTTCCGGTGCGCTGCTGGCCGACACGAACGTCCAGGAATGGGTCAGCGCCTCCGTCACGGCCCCCTCGCTCGGCGTCACCAACGCCGTCTACCCCTGCGTCGAGACCTCGGCGGGGAGTTCCGTTTTCGAGAGCGTCCGGCACGGGCTGGTCTTCTCAACGGGAGAGCCCGCCGCCACCAACCGCGCGGCAAGCCTGAATGTCGTTACGGAATCGCTGTCTTACGAAACGGCGCTCGTAGAGACCGCCCCTGGAGCGGACATTTTCGCAGGCGGGGGACTGTATGTCCGGCTACTGACAGTGTCGGGGCAACTCAGCCTGTCCGTCACGGACGGCGCGTTGCTATCCAACGCGGTCTTCTCGGTGTGGGAGACCGCTCCGCAGTCTTACGCCTACAGGAACTACAGCGAACCTGTCCCGACCGACCTGCCGGACTTGCCCGTGCCCGACTTCGCGCCGTGGCGGCTGAGAATCAAGGGGATATCCGATACCTCCGCGATCTCTCTGGTTTCCGTCACGACCTCGGTCGACAGCGTGAGCCAGATCACGTTCATAACATCCGGCGGCTCGCTGGTGTCGGAGCAGAAGTTCCTGCTGGTGCCCAACCGGACGTTCGACGCGCCCGTGCCGGAGGGGTATACGCCGCTGGTGACGGACACGCAGTCAGAGGACTGGAAGACCGACGCGGCCCGGACGGTGGGGGCGAACGTTCTTCTGGCGCGGGCGGTGTCTCCGTCCCGCAGGACGGCGAGAAGGGTGGAGGACGCCGTCGTGCTGATGTCGATCAAGATGGGGCGCCTAGAAAGTCTGGCCACGGGGCTTGACCCCGAAGCGAAGATCCGCTCTCCCATTGAGAATCTGGGCTACTCGGCTGTGCCCCATTACAAGGCGTCGAAAGCCGTGGCGCTGCAGGAGGCCAGAGGCAAGCAGATCTGGTACTCCATGTCGCATTCCAGACTCTTGGTCAACCTGCCCAACAACAAGGTCTCTTTTGACGGGCTGAAATTCCTCAACGAGGAAATGGTCAGGACATTAGATATCACCGGGCTGAACCTGGGCTGCAAGCTGGTGATGATCGACGGCTGCTGTTCGGCGATGACCGAGCGGCTGGACGATTTTTGTGTCAGGCTCGGGCAGGTGTACAACGGCCCGGAGAAGCTGGCGGCAAGGAACAGCAACAGCCTCGTCGAGGAGTGCATGGACTTCGCCGACGCGTTCGGCGAGGACTCCGCGTATGTCGGCTGGGCGTGGGTCATGAACCCGGCCACCGCGCAGGGGTGGATGTCGGAGTTCCTGAACAACCTCAAGGGCGGGAACACGGTACAGCAGGCCTATACCGACTTCTTAAGGGAAAACGGTGCAGACAGTCCTTCGTCTGGCAAAGACCATCGGTTGATGAAAATCTATGGTTCGATTAATCACATCATTGACAAGACGGCAGAAGAGGGCCATGCGCTATGAAGAAACTGCAAACACTAGTGTGCCTTTTTGCGGTGGCAAGTAATTGCATCCTCGGAAAAGAAATTAGTGAGGCGACAGTTGCGGGGGTAAATTCATTTTACACCTCGGTTCTAAGTAGCTTTGCGCCGACAAACGTGCCTTTTAGAAGTGAATATGAAGGTCCGTTACGCCTCACACGTCAGTACAGAAAACCTTTTTCGTACTATCCATCTGTACTTTTCATTAATGCGCAATTCGATCTTCAGATTACTGATGAGGACACGCCTCAACTAATAGCGCTGCGAAATCACAAATTAAGATGGTATATCGACACAAATTCAGTACAGCGAATCCCTCTCTTGACTCCGCAAAAAGCAATTGAGCATGCGCAGCATTATCTAAATCGTCTTGGCGTCTCCACCACAACAGGTATGGCTATCAAAACGATAACGTTCAATCAGAATGATAACTCGTCGTGGGAAGTCAAATGGGAACCAATGCTCAACCGTACACGATATGACAGTTTTGACGTTCAATATGAACAGCACATCACAATTTCTTTTCATGAGTCATACGGGTTTGTTGGGTACGAGTGGCGTCTTGATTTTCCTGCGCCGCGAAATATGGTTGTCCGTATTTCACAAACAGACGCCATTGGCAGAGCCATGCGCGTTGTCTCTCGCATTCAGCAATCGCCGTATTATCTCCAATGCCGCGTGCCGGGATTCGTAGTGTCCGGTCTCCACAAGGCGGAACTGCTGATCGCCGCGCCGAACTGGTTGCTCGATCCGGAACGCGCCGTCTGGCTGCGTGACAAACCCCCTGAGGAAACGCGGCTGTGCTGGGTGGTCACGTTCACAAGCGTATATGCCGGCAAAGAGGAGCCGGGCGCCATGTTGGTTCCGCCAATGTTTCTTGTCTACATCGATGCCGCCACTGGCGAGATTGTCGGGGCGAATTTCACATGATAAGCGCGTCCGCTCACACGCCCTCCGTAATCGAGGCTGCCGCCAACGGCACGGCTTGCATCGAAACGCTGCAGGAAGCCAGAGGCAAGCAGGTATGGTATTCCCTGTCGCACGGAGCGCTCGAATATGCCACCCCCGATTCCGATTTCCAAGGGTTGCTATTCCTGAACGGGGAGGGCGTGACAGTCGGAGACCTGACGCCGCTCAATCTTGATTACCGTCTCGTTCTCATCGATGCCTGTTCCGGTGCGAAAACCACGTCGGACACCATTGAGGGGGCGCGGAATAACAACAGTCTCGCGGAAGAAGTCATGAATTTCGCCGACGCTTTCGGCGATCATTCCGCGTACGTCGGCTGGGCGTGGACAATGAATCCCGGCGTGTCTCAGCCGCTGATGGCGGAGTTTCTGTCAAAGCTCAAATATGACAATGAAAACAAGTTCACGCCGAGCGTGGCTTATGCTCACGCCAAGTTTCAGCAGGAAAAAGCAGACACCCAAAACAGTGAAATTATCAAAGCCGCAAGATTGTTGAAAATCTACGGGGCCGAGGCACTGCAAAATAAAATCGACTTAATAGGGGGGAAGAAATGACGAGGAAGATCCCTGTTTTCTTTTTGTGTTTCGTCATGGTAGCACACGTTGGGCTCCCTGATGCTGATGAAGCACAAAAGGAGATTGTTGCAAATAAGGTGTGGGAACAATGCATAAAATACAGCCCTTCCCTGTTTTCGACGAATGTTCCTTTTGCGTCGTTTTATTCATCGGTGTGCCCAAAATACGATCTTACTTTCAAAGAAGACGGATATGTGTTTGCCATTTTCATGTTTGACGGGTATCCCGGATATTGGCATGTTCCGAAAGGCAGAAAAAGAGGCGTGCTCGTTCCCGTCGATGCTTGTATTTCAATGTCTTATGACACGAGAAACGACCGGATTCGCTCTATCCATAACGGGCTTCTCCGCGAATATCTAAAGCCTGACACGGTGGACACCAACAATTATACGCGCGTATGGGTCGATAAACCCATGTTACACGACTATTCAAAAGACAGTATCGCGGATGCGACACCCACGCTTTCCATAGCCGAAGCATCCGCCCGCGCCAAGCGGTATCTGGAAATCCTCGGGATCACCCTGCCGACTAACCATGCGTTGTATACGGCGAATTTCAATTCTGACCCGGGGATATCCCCGCACAGTTGGTCACTGACTTGGGGGCCGACGGATTCCAAGTACAAATATGATGATTCCCCTGTTTCCTGTGAAGTGGTCTTCCACGAAAGGTTCGGGCTCCTTCATGTACGACCGGGATGGATCATTTCGCGCCCCACCGCCGAAGAGGTCAACGTATCACGGGAGCAAGCCATTTTCAAAGGGGAGAAAGCGGCTCCTCTGGTTATGCAGACCCCGTTTTATTTACAATGCCGCCTGCCTGATTTCAAGGTGAAGGGGGTGAAAAGCGCAGAATTGCTGATTTCCAGACCGAACTGGCTGTTAGACCCAAAACGAGCGATTTGGGCGCGTGAACCGCCGACCGACGAAACCCGCCTGTGCTGGGTAGTCGTGTTCGAGACTGCGGACACGGTTCTCGCACGCCCCCGCAACTTCAAACCCATGCCGCCTGACATCCGTATCTACATCGACGCCGCCACGGGCGAGATCGTGGGGGCGAACTTCACATGATAAGCGCGTACACCCTCACGCTCGCCGGGACGCCCAGCGCGTTCAGGATATGGCCCGACGTCTCCGGCACCAACGCACCGCTGCTGGGATGCAGACTTGTTCTGGGCGTGGCGCGGAAATCGCGGGTTGACTCTGTGCGTCCGCTCGCGCATACTTGGGGCTAATGATGGGGTTGCGAACATCCTGCGGCGGCGCCGTGTGGCGTCTGACGTCTGGGGAAAAAGGGTGGCGGGGCTCCGGGAGCAGTTCAGGGAGGTTTGTGAACATGAAGCGTCGTGAATTCCTCAAGTCGGCTGTGGCTACGGGTGCGGGGATGATCATCCTGCCGAGCGGCGCGAGGGCAGGCAAGAATTCGCCGGGGAACAAGCTGAACATCGCGCTGATCGGCACGTGGGGGCGCGGCCTCGCGCACTTTGATTCGATCGCGGACGAGAACGTCGTGGCGCTGTGCGACGTCTGGGACAGGAATCTGGTCGACGCGGCCAAGCGGTTCCCGAACGCGAAGACCTACAACGACTGGCGGAAGTGTCTTGAGCAGAAGGACATCGACGCGGTGGTCATCTGCACGACGGACTTCACGCACGCCTTCATCGCGAACTGGGCGCTGAACCGCGACATGCACGTCTATCTGGAGAAGCCGCTGGCGATCACGGTCGATGAGGCGCGGGTGGTGCGGGCCAACTGGCTGCCGCGGAAGGGCAAGCTCGCCACGCAGGTGGGCATGCAGCGGCACGCGCACGACAATTTCAACCGCGTCCAGGAGATGATCCGCGACGGCGCGATCGGCGAGCTGAAGAGCGCGTACGCCTGGGGCAACCGCAAGATCCCCAAGCCGGGCTATCTGCCTGCCGAGGGGACGGTGCCGGACGGGCTGCATTATGACCTGTGGCTGGGGCCGGTGAAGACGGACCATCCCTACAACCCCGAGTATTTCGCGGGCGGGCCGGGCGCGAACTGCCTGAAGTGGAACATGTACTGGGATTTCGGCACCGGGCAGATCGGCGACATGGGCAGCCACACGATGGACCTGCTCTGGAACGCGGTGGACTGCAAGCTGCCGACCTCCGCCGAGGCGAAGGGCGAGCCCTTCAATCCGGACGTCACGCCGGTGATGGCGGAGATGCGTTTCGAGCATCCCGCGAACGACTGGCGCGGGCCGATCAGCGTCTCGTGGTATCAGGGCGGCGCGATGCCGAACCCGCCCAGCTCGTATGTGGACATCACCAAGATCGGTCACGGCGCGATGTTCAAGGGCTCGGAGGGCTTTCTGGTGGCGGACTTCACGTCGCGCGCGCTGATCCCGCTGGGCAAGGACGGGAGCCTGTCGTACTACAAGCCGCGCAAGAAGGAGGAGCTGCTGCCGTCGGTGGGGCACTTCCAGAAGGAGTGGATCAACGCCGCCAAGGGGAGCGGCGAGCCGAAGACGTCGTGCGACTTCGGCTACAGCGCGGACATGATCGAGCAGATGTGCCTCGGGCTGGTGGCGTACCGCGTGGGCAAGAAGATCGCCTACGACGGCAAGGCCGGACAGACGGACAACGCCGAGGCGAACGCGCTGCTCAAGCGCGAGTACCGCGCGGGCTGGACGCTGAACGGCTGAGGCCGCTCGCGCCTGCCGCGTTCACATGACGCGGCAGGCGATGCCGCGCCGGGAGAACGGCGCGGTGTCTGGCGGGCAGAGCGGCGCGAGGGGGTCGAAGGGCGGCGCGTACGTCATGCCCAGCAGGGCGTATTTCGCGCCTGCCGTCCGGTGGTAGGGTAGCAGTTCGACGCCTTCGAGGCCGGGCGCGTCTTCCAGCAGGGCGGCGAAGCGTTCCAGCGTGGCGGGGCTGTCGTTCACGCCGGGGATCAGCGGGATGCGCACGACGAAGGGCCTGCCGCTCGTCTTCAGCCAGCGGAGGTTGGCGAGGATCGGCGCGAGCGGCGCGCCGGTGTGGCGCAGGTGCGCCGCCGGATCGGGATGTTTGAGATCCTGAAGGAGCAGATCCACGCAGAGGGCCGCCCGCCGGTAATCCGCCTCCGCCGCGTAGCCGGAGGTTTCCAGCGTCAGGTGGATGGGCCGCAGGCGGCGGGCCAGCTCTTCGAGGAAATCCGGTTGCGCCAGCGGTTCGCCGCCGGAGAGGGTGATGCCGCCGCCGTAGCGGGCGAAGAACGGCTCGTGTTCGCGGAGTTCGTCGGCGAGGGTCGCGGCGGCGACGCGGCGGCCGCACAGGCGTCGGCAGCCTTGGGGGCAGGCGGCCACGCACGCGCCGCAGGCGGCGCAGGCGTCGTGCGACGGGCAGACTTTGAGGCATGCGCCGCAGCGGGTGCAGGCGGAGGGGTTCACGAGGAGCTGGGGCTGGGGGGAGAGGCCCTCGGGATTGTGGCACCACGCGCAGCGGAGGGGGCAGCCCTTGAAGAAGACGGTGGTGCGGACGCCCGGCCCGTCGTGCAGGCAGAACTCGCGGATCTCGAAGATGGTGCCTGTGGCGGACATGGGGATCACACGGCCATTTCGACGCGCTGGATGATTTGATCCTGATAGGGCTTGTCGAGTTCCACGAAGTAGCCGCTCCAGCCCCAGACCCGCACGATCAGGTGGCGGTGGGCGGCGGGGTCGGCCTGCGCGGCCTTGAGGCGGTCGCGGTTGATGGTGTTGAGCTGGAGCTGGTGGCCGCCGGAGTCGATGAAGTATTTGACCAGCCGGGCGACCTTGGCGACGCCGTCGGGCTGGCGGAAGGCGCTGTCGTGGAGTTCGATGGTGAGGGGGCCGCCGTTGATGGCGCGGCTGAGATCAGGTGTCGTGAACGAGCGCACAACCGAGAGCGGGCCTTTCACGCGGACATTGAGTGAGGGCGCGTAGTTCGCGGAGAAGGGCTGGCCGGTGAGCCTGCCGTCGGGCGAGGCGCGGAGTTCGGCGGCGTGCCAGATGTAGTACATGGCCGAGCCGGTGCCGCAGCGGTAGATGCCGCCGCGCGCGTTGCGGCGGCCCTGCCACGTGTCGGCGAAGAGGTCGAGGAGCGCGGCGGCGAGCGTGTCGGCGGCGGGGTCGGCGTTGCCCATTTTGGGGACGCCGAAGCGGGCTTTGGCGAGGAGGTCGGGGCGGCCCGCGAAGTCGGTGTCGAGCAAGGCGGCGAGTTGGGGGAGGGAGATGAGGCGCTCCTCGTAGACCATCTGGCGGATGGCGGCGAGCGCGTCCACGGCGGTGGAGAGGCCGGTGCCGTGGATGCCGAAATTGTTGTAACGGTTGCCCTCCGAGACGTCGCGCCCGGCTTCGACGCGGCCGCGGCAGAGGATCGAGATGAAGGGGCCGGGGAGCATCGACACGGCGGTGAGCGAGGCGCAGATGCGGTCGGCCTCGCGGGCGAGCTGGTCGCGGACGGCGGCGATGAAGGCATCAAAGGTGGGGGCGTCGGCGGTGCGCACGGCGCGGTCGACCGCGGCGGGGAGGGAGACGGCGGCGATGTTGGGGATGTCCATGCCGCAGCCGGGGATGATGAACTCCCAACAGGCGGCGACGGTGTAGTCGCGGGCGTCCTCGGGCGCGTAGCCGAGGCGGATGAGCGCGGGGATGACGATGTCGTCGTTGGCGTACTGGGGGAAGCCGAGGCCTTGCCGCGTGAGCTGGGTGGCGGCTTCGAGGATTTCGGCCGGGGTGGCGGAGGAGACGCGCAGGTTGATCTTGGGGTCGATGATTTTGAGTTCGCACGAGGCGGTGAGGCAGAGGCGAGAGAGGAGGTTGAAGGCGTCGCGGCCTTCGCGGTCCACGCCGCCGAGCATGACGCTCTGGCCGTTGTCGCCCTGCTGGACGCCGAGGTAGAGGTCGCTGTCGCGGTTGCAACTGATGAAGAACTCCTCCAGCAGCTCCAGCGCGGCCTCCTCCGTGAGGCGTCCGGCGTCGAGGTCGGCCTGGAGGTAGGGGAAGAGGTACTGGTCGATGCGTCCGAGGCCGTTGTGGTATTCGCCCTCGCACCAGAGGGCGTAGTGGAGGATGCGCAGGGCTTGCAGGGCCTCGTGGAAGGTCCGCGCCCCCGCGCGGGGCACCTGCGCGAGGAGGGCGGCGAGTTCGTGCAGGCCCGCCTGTTCCGCCGCGTGGCGGTAGCGGTCGGCGAGGTCGAGCACGGCGTCGATGCCGCGCAGGGCGTCGGAGAGGAAGGCCCGGGCGCGGTCGTCGGCGGAGGGGAGACGCGCGAGGATTTCGGCGCGGCGGGCGGCGAGGCCGGAGGCGAGGGTCGGGGCGTAGTCGGGGGTGATGTTGAACACGCAGCCCTTTTCGGCGTAGAAGGCGCTTTTGCGTCGTTCCGCCATCTCTTCGGCGGTGTAAAGCTGCGGGAGGTTCCTGACGGTGCGGAGGAAGGCGATGCGCTCGCCGGGGAGGAAGGCGGGGCGTTCCGCAGCCAGCACGGCGCAGAGTCCCGCCGCCGCGCGGGCGGAGGGGGCGAGCGTGTGGAAGGGGATCGCCCATTCCACGTCGCGCCGCAGCGTGTGGTGGCTGCCGTCCAGCACGTGGTCCAAGAGGCGTTGGATGCGTTCAGTCATGCGGAGGCCTCCCGTGTCAGGCGATGCCCAGCCGGTGTTCGATGTCTTCGATGGTGCCGCCCTTGGTCTCGGGCATCCAGCGGGCCGCGAAGATGATCTGGCAGACCATCATCAGCCCGAAGAAGCCGAAGGCGTAGGGGCCCGCGCGTTCCGCGACGGCGGGGAAGGCCCACGAGATGAGCGTGCACATGAACCAGTGGGTGAAGCAGCCGAACGCCTGCCCCTTGGCGCGGACGGCGTTGGGGAAGATCTCCGAGATGAAGACCCAGATGACGGCGCCGGAGGAGATGGCGAAGAAGGCGATGAAGCCGAGGATGCCGCCGATGGCGAGCACCGGATTGGCCTGCGCGCCGAGCGAGAGCTGCCACGCCACGAGGAAGTGCATGAGGGTCATGGCGACGGAGCCGCCGATGATCATGACGCGGCGCCCGAAGCGGTCGATGATGAGGAACGCCAGCAGCGTGAAGATCAGGTTGACCGTGCCGACGCCGACCGTCGCCGCGAGGGCGGACTGTGCGCCGACGAAGTTCTCGAAGATGCGCGGCGCGTAGTAGTTGATGGCGTTGATGCCCGAGACCTGGTTGAAGAAGGCGATGAAGAACGCGAGGAGGATCGGCTTGCGGTAGCGCCGCTGGAACAGGGCGACGTGGCCCGTGCGGGCGGCCTCGGCGAGGGTCTCCTCGATCTCGGCGAGGGTTTTTTCCGGTGTGGCGTCGCCCACGAAGCCGAGCACGCGGCGCGCGTCCTGCCGCCTGCCGGCGCGTACCAGCCAGCGCGGCGATTCCGGGATGGTGAAGAGCAGCAGCAGGAAGGCGAGCGCGGGGAGGCACTCGATGCCGAGCATCACGCGCCACATCACCTGTTCGGTCGCCATCGGCGCGGAGGTGAAGAGCCGAGCCAGACCTTCGCAGGCGCGGGCGAGCCCGCCTTGCGCCAGCATCGCCTTGGCGACGAAATAGTTGGAGACGTAAGAGATGAGGATACCGAAAACGATGTTCAGTTGGTTCATGGCGACGAGTCGCCCGCGCACATGGCCGGGGGAGACCTCCACGATGTAGAGCGGCACGACCACGGAGGCGCCGCCGATCGCCAGCCCGCCGATGAAGCGCATCCACGCGAGGACGGGCTGCGAGCCCGCGAAGGCGCAGCCCGCCGCCGAGATGAGGAAGAGGACGGCCATGAGCATGAGCGTGGGGCGGCGTCCGAAACGGTCGGAGGGCCAGCCCACGCTGAAGGCGCCGATGATGGTGCCGATGAGGGCTCCGGAGACGGTGAAGCCGTGCCAGAAGCCGTTCAGTTGGAACTCCGCCTGAATGGCCTTCTCGCAGCCGGAGATCACGCCCGAGTCGAAACCGAAGAGGAAGCCGCCGAGGGCGGAGACGATGACGATATACAAAAGCGCGTAGGTTCTGGCCTTGTCGGCAGGGGATGCGGCAGCGGTCATGGCGCGGGCTCCTTCACTGAAGATAAGGGGGAGTATAGCCCTGCCGCACGCGCGCGGCCATGTGCGATCTGCCAGAACTTTTATCTCTTTTGACCGGGGCGCGTCAGACGGTCCGGACCTCGATGCCTTTTTTGCGGAGGCGGGCGAGTTCGGAGGCGGGCGCGTCGGCGTCGGTGATGAGGAGGTTGATCCGCGAGGCGGGCATGATGTGCGCGAAGCCGATGCGCTCGAACTTCGAGGCGTCCGCGAGGACGATCGTCTGGCGGGCCTGCTCCGACATGCGGCGGCAGACGTCGGCGAGGTCGGCGCTGTCGGCGGTGATGCCTTTGTCCAGCGAGATGCCGTCCGCGCCGAGGAAGGCCTTGGCGACGTGGAACTGGGCGAGTTCGCGGATGGTGGAGGGGCCGGTCAGCGCCTCGCTGGCGGGGCGGAACTCGCCGCCCGTGAGGGTGACGGAGAGGCCGGGGTTGTTGCGGACGTAGGGGAGGAGCAGGGTGGAGTTGGTGACGATGTTGACGCCCTGCCTGCCGACGAGGAAGCGCGGGATGAGGGAGGTGGTGGTGCCTGCGGTGATCATGATGTCTTCGAGGTCGGCGATCAATTCTGCGGCGGCGCGGGCGATGCGGCTTTTCTGTTCGGTATGGGCGCGTTGGCGCTCGGAGACGTTGGCGTGCAAGGTGGGGAGCCCGCCGCCGTGCTGGCGGAGGACGAGGCCTTGGACTTCGAGCGCTTTGAGGTCGCTGCGGATGGTGACCTCGGAGACGCCGAAGCGTTGGCTGAGTTCGCCGACGGAGAGTTCGGGGCGTTCCATGAGGGCGTCGAGGAGCTGTTGTTTGCGGCTGAGTTTTTTCGTCATGGCAGGGGTTTCCGGTGAGGGTTCGGGCTATTCGTAGACTTCGAGTTCGGCGACCGACATCTGTTCGCCGGGCTGGCCGGGGCCGTCGGGCTTGAGCGCGCAGATGCGCACGTAACGGGCTTGGACCGGCTCGAATTCAGCGGCGAAGGGTTTGCCCTCCGGTGTTTCCGCGTTCGCGACCGTCTGCCAGGTCTGGCGGTCGGGCGAAACGCTGACGCGCGCGCGGGTCGCGTAGGCTTTGCGTCCGTAGGTCACTTTAATGCGCCTGACCGGGGCGGGCTCCAGCAGATCCACCTCGTACGTCCAGGGCCACTCCATGCTGGCGCGCGCGGCGGTGTCGGGGTAGCCGTCCACGCCGCGTTCGGGTTTCATCACGCCGCCGGCGTTGATGGGCAGGTCGCGCTGTCCGTCGAGGCTGAGGAGGCGGGCGGGCTTGCCGAAGGCGAGGTTGCCGGGCGGGATCGGGGCAAGGGCTTTCCGGGGGATGAGCGCCGGGCGGAGCGCCTTCAAAATCTCAATCTGCGAGCGGTCGAGCCCGCCGTCACGGAAGAGGAAGGCGTCGATGGAGACCACGCCGCCTTTGCTGTTCACGGCGCGGACGTACGCGGCCAGCTCCTGCTTGCTGTACTTCAAGCCGGGCTCACACCAGCCCGCCGAGAGGTAATTGTCGGAGCGTTCCGGGCCGAGGTAGGAGAGCACGTGCCACTGTTTGCCGCCGAGCCAGCGGGATTCGGGCAGGGCGAGGAAGCTGTTCTGCTCGCCTGCGGTGTAGTCGTCGTGGACGGAGTAGGCGGTGAGTTCCACGCCGGGGTTGAGGGCGATGATGCGCCGGGGGTTGCCCGCCTTGAGGGCGCGGGCGAGGACGCCGAGTTTCGCGTCGTCGTAGCCGAGGTTGCCGTGTTTGGCGTAGCAGCCGTCCACCCACCAGCCCGCGACCTTCTCGCCGTAGTGCAGGGCGTATTCCTCGGTGACGGCGGCCCATTTCGCCAGCCAGGCGTCGGAGACGGGGGCCTGCCAGCCGAGGGCGGCGCTGGCTTTCGCGTCCGCGCAAGGGCCGTTGCCGGTCCAGTAGAGCATCAGCGGGATGCCGCGCTTGCTGAGCGAGCGGTAGAGGTCTTCGATCAAGTCGCGCGTGGCGCAGGCCTCGCCGGGCTTGTAGCCGGTGAGGCGGTCGAAGGTGGCGTTCGGGGCGATCAGGAAGCGCGTGCGCTGGTGGGTGGTGAAGATCACGTAGCCCGCGCCCGCCTCGGCGGCAGCGGAGGCGAAGCGTTCGGTGTCGAACTCCCGCACGCACTCGTCCCATGTGGTCGAGCGCCCGAGGCTCTGGACGGTGGCCGCGTTGTTCTGGATCTCGTTGAGGTAGTGGACGAAGAGGCCGTATCCGGCGCGGCTGAACCAGTCGGCGGGGTGGTCGTCTGCTGAGGTGCCGCGCACGGCGAGGCAGAGGGCGAAGATGAGGGCGAGGGAACGTTTCATGGTTCGCATGTCTTGGGGTTTTGGTCGATATGGTCGTGCATCAGGCGGCGGATGTCGTCCGCCGCGACATCGCGCAGGGCGAGGTTTCTGGCGCAAGAGAGGTGTGCGGCGGTTCCGGCGGCCTGACCGAGCTGCATCATGGTGCGGGAGAGGCGGCAGCTTGAGGCCGCGATGGCGCTGAAGCTGGCGGCGCGTCCGGCGATGAGGACGTTGCGCGTCTTGAGCGGCAGGAGGCAGCGGTAGGGGATGCCGTAAGGGCCTTTGAGTTCGCCGCCGGGGCCGCCGCCGCCGTGGTTGTCCATCGGGTGGTCGGCGATGGCGATGATGTCGGGATGTTGCTGCCGCGAGAGGGTGGCGATGAGGTCGTGCTGGGTGAGGACGTACTCGCCCCGCACGCGGCGGGTCTCGCGCACGCCCATCATCGGGAAGACGCTTTTCAGGGTGAAGCGGCGGAACTCGTCGAAGTTCTTCTGGTACCAGTGCCAGTGCGCCCGCAGGCGGCGCTCGCACTCGGCGTAGGCCTTCTGTGGGCCGAGTTCGAGGAACTCCTCGCCGCGCATGGTGGGCAGCATGTTGACGAAGCGGTCGCCGTTGGGGTACACGCCGACGAAGGCGTAGGGGAAGCTCTTCTGCCACCAGCAGGCTTCGGGGACGCCTTCGGGCAGGGGGTCGATGCGGTCGGGCGCGTCTCTGGGGATGGGCGTGACGCGGTACATGAGGGTGGCACCGTTGAGGCGCATGATCGGCTCGGGCGGGGCGCCGGGCTCGTCGAAGTCGGCGCGGCGGTCGCGCCCGGTCATCAGCTCGCAGCCGAGCGTGGCGCAGAGTGCGCCGTCGGTGGCATCGATGAAGATTTTTGCGCGCACGGCGGTGCCGTCGGAGAGCGTCACTTCGCTGACCGTCCCGTCGGCATGGCGGGCTTGGGTGAAGGCGGTGCCGAGGAGCACGCGGCAGCGGCCGGTTTCCTTGAGCATGTCGAGCATGACGGCGGACATGGCGTCGGGCTCGAAGATCACGCCGTGGCAGTGTTCGCGGAACCAGGCTTCGTTGCCCATGCCCGGCCCGTGGCGGCGCAGGGTGTGGGCGTAGCAGAGGCACGGGTCGGTTTCGATGAGGCCGCCGGGGAAGGTGTATTTCTCCCACGGCTTCTTCCATGAGCAGTGGCGGTCGAAGCGGTAGACACCCGCGGCGCCGGGGCGCTGCCGTAGGCGCTGGTAGACGCGGTAGGGCAGGCCGGTGCCGCCGATGCCGGGCTCCCAGTTGTTGACGCCGCCGAGGGTCGAGGTGCCGCCGAGCGCGGTCTCGCGCTCGATCAGGACGACGGAGGAGCCGAGGTGCGCGGCGGCCCATGCCGCGCCAAAGCCGGCGCTGCCGCCGCCGACTACGGCGACGTCGGCCTCGATGGGGTTGCCTTGGGCGGCTCCTGCCGCGATGAGCAGGAGCGCCGCGATGCGTGTTCGCGTTTGCCGCATGGTGGGTGCCTTTGTCATTTGACGCTCAGCAATGTACCACTGAGCGAGAGGCTTAGCATCACTTTCCCGTCGTTGACGAGCACGGTGCGCTTGTATTTCAGGGGGATGTCGCCTGTGATCGTCCAAGACGCGATGGCCGTGGCGCTCGCGGCGTCCATGTCGCCGAAGGTGAAGGCGGTGTATTGGCCCTTGACGTCCTCCGTGCCTGTGAAGGTCATGTGGAAGGAGCCGTCCGTTGCGGCGCTGAGGGTGCCGGGGACGTCGATGCGGTCACAGGCTTCGCCGGAGACGTTGACGGTGACGGCGCCTCCGTGCGGGAGGGCGAGGTTCGAGACCGTGAGCGTGCCGAGGTCGCCCTCGGAGGCTCCTGCGCTGATGCTCTGCGCGGAGAGGGTGCCGCTGCCGGTGACGGCCGCATCGGTGCCGGTCAGCGAGAGGGCGTTGAGCTGGACGCCTGTGCCGAGCGTGAGGGTGCCGCCGAGGAGGGCGAGTCCGCCGCTGAAGCCGCTGCCGCCGCCGACGGAGAGGGTGCCCGCGCCGGTTTTGACAAGCGTGCCGCCGCCCGTGAGCGATGCGGCGGTCACGGTGGCGCCGTCGCCGACGGAGACCCCGCTGACGCCGAAGACGGACAAGGGGTTGAGGGTGCCGGACTGCGTGAACGCGACGGTCGTGTTGGTAAGCTTCAGCCCGCCGGTGAGCGCGTCGAGGCTGCCGACTGACACGGGGGCGGCGGCGTTCAGCAGGAGGCTGCCCGCGCCGAGGAGCTGGGTGAGCGCGACGGGGGCGTCGCCCTCGACGGCAATCAGGCTTTCGGGTGCGGCGGGGGGGGCGG
>Ga0208244_101239_pt1 | contig 15086 bp, 11 predicted proteins | sample SubbioCR12Aug_5A_FD_184828 | JGI IMG/M metagenome (GOLD analysis project Ga0208244, IMG submission 184828) | Serpentinite rock and fluid subsurface biosphere microbial communities from McLaughlin Reserve, California, USA - CR12Aug_5A (SPAdes) | ecosystem: Environmental > Terrestrial > Deep... | reverse complement strand
TTGGGCGTTTGATATCACCACAAAGTACAATGCCTCCGTCACGAGCCATTGTTGCGCCTCTTATATAAATTCTCTTTGGTTCAGGAATTATTAATGTATCAAGAAAATCACCGTTTGGGCTAATTTTTATTATAGCGCCGTCAACATCTTTAGGAACATCCGGCAATAATCCGTAAACCTGTCCAATGGTAAGGAAATTATTATCATCGAGCATAAATATTTTCCGCACCACCGAAACGTTCTCGACAACAAAATATTTTTTCCACACGATATTCCCGGCTAAATCTAGCCTCATTATTAACCAATCTCCATCTGTGCTAAACTCTTTTGTCAATCCTCCGATTATAAACCCTGTACCATCATTTAATTCAGTAATACACCGTGGATCTTCGTGATAAGGGGATTCAAGTTTTTTTCTCCACACAAGCTCACCGGCAAATGTGTACTTTGCTAAAATAATATTCAATTTGTCTTCATTTAATAGTTTAGTTGTGCCGACGAAAAGATAATGACCGTCTGAAGTTATAATTACTTCAGCTCCTCTTTCGTCTGTTGTATCCTGTCCCATATTTCTTACATACGTATGTTGAGCCATAGAAATCTGAGATACGAAAATGAATAAAAGGAATGCAATGGAAATGTAACGTTGTATCATAATTTATCTCCTAAAAAAAGATTGTTTTCATTTTTCAATCCTTTTAGAAATTTCTAAAAAAATGAGGTGGCTAATAAATAAAAGATTTAATTAAAAGCAAATTGTTTTTGTTGCAAATTCCGATTTGCAACATTTGGGGGAGAAATTTACCGCAGGTTTTTAATATATTCAGAAGGAGTTTGCCCAGTTTTAGCTTTGAATGCTCTATTAAATGTACTCCTTGTATAATAACCAACTTCCAAATAAATATCTTCAATTTTGAACTTGCCGGATTTCCGGTTAATCAACTTTATGGCTTCATCAATTCGAATATTATTAATGTAATTTGAGAAATCATTGCCAGTAACTTTATTAATAATTGATGATAATTTTTTTGGAGGAATGTGAATTTTTTTAGCGATTTGATCCAATTTCAATCCGGGATTTCTATAAAGATTTTGATGTTTAATTAATCCGTCAAAATTATGCATAATCTCAGAGGCCTGATCATAATCTATCGGCATTTTAGAATGAGAAGTTTTTCTTTCAAAATTTACTTTAGCGAGCTTCATCTCTATAATCATTTCATCATGTTTGATTCCTAAAAACCCTAAAAAAAGAAGTAAAAATAGATTGGATATCGGCTCAAGATTTTCCATGCTTAAATAGAAATCGAAAAAAATCAGTGTTAAATAGAAAAATTCGTAAAGTATCAAAACAGAAATAACTGCGAATAGCCAGTAAGGTAAAAATGATTTCCCAGCACCAGTAACACTCTCCCTTCTTCTTTTATGAATAAAATAAAGATGTATAAATATTGAAATAAAAATAGTGACCTGTAAGTAATAAAGAGTATAGATTAAGATTTGAAATAGCTGAAAGAGATTAGACTTATTGCTAAAAGAATACAAATCGCTTTTAATAAAATCAATTTTCGCATCTAAATCAAGCGGAAGATAAAAAGCTATTATTAACGCTAAAACAAGTAAGGGGAGATATGTAAAAAAGGTAGTGATTAACCGAGAATTTTTATCACTTGTTGCATAAATCAGATAATGGTATATGATCGGGTAGATACAGAAAACTAAGGGAAAATATAATAAATACAACCAGATGGCTATATCCCAATACTCAAGAACAAAGAAAAAGTCATATAAGAATATATACAGAGCAATAACCATCCCGCTTATTATAAAAAGTTTACCCCCCCTTTCAACTTTATGAAAAAAAATGAAGTAAAATAGAAACAAAGAGGATGTAATGACTCCTGAATAAATGATAAATTTGTTCATTTCCACAGACTATTTTTTTGCCAGGTGTTTTATATTTTAAATATAGTAAATTTCATTAAAAAAGATAAATGATATTTTTCATCAAAAAAACCATTACTACTAAGTTGAAAATAAATACTTTAAGATTATTAAAATAAAATACATCGAAATAACTAAATACTCTCTTTAATTTTAATAAAAAAGAAAAGGGGAAATCGCCTTTGATTTAGAAACAACTCTTACTTTATCTCAAAATCGTCATCTTCTTTATTTGTATAAAACTTCCCGCTTCTAATTTGTAAAAGTAAATACCGGAGGATAAGTTGTTAGCATTAAATATTATACTATGGTTCCCGGAATTTAAATTGGAGTTAACCAATTCTGCTTCTAATTCTCCAATAATATTGTATACGGATAGTTTTACATTTGCATTTGAGGAGAGGGAGAAATCAATTTTTGTAATGGGATTAAATGGATTCGGAAAGTTTTGATACAAGACAAATTCTTCCGGAGAGGGATCGGGGTTTAATCCCAATGGCTCCGGTACAATGAATTTTAAGAACTGATTACTGATTCGGTAAGTTGAGTCGGATGTATAGGCTCTTACTTTCCAATAATAAGTATTGCTTGTAAGGGTTGTGATAAAGGAGGTGTCCGACATATTCGAAAAGATCTTAAATGTATCCTGCAGCAAGGAGTCTTTGAAAACCATTAATTCGTAATTAACCGTATCGGAGAGGTTTAATGATTTTGTCGATTCCCAGATAAATTTATGCGGCGGTGATAATAATGTGTCATTAGGAAAAATTAAATTGAATCTGAAAGGGATTAACGGTTTAAGTTCGTACATGAATATCACGGAGGAATCTCCCAAAACCTGCTCGCCGAAAGTATATTTATAATAGGTGGTATCTTCTTTTAAGAAATGATTAAAAATGCCGGTTAAATAACGCCTTGTCAGCCGGAGTTGTTCGGTTCGTGAGATATATCCGTTCGGATCAGTCCAGTCCCATGTACTTATATCCATAAATTTAGTATGATTGCCGCCTTTAATACTTAAAATAGCTTTGACCGGATTAGCATTTAAAAACATCGGAAGTTGATGATTGTTAACCGGTGTTATTCCGTCATTTTCCCCGGCAATAAGATAAACAGCACCTTTAATTTGATTCATTTGGGCAATTGCCGAGGGATTTGTTTCAGCAGCAGCAAGCGGAGCAGCAACAGTTATTGTAGAGTCTCTTGAAGCTGCAAGCAGACTTGCTCCTCCCCCCATTGAATGCCCGAATACCCCGCTTTTGGTTGTATCAATTAATTGGAAGAATCGTGATCCAATCCTTTTATTTTCAAATTTGATATATGATATTGTGGCAATTAAATCATCCGCGAGTTCGGAGTGTTGAGTGTTGGGAAACTGCGGAGCAATAACAACATAACCGTAACTTGCAAGATGCTTAAATAAGGAGATGTAACTGCTTGTCTGCATCAAAAATCCATGCCCAAAAGCGATAACATGATATGGTTTTCCCGATGTATCAATTGGGGCTTCACTCCCTTCTGAAACAGCGGGATAGTAGACTCTGCAGTTTAACGTTCTTCCGTTTCTATCTAAAACTGCCGATGTCCAACCGGCTTTTAACTGTCCGGGATTTTCCGGCTGAGGAGAGATATAAACGGGCAATAATAGAATTAAAAGAAGACCGTATAAAAGAATTCTGTTAGAGGTCATTCTTAATAATTTTCCGGGGTATTTATTTTTCATATATAATTCAAACTTACTTTTTTCAAGAAAACACTAAAAGGGTGAATTTAGTGTCACAATTATTCCAATAACTTACCGAAAAGAGTAAGATACTTCAATTTATAGATGAATGTATTATCAATTTTACCGTGCATTAACTCCGCATTTAATCCGTGTGCACGGGCGACTATGGAGCCAGTAACATCGGCAAAACCTGCCCATGATAATCCGAATAAAAATTTATTACCATTTTTATCGGGAGCAGATACAAATGGAGGAGTAGCAGTTCCTTCTCTTCCGTCAATAGGAGCTCCGTTTTTGTCGTTTGCAGGCAGCGGAGTATTTTCATCTTCAATTTTAATCTCGGCACCTGTAATTTGCATTCCGCCGGCATCACTGTCGGAAGCAGTAATAAGTAGGGTGTTCGGTTTTCCATCCATAAATTTCAGGATCTCAGCTATAGCTAAATCAGCCCCGCGCAATGCTTCAATTTTTCCTTTTGCATTATTTTTATTGCCGAAATTGTCAGTCCCTTCTTCTTCGATCACAAGAAAGAATTGTCCTTTATTTCTGAAAAACTTTAATGCATAAGCTGTCATTTCATTCACCCGTGGTGCAGATGGAATATAATCGGGTAAATTTAATTTTTTCTGATCTTCTTCAGTTTTATCATTATATGTAGAGACAGATGCAAATACACCAAGAACTTTTTTCTCATCCGGCGATAATGAATTCAATTCATCACGTGTGTAGATAACTTTATATCCTCTCTTAACAGCCTCTTCAATTAAATTCATTCCATCTGTTCTTTTCCCCGCGCCATGCACTCCATTAATTCCTTCAGGCAGCATCCATTCTTCACCACCTGAAAATATCAGATCAACACCCGATAACAGAACCTGCTTTGTTATTGATTCATAATTAGATCTTTTTAATTCACTGGAGGTATAAACAGCCGTACCCGGTTCAACTATAGTGCCTGAATTAATTAAACCGACGGCAATTCCTTTCTCCATTGCTTCCTGCATTATACTCATCTTTTTTTCTGAAAGTGCTTCGGGAATTTCACCGTCAATCATTCCGAATGAGTTATAATTTGCTTTTATTCCGTAAGCATGAATTGTTGCCCCTGCATTTGATGAAGCAGTAATTTTATCTTTTATATGCCCTTGGTATAATCCAACGGCAGAAAGTTTATCCCAACTGATTTCTCCATCGGGACCGGCGTCAAGTATCCTCAATACATTCCAATCGGATAGGGAAGTACCATCCGGGTGTAAAAATATCACGTTACCTGTTTTATCTGAATTTTGAGCAAAAACAGTAATAGTAAATAAAAATAAAATGTATTTGTACATATCAATCCTTAATTCTTCTGGTTATTATTTGCAAAGGTAATTATAAGAATGTGTTAAATGCAAAGAAGTGAGTTGTCTCTTTTACAAAAAAATCCGCAGTCCTCTTTTTAACGGAGAACTGCGGAAAACCGGATACTAAAAAATGTAATACTATTTAATTAGAATAAGTTTCTTTGTGAGTGTAAAATCCCCGCTTTGCAACCGGTAAAAATAGACACCGTTGGAGAGATTGTTAGGAGTAAACTCAACCTCATGATAACCAACTTCTTTTGTATCATCGACAAGAGTTGCAACTTCTTTTCCTAAAACATCAAACACTTTAAGAGATACATACCCGCTAACCGGTAATTGATATTTTATTTTGGTTGACGGATTAAAAGGATTCGGATAGTTTTGATAAAGCATAAAAGTTTCCGGTGTTGACAATTCTGTTTCGCTAATAAAAGTAGTCCCACCGTTAGTGGTTTTAATAATATTGGAATTAAAACCGACCGCCCATCCTGTGTTCTGATCAACAAAATGAATTGATTCATATCCTAATGTAGGTAAATTTGTTTGAAGAACCCATGTTGCACCACCGTCGGTACTTTTAAGCATTTCGTGACCGACAGCCCATCCATTATTTAAGTCTGTGAAAAACACAGCATATAATGGACTCATAAGTCCGGTTGAATGTGAAGTCCAATTACTTCCTCCGTTTGTAGTTTTTAATATTAAACTGAATGGAAAACCCATTCCTCCCGGACCAACAGCCCAGCCGTTATTAGCATCAACAAAAAATATTGAATATAAGTCATTACTAAATCCGGTTGGCTGCTGACTCCAGTTTAAACCGCCATCAGTTGTCTTTTTAATTAGTCCGCCATCAGCTGAAAAATAACCTGTGTTTTCATCAAGAAAGAATACCGACCAAATAAAATTGTTTGTTCCGCTTGATTGATTTTGCCAATTAGTGCCACCGTCTGAAGTATGAAGGAGACTTCCGGAAGCTCCAGCAATCCATCCTTTATTTGCATTTATGAATTGAATTGAGTTTAATCTATTAGTTGTTCCGCTGTTTTGATTTGTCCATGAATTACCTCCGTTTGTTGTATGCCAGATTTTACCGCTGTCTCCAACAGTCCAGCCTTTATCAACATCAACAAAGTAAACAGAATAAAGATCGGTTGTTGAGCGAACAGTTTGATTAACCCATACCGAACCACCGTTTGAAGTATGAAGAATTCCATTATAACCCACTGCCCAACCGTAATTACTATTAACAAAGAAAACATCATTTAACGGCATGTTTACAAATCCGCCGGAGTTTTGTGTCCACACATTGCCTCCATCGGTTGTAGATAAGATTAATCCGCTAAAACCGACAGCAAATCCTTTATTCTGACTTCCGAAATCTACAGCCCACAGTTCGTAAAAAGTTCCTGAGGATTGAAGTGTCCAGTTAGTTCCGCCGTTTGTAGTTTTTAAAATTGTACCGCTCCAGCCTGCTATACAGACATTATTTGTATCCACTGCTGCAATTGAGCGTAAATGCTCTGAGGATGGATTAGATTGATAACTCCAATTGGTACCACCATTAGTGGTTTTAACAATCGTTCCGAAATTTCCGACCGCCCAACCTATCCTTGAGTTTACAAAACAAACTGAGTGTAAATCATCGGTAACACTTGAATTTTGACTACTCCAATTAGTGCCACCGTTGGTTGTTTTTAGAATTTGTCCATTCCAGCCCGCAACCCAGCCGGTATCGTGACCAATGAAGTGCAAAGAGGTTAAATCATCACTTGTTCCGCTTATTTGGTCTGACCAATCATTTCCGCCGTTTGTAGTTTTAAGAATTCTACCACCTCTACCTGTAATCCAGCCAGTACTTTGGTCGACGAAGAAAACCGAATTTAGATGATTATCGCTAATAGTTGTTGATTGGGAAGACCATGAATTTCCGCCATCCGATGTATGAATAATCTTATTATCATAACCAACAGCCCAACCATTATTAGTGTCAGGGAATTGGATATCTAAAAATAAGTTTGTTGTTCCGGTCTGTTGGATAGTCCAGTTTGAACCACCATTAGTAGTTTTAATTACCGTACCGTTATTTCCGGCAGCCCAGCCAAGGTTCTCATTTACGAAATCGACAGAGTTAAGTCTGTTACCCTGTGGTAAAGGATTCTGCCAGAACCATTGAGCATTTGTGGTAGTGATTAATAAGAATAAAGCGATTATGGTAAGTGTTTTCTTCATATCTATTTTCCTTATATAAAAATGAATGTCTTTTATCTATTTAATTATTAAAAGCTTTTTAGCCGACACAAATTCATTGTGATTCAATGAGTAAATATAAACACCTGAGGTGAATCTTGATGCATCAAAAATCACCTCGTGATAACCTGGTTCTTTTGGCTCGTTTACCAAAATTGCAACCTCATTCCCGAGAATATCGAAGACTTTCAATGTAACATACCCGCTAACCGGCAGTTGATATTTTATTGTGGTAATCGGGTTGAACGGATTAGGGTAGTTTTGCTCAAGTATAAATGACGGTATTGATATTGCTTCATCATCAATATCGGCTAAAAGATACCAAAACACTGTCAAAGAATCTCCAGTGACAAAAACGTACTCATGGTTAGCTTTAACATCATAAATAAAAGACATAACATCATAAGAATAGAGTAAATTTTTATCCCAATAAACTTTTAATTGCTGTCCGTCTTTGGCAAAAACAACGTTCTGAATTACATCAATTACAGAAGCTTTCCCTCCGACTGTGTCAGTCCATGCATAAACAGGGGAAGCGGGTGAGGTAATTACGTATTTGTGTATTCGTGGTCCCTCTCCAACATATAATAACTCACTTTCATGAGCCACATCATAAGCCATGCCTTGATAAGTGTATAAGTTTACTTTTACCGGGTTAGCAGGATTGGTGGCGTTTATATGTTCAAGTCCGCCATCTGCACCGTTTTCTGCAAGAAATATATGTCCGTTTTTACAAAAATTCCTTGCGGGTAAGCCAAGGGAGCAGGCTTATAAATTCCAGTTAAAACCGGTAATGCTGGATTGGATATATTAACTATCTTTATCGAATCACTTACTATTAGATACGCATATTGTCCTTCAACATAGATATGAAAAGCATTTCCTATATTTAGTGAAGAAACAAGAGACGGGGATGAGGGATTAGAAATATCGAGTATTACCAATCCTTCAGAGCCGTAAGCGACATAAGCATAATTCCCTTCTACAAAAACTTTTTGAGCAGCACCGGAAGGATGTTTATAATTGCTTAGTAAAGTAAGAGGGAATGGGTTTATTGTTTTTAGTTCGTATATTTTAAGACCCGCGGTATCATCGGCAACAAAGACAAAATCAAAATTAGCGAATAATCCGTTTCCGTTCTCAAGATCAGTAGAATACGCCTTTGATATGATAACCTGCGGTAATGCAGACGAATAAAAGAGTACAATAAGACAAAATATTAGCTTTTTCATTTTAACACCTTAAGTAATTTGGAAATTATTTAATCATCATCATCTTCTTCAATTTAAATTTATCATTCCATTCAATCCGGTAAATATAAACTCCGGAAGCTAAGCTGGATGCATTGAAATCCACCTCATGAAATCCGGCTTCGAGTATTTCATTTAGAAGAGTTTTAACTTCAATAATTACTCCGATAATGTAAATTAATATGAAACGAACTATTAGTAAGTTGGAAGACCCGCCGCTTGTATTTTTTTTAACTACACTAATTAACATGAATGTTAAAACTATATAAAATGCGGTTTGAATATAATATGCGGGAATAATAATCGCCTTAAAAACCATGAATGTTTTAAACGATTCCATTGATTCACTTATATGCAAATTTACAAAAGCAACCTTGTCACTATATGGCAGGGGATAAAAGAGTATTGAAAGAATAGTAAGGACGATTATCGGGAAAATGAGGAAAACCAATAAAGACGGACGCCTGGAATCTTGTCCGTTAAAGACTATATCCCTTGAATAAACGTAGATGACCGGGTAAATCGCAAAATAAACAAAATAAGATACAGGGTGAAGGTAAACTGCAAACGGAAAATTTAACTCAATTAGCTCATCAATTAGTAAAACAATTAATACCATGCTTAAAGCTAATTTAAGGTAGATTTTAGGTTTAACTAATATAGTATCAATCCTTAAAATTACAAGTAAAAACAAAGTTATTAAAGAGATTATAACTACAGTTAGTAAATCCAATGATGAAATAAACAACAGCACACTACCCGGTAACATATAAACTAATTCTAAAAATCTACTTTCGGATTCTTTTTACACACTCCCGAAAGATAATAATCGGAAGTGAAATAAAAATCTATTTTTTTAGGTTTTGTTTTAGAACACAGACGCCTAATATTTTAAGACATGATACTCAAAAAGAAGGGAATTATTCAGATTAATAGGATAAAAACTTAAATAGGATTTTCATTTGATAACACCTTATCTTTGTGGAAGTACACAAAATATTTTTGAAGATATTTATTAATTGTTTATTTTATCTACCGAAAACATGCGGATATTCGATATTGAGAAAAAAAATGAAAAACATATTGATCAAATCATTACTTATTATGGGAATTTTCTTTATTTCCGCATGTATTACACCGGAACCGGTTGCACCGGATACGGATTTCCCGTTTAATCCGAAACCGGTTAAAGGGGAGAATAATGTTTCGCTTGCTATTACACTGATTTGGGAGGGGAATTCATCGGATAAATTTGATGTTTATTTCGGAAGTAAAAATCCTCCTATCGAGATATTAGTAAAGGATACGACCGCAATGTCGATAGTTGTATCAGGTCTATCTTACTCAACCACATATTATTGGCGTGTAGTAGCTAAGTCCACATCCGGCAAGATTAAAACCGGCGAGGTTTGGTATTTTACAACCAAATCAGAATCCTCTAATATTCCCGGTTTTATACTTACGAAGCACCATATAGAAACACGTTATCCTTGCTTTGTTAATATAATGTTTCAAGTAACCGATATGGACGGAAATGGCGTTAAAAATTTAACCAAAGAAGATTTTGAAGTAAAAGAAAATTTTCAACCGATATCTCCAACCGAATCCGCAATAAATGTTAAAAAGAAGGATGCTGTTCCTTACATACTAAAAACAGTTTTAATGATTGATAATAGCTCCAGTGTTGCCGCAGATCTTGCAATTATAAAATCGGCTGCAATCTCATTGGTAAACTCAATTGTCCCTCAACAGGAAATAGCAATTTACAAATTTTCTGAAAGTGTAATTAAGGTTCAGGATTTCACTTCTGATAGGACTATACTAACTTCTGCGATTAATTCTTTAGACGTTGGATTTCCGTCAACAAATCTTTATGGAGCAGTGATAGAAGGTGTATCACTCTGGGAAGAATTTTATAATCTTAATGAAATTCAGCAGGGATTTTTGTTATTAATAACGGATGGACGCGATACACAGAGCTCCCATACATTGGGAGAGGCATTAAGTAAGAGAGGGAGTAAAAAGATTTATACTATAGGACTTGGAAGCGAAATAGATCCTGAAGCTCTCGGAATTTTAGGTAATGCAGGATTTGTTTCTATAAATGATGTTAATTTGTTAGCACTTAGCTTCTCCCAAATCCAGACACAAATGGATGACTATGCGAACAGTTTTTATCTATTAAATTATATGAGCCCCAAGAGGGGAAATTCAAATCATACTATACAACTTTCTGTTAAAGGAAATTTGAACAGTGGTGTTAATTCAACTATTACCGGTGAATTTAATAGTTCGGGATTCATTTCTGCAGTTAAAGGTATTTACATAAACTTATCTAATGAAAAACCTTCGGGGATAGATACAATCTATCTTCGTAAAGGAGAAGGATATAATCTAACTGTTGAGTCACATCTTCCGGTTGGTACCCCTTTTTATGAGTGGAGCAGCTCAAGTTTATCGGATGTTGTTATTACTCCGGATCCATTAAATAATGCACGGGCTGAAATAATCGCAGTAGGGGATAGTAATAAAGTAGCTATAATTAAAGTAAAAGATATAGTAAATCAATTGGAAAAAGATTTATACGTATTAATAACGGGGAAGAGGTATTTTTCACAATTTTTTGAAGCTGGATCAATCCCGTACGGTTGGAACAGCGGGGGGAATGCTAAATGGTATATAACATCCGATACAAAAGTAAAAGGAGCATATAGTATAAAATCCGGAATTATAGGAAACAACCAGCAAACTTATATTCAGGCAAATTACACAATTCCTGTTAGTTCCAATATTACCGTGTCTTTTTATAGAAAAGTTTCATCCGAAGAAAATTATGACAAATTGATATTTTATGTAAACGATGCTGAAATTGCTTCGTGGAGTGGTGAAAGCAATTGGACAAAGTTTACTTATCAAGCTGAATCAATAACGAGTTCGCTCACATTAAAATGGGTTTACAAAAAAGATGATAAAAACTCATTTGGTTCAGATTGTTGCTGGATTGATGATATTGTAGTGAGTTGGTAGAAATGAAAAACCTTCCGTTGCCGGAAGGTTTTTTTTGTGACCCCTAGGGGATTTGAACCCCTGTTACCGCCGTGAAAGGGCGATGTCCTAACCACTAGACGAAGGGGCCTTGTAGTTAAAAATCTGTAACCGAAAAATCGGTATATTTTTCAACTAAAAAAAGAACAAATTATTCACCTTGAATGATAATAAAAGTTTTGGGTGAGCAAAGGGACTTGAACCCTCGACCCTCAGGGCCACAACCTGATGCTCTAACCACCTGAGCTATGCTCACCATGTAAACTACCGTACGCCCGAGTGGGCTCGAACCACTAACCCTCAGCTTAGAAGGCTGATGCTCTATCCTGTTGAGCTACGGGCGCTTAAACACTTTGGGCTTACTATTTTTTCAAAAAACAATCTTTTACTTCGGGCAACTTGTCCGCCAAAGGCGGAGAACCTGCGACCATCCCGATTTGATCGGGATGCGATGCACCAAAATAACAACGAAACATCTCATTTTCTAAAGAACGTCTTGTTTGTCGGGGCGGCAGTCCGCCAAAGGCGGAGGAACCTGCGACCATCCCGATTTGATCGGGATGCGATGTACCGAAATAACTCCGAAATATCTCATTTTCTAAAGAACGTCTTATTTGTCGGGGCGGCAGGATTTGAACCTGCGACCTCCTGCTCCCAAAGCAGGCGCGATGAACCGGGCTACGCTACGCCCCGAATACCCTTAGATAAATAAACTCCTTTTTCTAATATAGTGAATTGGAAACATTATCAAATCGGGATTACAAATATATTATTCTGATAATTAATTACCAATTCTAATTAAAAAATTTTTCTTTAACTTTTAACAGTGGTAAATTTGCCAAAACAAAAGAATATTTTAATGTCCCTGAGTTTATACATAATAAAAAGATATGTTTTTTCGAAAAAAGATTCGAAAAACCTCTCTCTTTTCTCAATTATTGCAATTTCCGGTATTGCAATAGGAGTCACAGTATTGATAATCGCTCTTAGCGTTCTTAAGGGATTTGAAAAAATATTAACAGAAAAACTGATTAATCTTGATTCCCATATTCAAATAACCGGGTTTAGTAATAATCCTCTTCCTGATTATAGCATAACTAAGCCAGAAATAGAAGCATTAATCGAAGGGGAATATGACCAAATTAAACCTTATGTACTAAGTCTCGCTATAGTGAAGCACAAACGTATAAACGAAGGAATTACGATTAAAGGCGTTTTTCCTGAATATTTTGATGGTTTATCCTCTTATGTTGTAATAAACGGTAAATCTTTACTTGAAAATAGTGCCAACAAGAAAGAAATAATTATAGGGAAAACTTTAGCAAATAAACTTAAGGCTAAGGTGGGAGATGAGATCACCGTTTTTGCTCTGAAAGAAAATAAAATCCCTGATGTAAATAATCCCCCTGCAATTGAAAAGTTTCTTATAACCGGAGTATTTCAGAGCGGATTGGCAAAATACGATAATACATTTGCTTATGTTAATATAAAAACTGCCCAGAATGTTTTCGGACTGAAAGGTAAAATCAACGGTTACGAAATCAAAATACACGATGTAAGTAAAATAGACAGCATATCAAACATTCTGCAAGAAAATCTTCGCTACCCGCACTATGTTAGAACAGTTTATCAAATTTATAAACACATTTTTACATGGATAGACCTGCAGAAGAAACCGATTCCTATCGTGTTGGGATTGATAATAATTGTAGCCGTGTTTAACATAATAAGTACGTTGTTGATGATCGTTCTTGAGAAAATGAATAGCGTGGGTGCATTGAAATCTATGGGAGCAACAAGAAAACAAATAATAAGAATTTTTTTATATCAAGGCATCTTCCTTGGTCTCATCGGAATTATTATAGGCAATCTGCTCGCATATTTTTTACTTATGATTCAGATTAAATTTAATATTATTACTCTACCGGCGGAAATATATTTTACTTCAACAGTACCGATTTTGATAGAAGCCTCAACATTTATACTTGTCTCTGTCATTGCTTTTATTCTGTCAATAGCTTCATCATTCTTACCGAGCTATATTGCATCAAGATTGAATCCGGTTTCAACATTAAGGTTTGCATAATGAAGATCGAAAGACTAATAGCTTTTAAATACTTATTCTCGGGTCATAGAATAAATTTTATAACTATTATTTCTTACCTCTCAATGCTGGGTATTACAATTGGAGTTGCAGCGTTAATTGTTGTACTTGGTGTATTTAATGGTTTTAGCAGTCTGGTTACTTCTTATCTTGTCAGTTTTGACCCTCATATAAGAATTGAAGCAATATCAGATAGAGCAAATGATGAATTGATTAATGCAGAAAAATTAATTAAATCCCAAAGGATCAGTAATTATACTGGATTTGTAAATGGTAAAGTTATCGCTATTCAGAATAAAATCACACAAGTAGTTGAGTTAAAAGGGATTGATGAAATAAAAGGGAAAGATGTTTACGGATTTGATGATGATGTCTTTTATGGCTCTTCGGATTTACGAACAGAAGGTAATATCCCTAAGATTATTATAGGAATTCAACTTGCTGATAAAATGCAAGCTCTGGTTGGTGACACATTAACGGTAATTTCTCCGACAGGTATAGAAAGAGCAATTTTAAGTCTCTCTTTACCTAATTCACAAAAATTTTTAGTCAGTGGAATTTTTCACTCAAGTAATAATGAGTATGATGCACAACTGATGTTTACATCGCTCGAAGCGGCGTCAAAACTGCTGGGGTATGGAAAGAATATTCAGGGATATGAACTAAGGCTTGAAAATCTCGACGAATCGGTTAAATATAAGAAGGTTTTTGAATCTCAATTAGATAAAGATTTTTTCTCAATTAATACCTGGTACGATTTTCATAAGGACCTCTATAATGTAATGCAAATTGAAAGGTGGGTTGCATATCTGATCTTGTCATTGATAATAGCTGTTGCAGTATTTAATACTCTTGGTTCACTTACAATGTCGGTTATAGAAAAAAGGCGGGACATTGGTGTTTTAAGAACTGCAGGGATGACAGAAAAATCGATATCGAAAGTCTTTCTGCTTCAAGGTTTCTATGTTGGATTAATAGGTACCTTAGCCGGATTTGTCTTAGGTTATCTAGTATATTATTTGCAAATAACATATAATATTTATCCTTTAGACCCGGCACAATATAGAATAGACTCTTTACCGATTGAGTTACGGATAAGTGATTTCTTTGCAGTAGGTACCGCATCATTTTTGCTCTCTTTGCTTGCATCAATCTATCCGGCAAAAAAAGCAGCTAAGATAAATCCGGTGGAGGCAATTAAATGGGAATAATAATGGAATAAATATGACAGAATTTTTAGTTAAAGCGGATTCGTTAAATAAGTCTTATAATACCGAAAAGAATGTTCGATTATATGTTCTTAAAGAAGTATCAATTGGAATTTTACCGGGGAAAATATCGGTAATTATCGGAGCTTCCGGTGCCGGGAAAAGTACACTGCTTCATATTCTTGGAGGGCTGGACAAACCCGATTCCGGGAG
>Ga0208244_101238_pt1 | contig 15087 bp, 10 predicted proteins | sample SubbioCR12Aug_5A_FD_184828 | JGI IMG/M metagenome (GOLD analysis project Ga0208244, IMG submission 184828) | Serpentinite rock and fluid subsurface biosphere microbial communities from McLaughlin Reserve, California, USA - CR12Aug_5A (SPAdes) | ecosystem: Environmental > Terrestrial > Deep... | reverse complement strand
TGAAAAGAACGTGGCAGCCTTCATCAAGAAGGGGCTTGAAGAGGAATATTACGCGGTGGATGTTGCGGAGGACGGCGCCGATGGTTTCGTGATAGCCACTTCCAATGATTATGACCTCATAGTGCTGGATATCATGCTCCCCGGGATAAACGGCATCGAACTCTGCAGAAATCTGAGGGAAAAGGGGATAAAGACCCCTATCCTGATGCTCACCGCCATCGATTCCGTGAACAGTAAGGTGGAAGGGTTCGAAAGCGGGGCAGATGACTATCTCACAAAGCCCTTTGCCTTCTCAGAGTTGCTGGCGAGGTTAAAGGCGCTGTTGCGGAGAACTTCCGATTCTGTCAGAGAGTTTTTCCTGGAGGATTTGCGCATGGACCTTCTATCGAGGAGGGTTTTCAGGGGGGATAGAGAGATCGTTCTTACGCCCAAGGAATTCTCTCTCCTCGAATACCTGCTGAGAAACAAGGGAAGGGTATTGTCGAGGACCCAGATCATCGAAAACATCTGGGGATATAATTTCGACCCCAACAGCAATGTGGTGGATGTCCACATCAAGTTCTTAAGGGAAAAGCTCGACCCGGACTCTGACCGGAAGCTGATACACACGGTAAGGGGCGCCGGCTATATATTAAAAGCGGACAATGCTGATTAAGACCTTCAGGCAGCGTCTCACCCTCATCTACACCGTCGTTGTTGTGCTCATTTTCTTTGTCTCAAACTTCATCATCCACGTGCAGTTCAAGAACAAGCGGTATGAGTCTGTTGACAGGGAGCTTCTCAGGGAAGCATCCACGGAATTCTCCCGGGACATAGATCCCCTGCGCATCAAGAACAATGAGGTGGTCATAAAGAGAGTCGGGGATGAATACTATCAGATTGTTAACCGCAGAGGTGAAGTGCGCATCAGTTCCCTGAATAATACTTACCTCTGGCCGGCGAACAGGGAATTGCTGTCAAAGGCATTTCACGGCGGTCCGCAGTTTGAAACCGTCAGATACAGAGGAGAGAATTACCGGGTATTGTACACGGCGCTCAATGAGGAGAATATCCTCAGCCTCGGGGAGTCTTTAAAGGACGTGGAAGAAGAGGTCGCAGCCCTGTCGAGACTTTTCGTGATCTTTTTCCCCTTCATCCTGGCTATAACCTCAGTGGTGAGCTGGTTCCTTGCAGGCCGGGCCCTCTCACCTGTGGTGAAGATAAAATCCCTTGCAGAGCAGATCCGCCAGGGAAGATTGGGGGGGAGAATCGATATTGGAGTGAAAGGTAAGGAGATCGATGACCTCGTGAGGATATTCAATGATATGCTGGACAGTATCCAGCGTTCCATGGAAGCCCAGAAACGTTTCACTTCGGACGTGTCTCACGAAATCCGTTCCCCTCTTACGTCATTGAGGGGAAGCATGGAGGTCGCTCTGAGAAAGAAGAGAACGCCCGAGGAGTATGAGGATATTTTGAGGAACAATCTCTCGGACATCGTAAGGCTTTCGAGGATTACCGATGACCTTCTCTTCCTGTCAAAGGCCGACAATAATATCCTCGAACTCAGAAAACACTGGTTTGATGTCAATCAGCTGTTGAAAAATATCCTCGAGCGCCTGAGATATGACGGCCTTTCCATCGTCGAGAAATATGAGGAGAACCTGGAAGTGTTCGGAGACAGCAGTATCCTGGAGCAGGCGTTCACGAATCTCATCAACAATGCGATCAAATACACCCCCCGAGGGGGGACGATAACCATCACCACGCAGAAGGAAGCCGATTCCGTCAAAGTTACCATTGGTGACACCGGGCTGGGCATACCCGAAGAAGAGGTCCCTCATATATTCGAACGGTTCTACAGGATTGATAAAGAACGTTCCAGGAAGATGGGTGGAACAGGGTTGGGGCTCGCAATAACCAGTTGGATTGTCAAGGCACATAATGGAAATATCTTTGTAAAAAGCACCCCGGGCTCGGGAAGCGATTTCATCGTCATCCTCCCTAAATCACCGGATTAAGAAAATTAACCGTCTGTTATTCTTGAATGGCCTTCCGGTCTAAAGCAGTCACTACCGGCGTCCTTTCCAGTATGGATTCGCCACATCCTCAAACGCGGTGAGGGCTGCGATTGCGCCCTGGGAGACAGCCACCACAATCTGTTTGACCCCGCCGGTTATATCCCCTGCCGCATAAATCATGGGCATTGAGGTCCTCATTTTATCATCCACCTTTATATACCCTTCCCTGTCCAGCTCGAGACCCAGTTTTTTTGCCAGCTCGTTGTTCGGTTCGTAGCCTATGGCGATAAAGACAGCGTCAGTCTTCATATCCTGAAACTTCTCTGTCTTGCTATCCTCTATCCTGACCTTTTCCACCAGTCTGTTCCCGAGGATCTCTGTGATGCGACTGTTCCAGAGGACCGGGATGTTTCTCTGGAACAGACTCTGCTGGAGCCTCTCTTCGGCCCTGAAGGCAGCCCCACGGTGCACAATGGTTACATGGGCGCCGAGGCTGTCGAGATAGAGGGCGTCGGTCAGGGCGCTGTTCCCTCCTCCCACAACGATTACGTTCTTGCCATCCTTGAAGAGGTATCCGTCGCACGTGGCGCAGTAGCTGACGCCCCTTCCGGAGAGCCTCTCCTCCCCGGCTGCGTTCAGTTTTTTGCTGTCCGCGCCTGAGGCAATGATTATAGCTTTGGCATTATAAACCCCTCTTCCGATTGTCACCGCGAATCCTCCGTTCTTTTTCTTTATATCAGTCACGCCCGCTCCCTGGAGAAGGAGAGCATATTCCATCGCCTGCCTGGCCATCAGATCCACCAGGGTCTTCCCCGCTATGCTCGTAAATCCCGGGTAGTTCTCGACAACGGGGGTGATGGCGATCTGTCCGCCCACGTTCGCCTTCTCAAAGATGATGCTCTTCAGACCGCTCCGTTCCGCATAGACCGCAGCGGTCAATCCTGCCGGTCCCCCCCCAATGACCACCACATCGTAATCCTTTAGCTCCTCTCTCCCCGTCGGCATTACATGCTCTACAGGACCGCCCTCTATGAGAGACTCCATAAAAACCTCCTCGGGCTGAAGACCTGAGGCAGTGAGGGTTTCGCCCACAAAGGTCTTGGGCACGGACATGGCAGCATATTTTTCAGCAAGGTCTCTGTTTTCATAAATCTCTATGACCTCTGCCGATACCAGGTCTTTTCTCTCTATAGCAGCGGAGACGGCATAGAGAACCTGTTGGGGACAGTAAGGACATGTAGGACTCACAAAGACCCTCACATGCCGTTTCTCCTTCAGCCTTTTCAACCTCTGCCGTGAATCGTCCGAGATAAGGGTTTTCCCTGTGGACATCATCAGCAATGTCATGATGAAGGAGCTCCCCTCCTCGCCCACGGGCGCGCCTGTGTAACGGACCGCATATTTATCAGGCGCTATAAGAATGGTGGGTGACCTGGAGACCCCGCGGCTTTTTGACATTTCATCACCGATGGAGTAAAAATAAGGCTTGACCTTGTCGGTAAGCTCCGACATCGACCTTATGAGGCCCGTAGCGATCTCATTGAAATCGTCGTTTATTCCTTTTTGGGTAAAAACCTCAATCGAAACCTCATCTTTCAGCTCCCTGAAGGTTTCCTTAAGAATTGTTTTTATATCCTCTGTAATCAGTTCCTTCTCCATGGGGATATTGTATGATTATTCGTATCGCTTTTCAACACAGCCGCTTCTCTGTGATATAATTTCATCTGGACATAAGAGAGGTTCGATGGAGGTTTCTTGAACATTCATAGGGATATTTTGAGCCTTATCGGCAACACACCTCTGGTGAAGATCAATAAGCTCTGTTCCGCTGATGATGCGGAGGTATTGGCAAAGCTTGAAGGATGTAATCCCGGGGGTTCGGTTAAAGACAGAATAGCCTTATCCATGATTGAGGCTGCCGAGAAAGAGGGGAGACTCAAACCGGGCGGCGTCATAGTTGAACCCACTAGCGGAAATACAGGCATTGGCCTGGCCATGGTTTCGGCGGTAAAGGGGTACCGGCTGATCCTCACCATGTCGGAGAAGATGTCCATGGAGAGGAGGAACATTCTCCATGCATACGGAGCGGAACTTGTCCTCACCCCGGGCGAAAGGGGGATGCTTGGAGCTGTGGAAAAGGCTGAGGAGATTTACAAGGAAAATCCCCATTACTTCATGCCTCTTCAGTTCGAGAATTCTGCAAACCCGGAAGCCCACCAGAAAACGACCGCTGTTGAGATCATTGATGCACTCGGAGGTGTTCCCGATGCCTTCGTGGCCGGGGTGGGAACAGGGGGCACGATAACAGGAGTGGGGGAAGTCCTAAGAGAGAGGCGTCCCCATATCTGGATCACTGCGGTGGAACCCCAGGATTCTGCCATCCTCTCCGGCGGAGAGCCCGGACCCCACAAGATTGCGGGCATCGGCGCTGGTTTCTACCCCGGAGTGCTGAATACAAAGATATATAATGAGGTGATTGCCGTTACTGATGAGGACGCCATCGAAACCATGAGGCAACTGGCCCTCAGGGAAGGGATCCTTGCGGGCGTATCTTCAGGGGCAGCAATGGTTGCTGCAAGATGTGTTGCGAAGAGGTTTGACAGGGGGAAAAGGGTTGTGGTGATCTTCCCCGACAGGGGAGACCGCTACCTGAGCACAGGGTTCTTCAACCGGAAATAGTCTCTACCCTGTTTCTGCCCTTTTCGATTGCGAGCGAGAGCGCCTTCTCTGCAGACTGGACTAATTCCTCATGAGATTGTTCTTTAAACTCCAACACCCCTATGCTTGCAGTGAGCCTGCCATTTGGCTGGGACTCCTCTTTAAGAAATGGATAATCATGAATTACAGTGAGAAATCTCTTGCATAGAGTTGTGCCTGAAGAAAGAAGTGTATTCGTGAGTATAAGTCCAAAGGCATCGCCCCCATATCGTACAACGACATCAGAGCCTCTGATATTTTTTCTTAGAAGCTCTGCAATCTTCCTCAGAGCAAGATTACCATAGTATTCTCCATGTTCATCCACATAATGGCCAAAATGGTCAATATCGAGGATAGCAAGCACCAATGGGAACTTATATCTCTTGGCCCTGTTAGTCTCCTGGGCCAGCCTTATCTGAAAATATCTGTGATTGAAGAGCCCTGTTATATCATCAATAAGTCCTGCCCTTTTTGGAAGCAGGATCTCGAGATCCCTCAAATGGTTTATAAGCTCTTTCGAGCTGAGCGCATCTTTCCTTAAGACCCTTTCGATCTGCCCCATCAGCTGGAGGCTCTCATCCGGTAAAAGGGCGCTTGAGGTAAGGGCAAAAATAGGCATCCTTTTTGTGGCAGGATTCTCTTTTAAATTCTTGATTAGATTAAATCCTCCTTCCGGAATATTCAGGTCAATGATAGCTACATTAGGTTTGGTTGCCAGCGCCAGATCAAGACATCCCCCAGCATCAAAGGCAAACTGCGTAATAAACCCTTCACCACTGAGGATATCATTAAGGTAGTCTCGGGTATTTTTATCACCGGTAACAGTTAAAACGTTGACCGGATGGCGCCTCTTTTTTGTCTCTAAAGACAGCTCTGAGAGTTTTGCCAGAAGTGTGACTTTATCCACCGGTTTTACAAGATAGTCTGAAGCTCCGAGGGCAAAACCAAGCTCTCTGTTATCTATTATCGAGTGGATAATTACAGGTATATCACCGGACTCCGGATCTGTCTTAAGAGACTGCAGAACCTCCCAGCCGTCTTTTTTGGGAAGCATTATATCCAGAGTGATTACAAAGGGTTTGAGTTCCTTTGCCTTAAGTATCGCCTCTATCCCATCATAGGCATGTGCAACCCTGTATCCTGCTTTGGTAAGATGGATAGTCAATAGCTCTGATGTGGGCAGGTCATCCTCTACCACAAGGACCAGCGGCGCATTTTCATCTGCCCAGGCAAATGTGGGGACAGCTTCAGGTAAAGCCTTTTTTCTACCAACAGTTATTTCGGGCATGACAGCTATCGGCAGGCATACATTAAACACGCTCCCTTTGCCATAAGCGCTCTCTACATCTATATGTCCACCGTGCAGTTCAACAAGTCTTCTGCTCAGAGACAGACCAAGCCCTGTGCCTTCTGTTGACCTCGAAGAATCGAGCTGTTCAAACTCCTCAAAAATCTTTTCTTTATCATCCGGTCTAATACCGACGCCTGCATCCCAAACAGAGACCTTAAGAAACTCGGCGCCCAAAGGCGCCCAGGGGAAAATGCCTTTGTTTATTAACTTTTCTGCCCGGACCCCAACATTGCCGCTCTCCGGCGTAAACTTTATTGCATTAGACAAAAGATTGTAGAGGACCTGCTTGAACTTGACTCTGTCTGCAGTAAAATCAGCGCTCTCATGACTAATATCGGTTTCTATTTCTATAAGTTTTTTATCTGCGAGGGGTTTTATCACTGTTATTACCTCGTCAATCACTCCTTTTAAAGGAAAAGTTTCATATGAAAGCTCCACTTTCCCTGCCTCTATCTTTGCAAGGTCCAGGACATTGTTTACGAGATGGAGGAGGTGTCTGCCTGAGGTGAGGATATTGGTTACATGTCTCTGCTGCTTCTCATTTATATCACCAAAGGTCCTGTCGAGGAGGACCTCAGAAAACCCGATTATAGAGTGGAGAGGGGTTCTTAGCTCATGGCTCATATTGGCTATAAAGCGCGCCTTTATCTCATTTGCCCTGCGCAGGTCCCTGTTTATCCTGTCAAGCTCTTTTGTCCTCTCTAAAACCTTCTCCTCAAGCCTCTCGTTAAGCTCACTCAATTCCCTGTTTTTTTCTTCAAGCTCTCTTCTCAGTTGTCTTTCAACTGTGATATCTTTGCTTACCCCGACTGTCCCGATAACATTTCCTGTTCTATCCCTGAGTTGTGAAATTGTAAGGCTTATATCAACTGTCCTGCCGTCTTTTTTTAATAACATGGTTTCATAGTTGTATATAGCGCCCTTAGTTTTTAACACCTCGATTATCTTATTCCTCTCATCCGCATCTACATACAAAGCAGACGCTCTTTTACCAATAATTTCATCCTTTGTATAACCCAGAATCCTTTCGCCGCCCTTTGAAAACTCCACAATCCTGCCATCAGTGTCTGTTGTCGCAATCATATCCTGTGAATCATCGAGCACTCCCTGAAGATAACCAAGTGATTCTTCAAGCTCATGGAGAAGTTTGAATCTCTCTATTGCCTGTGCGGCAAAAGAAGAGAAAATCTTTATGAGATTTTTATGCCTCTCTGTAAACTCCCTCTGCTTGAAATCATCCAGATAGAGAATCCCGACAATGCCGCTATCAAGAGGAAGCGAAGATGCCAAAAGCGATCTTATCCCCTCCTTTAAAATTAGCGTCCCCTCAAAGATGGGGTTTCCCCCGGTGTCCTGAAACTCAAGCGGTTCCTTATGCCTGAGTATGCTGTATGTCAGGCCATCCTTTCTCGGCTTCCATCTCTGCTCCTTAAAGAACTCACGGCTCAATCCCCTATGCGCAGCCATAACCATTTCATCGCCGTCAATGAGGGCTATGCTGCCGGCAGGCGTTTCTGTGAGTTTCATGGCAGACCTTAGCACTTTATTCAAAACCTCTTTAAGATTTCTGGCTTTCGTAATGGTGATGCCGTTCTGGTAGAGGACACTCATATCATTCTTTGCAAGCTGCTGCCTTCTTACAAGGTCCCAGAGGAATTTTGCGCTTGTGCCTTCAATAATCTCTACAGGATACGGAGCGGCTTGTTTAATGAACTCGCTGACCTTTGGCTCGCCGGTTGAATTTATCACAATCTCAGGGCTCTGACTGAAGAGATCTCTCACATCATCGGCAATAAAGATGCCCCATTCTTTTGCAAGGTTAAGTCCGGGCGCTTTATTATCCTTATCAGTTATGCCGACTACCTTTACCTCGCCGTTAATATGAAATACTTCAAGAAGATAGCTTCCACCTTTTCCTGCTCCTACTATGGCTACTTTAATCATCCCTTACCTTCTTTCCCTCTCATCATTTCTATAAATTTTTCAAGGAGCACGGAATCCCACTGGCCGGAGCTTTTTTCTTCTTCCATTTTCTTAAGCGCCTTCGTTACAGAAATCGGTCTTCTGTAAGGCCTTTCGGATACCATTGCGTCAAAAGTATCCACTATTGAAAGAATCCTTGCCATAACCGGTATCTGCTCGCCCTTAAGCCCGTCAGGGAATCCCTCGCCGTCCCATCTCTCATGATGATGTCTTATCATCGGCAGTATCGCACTGAGTGAATGAAGCGGCCTGCATATATTTTCACCTATAACTGTGTGCTGCTCGATGAATATTACCTCTTCCTTTGTGAGGACACCGCTTTTATGAAGGATAGAATCTCCTATCCCTATCTTGCCGATATCATGAATGATTCCTGCTTTCTTGATAATGGCCTGTTCTTTTTCCGGAAGCCCGATAAAGGCGACAAATTCTGATGAGAGATTTGCAACTCTCTCTGAATGTCCTTTTGTATAAGGGTCTTTAGACTCTAAAGCTACTGCCAATGTAAGGATTACACTCTCTGAATGGTCAAGCTCTTCCTGAAGGTTTTTTAATTTCAGAAGTGAGCGAACTCTGGTTATAAGCTCAATGGACTTGAAGGGTTTGCTTATGAAGTCATCAGCTCCGGCTTCAATGCCTGCGATTTTGTCTTCTAACTCTGCAAGAGAGGTAACAAGGATTACAGGAAAGAATCTTGCGCCACACCTCTCTTTTAGTTTTTTACAAAGGTCATAACCGTTCATGCCGGGCATCATAACATCGAGGATGGCTAAATCAGGAGATAAGTTTTCAGCAAGTCGCAGAGCTTCTGTGGCATTCAGGGCAGTCAAAACCTTGCAGCCTTCCTTTTCAAAGATGGCCTCCATAAGTTCCAAGTGAACTTTAAGGTCGTCCACGACAAGGATAGAAGACTTTCTCTCTTCTACCAAACACTCAGGAGAAGTCACAGTAGATGATTAAACCACCTGACAGAATCGTTTGTCAAGAAATCAAAGAATTATGAGGCTCTTGCAAAAGTCCCGAATAAGCCTGATTTGTCATGCTGAATTTATTTCAGCATCTAATGAATTCAATGTGTTATGAGACCCTGAAACAAGTTCAGGGTGACAAAAAACAGACTTTTGCAAGAGCCTTTTTAGGTATTCAATATATATCATCTGCCGTGCCCATCTTCCCATCCGGACCGGCGCTGATGATAATCAGGTCGCCATTTTCTACACTGTAGGAATAGGGTCTCCCCCAGGCGTCCCTGGCGTCGCCAATCTGACCGAGGCTTGCGGGATACGAGCCGTTTTTGAACTTATACGCTTCAGCCATGAAGCTCAGCCCATCCAGATTCTTCAAGGTGGCGGTCTGTTTCAGCGAATCGCCTTCCCATAAAGCAGCGATCCCCCCCTTCTGCGACCACGACTCCTGAAAGCTTGCCGCAACGAGCGAGACGACAACGGCAAGGACGAAAAAAACAGGAGAGAGGACTTTTACAAACGACTTCTCCCTTCCCTCCGGCAATACCGCCACTGGTTCGGTCAGCACAGAGGAAACGGTGACCGGCTCGATAATATCCCTATCGAGAAGGGAGACAAGGACCTTTGACGCTTCGAAATCATCCACCCCGCTGAGGTCGATGATGATACTGACATCATTCTCCCCGTCCACGAATTTAAGAATGCTTTCCTCCGCATCGCCCTGGGAAACTTCTGTCTTGCCGGTTTTCCTGAATACGGAGTCGAGGGTTATCTTCCCCTCCACCAGGGACCATTCATCAAGCATGCGCAGCCCATCCATGAGGAGATGCTGCGTGTCAAGGGTCACTGGCATGTCCTGACTTACGGTAACCTGTTGAACCTGAAACTCGTACGTCCCTTCCTTCCACGAAAACAACTGGACCACGGTCTCGGTCATCTGGGAAACCAGCGTATCCCGTATATCCTCTTTTTGCACCAGTCCCTTCTTGAGAAAGATGTTCCCTAACCTCGCCCCGGTCGTTCTTTGTTCCTCAAGGCCGGCCCTGAGGTCCTCTTCCTTGATGACACCCTTCTTGAGGAGTATTTTACCGAACCTGCTCTCCTCAACCCTCTTTCGGGACTCTGCTGATATAACATTGCCCTCGTAAAAAATAAGGCGGACCCTGTCCACATCTCCGCTCAGAGTAAGAATGCCTGTCTTCTTCTGAAAATAGATAAGCTGCAGAATGTCGGCAAGGCCGAAATCTCTGAGAGAACCTTCTAAAGCCATCCTTTATGTATCCTCCTCCTGATATGAAGAACAGCGCCGACATAAGACAACACCATGAATAGCGCCATCAGCAGAGCTATCCAGCCCTGTGTGAAGGGAAAAATTCCCGGGGCAGGGAACAGGGCGTTCATGACGAGCAGCACAAGACAAAACAGGAATGCCCAGAGTAAGAGGAATCCGGCCAGAATTTTTCCTGAGTATATATGGCCGGCCCCGGGTATCACAAAGGAAATGAGTTTCGTGGTATTCCTCCGCTTGCTCTGGCTCTGGTAAATGGAAAGCAGGCGCGCCACCCTTTCCCGGGAATCCATCTCCTCGATCTTTACAAGAGAGACGAAACAGCGGGAACACATCTCACCCCACACCACAGTCCGTGAGCACCTGGAGCAGAAGACTGCGCCGCATCGTTTGCATCTCAGCGCCCGGTATTTCACCTTTCTGTTAAGAAAATAGAAACCCGGGATCATTGCAACGGCAAGGAAAAGAAGAGGCACATCACGGCCTGAAAGGGAAATGCCCCCGCTCCCCGTTGCGTATTTCCAGACAAACGAGAAAGGGAGGGTTTCATCCACCACAAAGCGGTTTGGATTGGCGCTCGCGATAGAGGTGAATCTCGTTACCGCCTCAGGGCTGAGCTTTGCAGCCCCGAGAAAATACTCGTCACCCTTTGTAAAATCAAGCATCTCCCGGTAAAGCTGACTGAGGTTGTAATACGCTGAAGGGAGGGGATTTGTTCCGATGGACTTCCGGTAGGCCTCTTTTGCCGCCTCCATATCCTTGATGCCGTAATAAGCGTTGCCGAGGTTTATCAATACTCGTGGGTCCGGCCTGGACAGGCGTCCTGCAAGGCCCTTGTACGCTTCTATCGCCTCCTGATAATGCCCCTCCCTTTTGAGGGCCAGGGCATAGGAAAATGCCGAGGGAAAGTCATTCCTCCCCTTGAGCGCCCACAACGCATAACGGTTATCCTTACCTTCATTGACTGCCACAATGGCCTTAAGGGAAGAGGGCAAAGACAAGAAAGGAGAAAGCTCCTTCACAAAAAAAGGAGACGCAGCAAAAAACAATAATGACGCGTATACTACCGCTTTGTTCTCTTTTTTGAAATATAATCCGATCAGAAAAAACGCACCAGCGGCGAGGGCAACGGGTCCAAGGAACGACAGGCAGAGGGGAATGAGGAGGAGAAGCAATCGCTTCTTCTCCTCACTGCCCTCATGGATAATAAGCCCTGCGTCCATGGGGATTCTTATTATCAGAACCACCAGAAGGGAAAGGAGAAAGGAGAGAAAGAGACTCATAGAGGTCAACCCTGCCAGGCTGAACGCCCACCAGAAGTTTCTCCCATATGCCTTTATGCCCTCCCTGAAGTAGTCAAACCCCAGAAGGATCCCGTTTGGCGAAGGTCTGAATCCTTCCCTGGCCAGCTCAAAGTACACAGCAGGGAGGTCTGGTGAATAACGCCTGGCTTTCTCAAGCAGCTCCTTTGCCTGATCCCTGTTCTGGCGTGCCAGAGTGACAAGAAGATAAGAATAGGGTTCGGTGCTGGAAAGGCCTTGATCCAGTCTTGATTCATAGAGTTCCTCTGCGGGATGACAGGGGGCAGCTCCGCACATGAACATCCCGAGGGTGAAGAACAGAAAGGCTGATAGAGCCATTCCGAGCCCGGACGTATGATTCAGGAAATTCTGCATCATGCCCTCTTCCCTATTTTGGGTTCCCTGCCTTGTATCAACCTCTTTATATTATCAGCATGCCGTATCATAAGCAAGGCAGTGATCATGAACGATATAATCAGCTTTTCCTTTGTGTAGTCAAGCAGGAATAGACTGAGAGGCAATAGCCCGAAGGAGACTATGGAGCCCAGGGAAGAATAGCGCGTGACGAATATTACCGAGAGCCAGATGAGAATGGTCACCATAGCCACATAGGGGGAATAGATGAGAAGCATGCCTATGCTTGTAGCGACCCCCTTGCCGCCTCTGAACCGGAGGAACACGGAAAAGTTGTGCCCCATTATGGCGGACAGGCCGATGATTCCTTCCATGGTGAGATCGTTCAGGAGGTACTTGCCCAAGGCGACCGGGATTGCCCCTTTCATTATGTCGCCGGCCAGGGTGAGGAGCGCGGGCCATTTCCCCGCGGTTCGCAGCACATTTGTCGCCCCGATATTGCCGCTGCCCGCCTGCTTCAGGTCAATCCCTTTCAGCCTGGCGACAAGCACCCCGCAGGGGATCGACCCCAGGAGAAAAGAGCCGATGATGAGAAGAAAGAGTTTCATACCTTTTTCCAGAAAGAGACGGTGTACTGGACCCCTGATACGATGGACAGGACCAGCGCAATCCATATGAACACAATCCCCACATCATAGAGATCGACACCAAAAATATTCATGCTGATGATGAGGCAGAGGATAGCGGCTATCTGTGAGAACGTCTTCAACTTCCCCCCCAGCTCTGCAGGGATTACGATATCCTTCGAGAGGGCAACGGCCCGAAGACCTGTGATGAGGAATTCCCTCACAATTATTATGATGGCGATCCATACAGACAGCCTTGCCATATCCACGAGGAGGATGAGGGCGGATATTACGAGGAATTTGTCCGCAATAGGGTCAAGGATGATGCCGAACTTTGTGATCTGCCCTCTCTTTCTTGCAAGATAGCCGTCAAGAAAATCGGTAATAGACGCGATGCCGAAAATCAGGGCGCCGAGGAACGGCCTGTCCGGCGCAATGAGGACAAAAAACGGTATGACTACGATCCTGCTGAGGGTGATTATGGTGGGAAGATTAAGTCTCAAAATACTCCCGTGTTACGGTCTCCCAGAGTCCCTTCGCCTTAAGGAGAAAATCGCAGATCTCCCGCACCGCGCCCCTGCCTCCGCGATTTCTTGTAACCAATACCGCATATTTTCTTGCCTCATCCTCTGCATCACTCACTGCGATGGGCAGGCCGACCATTTTAAAGACCGGGATATCCACGATATCATCCCCCATGTATGCCACTTCCTTTTCTGTCAGTCCGTATTTCCCGATAATATGTTCAAAGGCAACCGTCTTGATATGGCACCTCTGATAGACCTCGGTGATGCCCAGCTCCTTGGCTCGCCTTTCCACCACCTTTGAGTACCTTCCGGTTATTATCGCAACCTGAATACCCGCCTTGGCGAGCATTTTTATCCCGTGCCCGTCCCTCACATGAAATGCCTTGAGTTCGTTCCCTTCATTGTCGAGGATGATCCTCCCGTCGGTAAGGACTCCGTCAACATCGAGGATGAGGAGTTTAATGTTTTTGGCTATTTCAGCGATTTGTTTTTTCGTTTTTTTCATAATCTGTCTATTTTAACAAATAAGTTCTATCAAACATAGAATATCTCATTTATTCGTCTCTGCCATTCCTTTTCATCTATCACCTGAAATTCTATCCCCTTTGAAAATTCTTTATTCAGATCTTTCCATTCTACTTTCTTGCCTAATTCGTTACAAAACTTAAATACGTTTCTCTTATATTTAGTATCTTCAAACTCTTTCAGGTGAACGCCCTTTGTTTCAACAACATAAACCGTGCTGAAATCTCTGCCTGTCTTATCAGCTTTCGTAAAGATAAAATCAGGGTATATTTTGTTCTTTCGCCATCCCTGAATGTAATAATCCTGTCTTGAAAGATTCCTGTACCACCACAAAAGCTTATCTTGCTCATCAAGATATATCGCAATGGATTTTTCCATCTCGTTGAATTCTTCTTCCGGGATGAAATCAAAAAGGCTCCTTGCAACTTCCGAATGGTCATCCCTGATAAGCTTTCTGCTGCTCTTTTTCACCGTTATACTTGGCGGCAGTTCATAACCTCCCTTATCGGCAAGAAGAAAAAACCAGAGTTTTTTCTTGTCAATCAAATCTCTGAATATTTTCTCTGATAATCTGTCACGTTCATCTATCAGATGTTTGCGAGTCTCTTCAATAATAAACGCAAGGTTATTTGTTACTTTCTCTTTGCTGTTTTTCTTCAGCAAGGCATCCAAGACCTCTTTCCCGATATCATGTGCAATCCAGGGATTAGGGATAATATCCAGCAACTGCCTCGTCATAAGAACATGGTCAAGTTTTAATCCTCCGCGTCTTGTTAACCGTCCTCTTTCTTCAATAAGTTCTGTCACGTCTTCACTTAGACCCACGGCAATTTCCTGATCCTGTGTTGTTATTTTTCCAAGCACAATATTCTTGATTACAGTCAAATCAGCATCATTCCAATCTATCCTGCTTAAAATGTCCATATCATAGTTAACATTACGCCAGCCACCGTTTCCCTGAATCACAAATTTCGGCAGATAGACTTTGCCCTCAAATACTTTGAATTTGTCCCTATACCTGACAGTCTTCTCCTTTGTAGCGTCTTCTAATGCAGGATCGCCCTCTTTAACAGTTACCCTTGAAGCCAAGTCACCCAACCCCTCCACTTCAAACCCATTTTTGATGCTTTCCAAAAGAACGCCTGCTTTCGGCCTATGGCAAAAGACATAGCTTTCATCAAGGTCTTTTACTTTGGTTTTACGTGCTTTAGGTTGTCTTAGTATTCTTCCTACAAGCTGTGTGATGCTCAACTGTGAACCTGGATTTGTTAAAATAGTGAGGATATACGCAAAGGCACAGTCCCACCCTTCCTGAAGCGCCTGCTTGGTAATAATATATCTGATCTCACAATCACGGCCTAAAAGGTCTATGCCTTCTATATCGTCTTTTTCGCTGCTTTTGATGGCTATCTCGTTTTCTGATACACCGCACTGCTTAATCAGATATTCCTTAACATCCTCAGCATGAAT
>Ga0208244_101237_pt1 | contig 15107 bp, 13 predicted proteins | sample SubbioCR12Aug_5A_FD_184828 | JGI IMG/M metagenome (GOLD analysis project Ga0208244, IMG submission 184828) | Serpentinite rock and fluid subsurface biosphere microbial communities from McLaughlin Reserve, California, USA - CR12Aug_5A (SPAdes) | ecosystem: Environmental > Terrestrial > Deep... | reverse complement strand
TTCACAGCAATTTTGTCTCTTATTTCAGTCATAAAATTAGGATTTATTTGAACAATATGTGTCCAAACTTATCGGGGGCTGAAACATTTCAATCATTGAGTTCAGTAAGTTGGTTTTTTGTAACACTCCAACTTATCTGAATTGAAGTGTAAATATTCTTTTTCGGGTTGAGTTTGTCGGCAGGATTCTGAATGAAAGCAATTTCGGCATTTTTATTCAGGTTGGAAACAACACAAAGAAAATATTTGTCACTGTTTTGTTTTGCTGTTGTCCATTCTTTGTTGGTGAATAAAACTCCGCCTGTGAATTCTGATAATCCTTTTACTTCAACAAAATACTTTTCACTTGCTGTTTCAATTCTAAAATCATAACCAACTCCCAAATCACGGCAGTCAACCAATTTTCCTTCAACTGGCCTTTTGTATTCTGAATAGTGCTTTTGAAAGTATTCTTCGGCTGCTTTTCCCGTTGGTGCTCTCAGAACAAATTTACCTACTGCAATTTTTTCCTTTTCGGCTTCTGAGAAAAGTAATGTAATTTGTTTTACATCTTCACTACTGCGGAATTTCTCATCATGAAGAATTCCAAGAACTATGTCTCTCAGATCGGGTTCTTCCAAATCTTGCAATGCTTCAATAGCCTTAACAATTCTGTTGTCCATTGGTCTTTGCCAACCTTTTCTCCAAGGATGAATCGGGTCAAATTCGTCACGTCTGAATTTAATATAGTTCTTTTTGACACCAAGGATTAAGGCAATCTTTTCAAAAGCTTCAGAGTCATTTTTATAACCGAGTTTGATTAGTCCTTCTTTATCGAATTTGGAAAGATAGAAAGCGATTATTATAGCAAGGTGGTTATTTTCCATCATAAATTACTAATTCCTGGTCTGTTTACCTGATTTGATAATTGCGATTGAATGTATGTGCAAATTTCCCTTCTCAATTTTATCTTTGGAACAATCTTTCTTTTTACAATCTCCGCTTTGGTTGAGGATTTTATAAACCTGAAATCAAAAAGAAAAAACTTTTCTTTGTTATCAATTAAAAAAATAGGAGATTTTACCTGATAATCATTTCGATTAATTTTGTCATAGTATTTTGAACTGATTAGTAAACCATAAACGACCCGTATGTATCTTTTATCCTGCGAATAATCACAAACAGGCGTTAAATCTAATTGAACTAATTGTAGCCTTGATTTAAGAATATTATTTTGGTCATCCTTCCATAGAATTCTTTTCCTTAAATCCTTTTCATTGTCTACATAATATAAATTGCCCTGCTCAAAAGAACTGTGATTTTTATCAGTAAAAGAAATATGTAATTTAGAGTTTATCTCAGCCTTGACTTTTAGGGTCAATGAATCCTTCCTTTTATTAGGGGAGCTGTTTTCCCAAGTTTCATCTTTTACATTAACTACAGTTCCTAATTTTTTTTCTCCGATTGAATTTTGGATTTTCTCAGCAAGGAAGGAATTTAAGTTACTGAACGCAGCAAATAATCTTGTGTCATCGGTTGCTGCCTTTATGTCGTCATTACCAATTATAGCTTTTGCCAAGTGAAACATTACTGCTTTCATATTCTTGTCCCAATCCGATTGAATAGAGTGTAATGAAGCGAACTCATTAATTGTTTCAGTAGTGTTATGATGAACAATGTTCTCCCAAGTTAAAAGGTTTTTCATCAAAGAAATATTCTCTAATTCATCATTCAAAGTTTGTTGTAGTAGATCATATTTATCTTCGTCAAAAATGTAGTTGCCATCATTTAGAGAAAAATATTCTGACTTGTTAAGGCGGATAGTTTTTACAGGCTGTTTACTTTTTAATTCAGCATTAGTTTTAAAGTGTTTGTCAAGATGGTCAGCATATTCATCCAACTTTTTACTCCACACAACAATGAAGTATGGTTTTGATTTACTTGGGCAAATTGATTTTAATATTGGATGTAAAGTGCTAATTACTGACTTCCAATTGTGTTGAGTTTCTATTATGTTTAAATCTAAAAAAAGCAAAGTGATAGGATTATTATCAGTGTTTTTCGGTATATCTCCAATTCTATCTCCTTTATAATAGTTGAACGGAATTCGTTGTTTAGAAAAAATGTCCATCAAAGGTTTTACCTCTTTGTATCTGTCATCAATTATTGCGATTCTACCGTTTAAAGGAATGTTCATGTGGAGTTCACTTTTTAAATGAAAGGGCTATAATTGCTCCTGTTTTAAATTCTTTTGGTATGTCAAAATCTCCCCAATCAGGGAAAGATATTTTGCCTTTCTGTGCCAACATTATTTCACTAGCTATGTGAAGCCCTAAACCAATACCACCGGGTTTTGCTGAAACAAATGGTTCTGTTATTTCATCTGTCGGCAACAAAAATCCTGTTCCGTTATCTGCAACTACAATTGTCATGTAACCTTCTTCTTCATCTGAAATTCCGAAAAACATTTTCTTGTCTTTACGAGCTGCTTTTTCAAGCCAGTAAATTGAATTGTCTATAAGATTCATCAGAGTTCCAATCATTAAACTCCGTGCAACTTTTGTTTTTGATTTTCCCTGATACTTCTTATGACCTTTTACGATTTCAATTTTATGGGAGGCACACCGGAATTCCGTATTTGTTATTGCTTGGTCAATAACTTCTTTAATGTCTTCATTTGTTTGTGTGGATTTCCTGATTATTTCTGAGTAACCATCAATTAAGTTTGAAAGATGCTTTACAAGGTTCATAGCTCTTTCAGAGGCGTTTTCATTTTTCAGAACCTTAATCACTTCAAGAATAATTTTCTCCACCTCATGAATTACAACACTCATTGATAAGCCGGCACCAGCAGCTTTGAGAAGATTTTCGTTTATCCGTTTGTAGTCATCTTCAACTTTTACAAGGTATTTTGTAATCTCATTTTTAACTTCGTGTTCTTTTACATTCTTGTCAACATAATCTTTCAGGTCTCCCAAAACTTGTAAAACCGGTTCTGATTTTGGAGTTGGTCCATAAATCTCGCGTATTTTCTGCTTGTCACTAAACCGAAGTGTTTCAATAATATTTAAAGCATGAAGAATTGAGTTTTTGAAATCATCGTATGCTGTATTTTCTACAAATCCTTCTCTGTTTGTTTTTTCAATTAAATCAAAACTATCATTTCTACTCAGGTAGATTGCACCAAGCACAATATTATTACTTAAACGCTTTGAAGGTTGATTTACTCTTCGCAAGTCAAGTCCCAACCAATCATTTTCAGGTTCTCCATAATCGTAAACTCTTAATCCATCCCTGAATACACGAATACCGCAGTTGTTATCAAGATAACCTTTGAACCCTTTTTTATCGGAAACACCAAGACGCAATACAAAAGTGTCTCTGTCAAAAATGTAACCTTCAAAAACTACTGTTCCAATTTCATGGTTATTAAGCGAAATTTTTTTTCCTTCAATATCTTCTATATCAACAAAATTGCAAACCAATTCATTTGATAAATCTATTTCTCTACCTTCAAGTTTTGGCATAGTGGCCCAAGGAATAAAAGAATATTTGAACTCTTTAATTTTACTTCCACTCATTGTTACTTTGAAATGATACAATGAATACTCCTGAATGTCTTTCCATTCAAGAAGTTCGTCAAACCACGCAGGCTTATCTGCTATATCAAATTCGGCTATAAAAGAATCATTTGACTCAAATGGAGAAACCATTGCTGTAATTGTTCGCTTTACATTTCTTGCAACACCTCTTGTCCAATCTTTTCTAAGATTGCTAATTGTAATACTTGTTCCTGTTTTATCACCTTTAAAAAGTTTTGGTTGTTCTCTCTCTATTATTGAAACCGGAACTTGCTCCAAGTAGCGATAATTATTAAAAACAGTCCAATCTATTTTTACATATACTTCTTTAGCCCCTTTTTTTTTCGTAGTCATTTCAATTTGATTTCCCAATTTATGGACTCCAAATCTTCCTATGCCTTTTTCACCAATTGGTAATCTTTTGAATTTTGGGCTTAATTCTCGTTTGAAAAATTTTTCAGTTTTAAAATCGCTCCCAGGTTCCATCCAGACATCTTCGACAGTGGAAGCATCCATTCCGTAGCCATCATCCTCAATTATTATTATTCCATTTTGTGGGTCATCAACATTCTCCATATATACATCAACCCGATTTGCATCTGCATCGTAAGAATTTTTTACCAACTCAACTAACGCAATACTTTCATTTTTAATAAGTTGGTCGCCAAGTTGTAATAACAAGCGGGCTCTCGGTTTAAATTTTACCGATATTTCTCTGTCTTTATTATTTATTTCTTTACTCATAAATATATTTAATAGTCCTTGCTATTGCAGCAGCCATAAGAGGCGGAACTGCATTTCCAATTTGTTTAAAAGCGGCTGTCCTTCCACCTTCAAAAAAATAATCATCAGGAAACGATTGTATTCTTGCAGCTTCACGAACTGAAATTGAACGCACTTGTTTAGGGTCAGGATAGATATAATAATGTCCATCTTTCGCAATATGAGCAACTACTGTGTGAGAATGTCCAGTTGGGTCAACCACTTTAAAGCGGTCAAGAAAAATATCTTTCTTAATGTGCGTCTGCAATCGTGTGGGTAGTTTATCATACTTCAAACGCTCTTTTCCAAGAAGCCACATGTCAATGGCAATGGAATAAATTTCCAGATCTCTTTCGTTGTGCTTCCGTGTGATGTGCTGTGTTACAAAGTCAACTCCATTTCTCGTTTCAGTTTCTTTCAGGTACTCATTGATAGGCTTTGTGTATTTCGCAATCGGTAATTCTTCGCCTGGTTTGAGTTTTGGCAAATCATATAACAAATCTCTCTTTACCTGGTAATTGTTTGGTCTTTTTTCAAATTCTGGAAATGTAAATTTCTTTTTACTCCTGTGTCCGAAGATTATTACTCTCCTTCGTCTTTGCAACACGCCGTATTCTTCTGCATTCAAAACTTTCAGATTGGTTGAATAACCGATGTCTGAAAAAAGTTGAATCATTTCATTCAGATATTTTTTGTTACCGGCTGACTGTAAACCCAAAACATTTTCAAACACGAAGTATTTTGGTTTGTATCTGTCAAGAAATTCAGCATAGTAGCGGAATAAAAAATTTCTTTCGTCACCTTGCATTCTGTTTGGGTCGCGGCTTCTTCCGACAAGCGAATATGCCTGACATGGCGGCCCTCCGATAATTACATCAACTTTCTTTTTGTGATGTTGCTTGTCAATCTTTTTGAAGAGATTCTGAATTGTTTTACCCGAAATTTCATCGTTAATGACCGAATTCAATATTTCTTCTGGAATTGAATTCCAGAGTTCGTCCCTTGAGATTTCATTCTTTAGATAAGCAAAATATTTATTCAGGTTTTTAGTATGATTCAAATGGTGAAATGCCAAACGAGTTCTCAAAGTGTCGCATGCTTCTTTGTTCATTTCAACATGAGCAACAGGTTGATAACCCTCACGAATAAAACCTTCAGAAAGTCCTCCTGCACCGGCGAATAAATCAATGTAATTTAGTGATGAGTTCATTTAAAGTTTTTTCTCTGAGATTTTTTTTCAACTCACATTCAAAAATAGTTAAAACATTCCAACCCAATTCATGTAAAACCTGAAAATTATCAGTATCTGAATGTTTATTTCTTTGAATCTTCTGCAGCCACCAGTCTGTCCTTGTTTTTGGTATTACAAAGTATTTGCAGTTTTCATGTCCATGCCAGAAACAACCATTAATAAAAATTACAGTTTTATATTTCGGCAATACTATATCAGGTTTTCCGGGTAATTTCTTGTCATGTAGTCTATACCTAAATCCTTTTGAAAACAAGAACTTACGAATCAAAATTTCGGGTTTGGTGTCCTTACCCTTGATTTGACTCATATTATAACTTCTTGTCTTTATGTCATGTACATCGGTCATACTGCAAAAATACAGATATACCAATCAAATAGCTAAGTGTGTTTCGTGTAAGATCGCATTCTCTGACATAGCTTAGTCTGTCGGGTTGGCTAGTGGGGTCTTGGTACGCCAAGCTGGTTGATGTACAATGTGGGTCGGAGCTTGTTTTGAAAGATGAGCTGTGGCACAGGAATAACAATATCAAGACAACTGGTCATGTGTATGACCCAATCCTAATTTATTGACCAAACTTGCTAGAATCTGCATGACACGAGTCATTTTTGATTTCGCCGTAAATTTATGAAATCCACCAAAAAAACAAGAGAAATCGAAGGGATTTTCAGGGATGTTAACTGCTTTTTTTGGGTAAGGGGAACAGGAATCAGCGGGTCATAAGCTTTTTTGCAGTTCGGTTGGTATAAAACGCTGCAGCTGCTATCAGAGCGTTATAATGCATCCTGATATTTATCTGCTCATAGTTCTGAAACCCGCCTGAAGAACAGCGGCGGAAAAATGTACTGCCTGTCATCGACTGCGGCGATGCTGCCACGAAGCAGAGTGGCCGCGCCCCGGAGGTGTTTTTCGGGTTGTTGTTGGGTTATGGTATAAAAAGCTTTGTGCGTTCAGCAATTAATTTCTTGTAGGCTTTCTGTCTGTCTGAATCAAGAAAAGAGCTGTCTATTAACTGGCCGGCATCAGGGAGCCATTTTTGCAGCCTTTTGTACACAGTGTTGATTTGTTTTTCATTTAGCTTTAATTCAGCCCCCAGGCGGTCGAAATACCCTTTATTGAAGTTTTCTTTTTTGCCGCCCAACATCAAGGCTGTGTCTTCTTTGTCTTTTGGCAATATTATTTTCACATTCAGCAAGTCGTAGAAAGGCGCAAGCACCCAACCCGTTTTTGACAGAAACATGGAATAGTTTTTCAGGTGCATATCGTTGTTCCCGATGATAAAGCTGAATACTGTTGATTCAAAAAACCGCAGCTTGTCATACAAGGTGTTTTCGGATAAATCGCCTATGGTTTTTCCCAGTAATTCCAGGGTTCCCATGTATTTATCAGTTAGTTCGAGAATTTGCAGAAAATCGATCATGTGGTTTTTAGATCCATCCGGATTACGATCAATTCGTTTGGTGATGAAACATAATTCGCCTGACGCTAAACGAATCATGTTTACAGGCACGATGTCTATTTTGAACAACTCGGCCAGTTTCATCGAAAGGTGCTCGTTTTCGGGCATCTGCGGATAGGCAGCATTTTGTGGTTTCAAAATGTAATTTCCTTCTAAAGCATTCATTATCGTCAACCTCCCCTGATGCCCGTTCTCCAATTCTGTTTTTATCCACCCCAAAGACAGTTTTGGCTGAACCCCCGGAACTGTTATAGAAAGCTCTGCGGCCTGTTTCGCCAGTTTTTCCATCTCTGACAAACGATAGGGTAAAACCGGAGCATACCTGGTTCCGAAAAATGCTTTGATGCACGCGGGATGATAGTCCGCCTGATTTTCGTCTAAGCCCTTATAACAATACAGGCATTTACGCATTTGCTTCGGGATTTACAGGGTGAACACTAACAGCACCGATGGCATTTTGACAACAGGCAAGCAATAGACCCATTCGGTCATTCTTGTTGATTTTCCAGCTTTCAACAGCAATATTCAACAACCATCCTTCCGGAATCAGTCCGTCGAAAACCGGGAACAGGCTTTTGCTTCTGTAGGGCCTTTCAGATACAGGCATCTGAAAGGTGATGAATTGATTCGGATAGGTTTGAACATACTTTGGGTCATATTCAAACAGATATTCTCCATTATCCTCTTCAGTCAGAAGGCCTGCTTTTATGTTGTTGTATTTAACTATTCCCTGACGCATGGTTCTCATTTATAGGACCTACAATATGGCCAAACATGTTCAGCACCTGATTGACCTTTGACAAGCTGAGGTTTTCTTTACCTTGTTCTATCTTTCTGATTACGGTAAGTGCAACCCCTGCCTTTTCAGCAAATTCTTCCTGGGTCAAGCCCAGTAGTTTTCTCCTGTTTTTTACAAATTCTGATAATTCACTCATATTATATGTTTCTGCATACAAAAATAGCAAATATTTTCATGTTATATGCATTAGCGTATAAAAATGTTCTTTTACGTGAAATTATATGCAAATGGATATAATTATGTAATATAGGTTTCAAATTACTCTTTGCTTACAAACTGGCATCCCAGGCGGCTTTTAAATCCGCAAGGGGTTCGTCCTTATCGGGCAAGTTGTCTCCAATAATCTTCTCAACATATAGATTAAAATTCAGGTTAAAATCGTTCTCTTTCAGGTCAGCAAGCGAAGTCACTTTACATAATTCTCTACATCAGCAAATGCTTTATCCCGAATGAAAAGTTGATTCATATGCTCTGGTTCCAGGTAGTTTTGTGCTCAGCACATCGGCAACTGGTCGGAGGCTTCAATTAATCCCTTTTACGTTTCCAATCTCTGAATCCAGCTCCAAAAGCATATTTCATAGACAAAGGGGTTTAATTTTTCTTTTTGATTGGAGCCAGTAAAAGGTAAAATATCCAGGCAAACCAGGAGATAAAAATTACAGCGAGAATCCAGGCAAGTTTTTCACTTCCCCTTGTTTTCCTGCTCAATAAGATTATAATTAATGGTAGTAGCCAGACGAAGCCGAAAACAATTAGCATTAATAATAATGACACTGAGGCACCTTCCATATTATATTCTAGTTTTTGATTTTATGTTTGTCTGTGTCTTTATCACCGGTATTGTTTTTAAATGCTACATATCTCATCTAATTTCAATCCCAACCCTCCTTGTCTTTCCAAACTTGCCCAATTATGCAATACACGGGTCATTTATTTTCTGCCGTAAATTTATGAAATCCACCGGAAAAACAAGAAAAATCGGAAGGTATTTTCAGGGATGTTGGCTGTTTTTTTTGGGTAAGGGGAACAGGAATCAGCGGGTAAAGAAAAGCTGCACGTTGAGATATATCAACGAAAAATCATTTTCGGCTCCGTGATTAAATCTTAACTTTGACCATCGGTTTCATTGGGTTGAAACGTTCAATCCACTGTTTCAACATGGGCAACTTAATTCATTAAACGCCATGGACGTAGAAATTTTATCCCGGATACAGTTTGCTTTCACCATTTCCTTCCATTACATCTATCCTCCCTTAAGCATCGGCCTCGGTCTGATCATGGTGCTCATGGAAGGGGCCTACCTGCGCACAAGGAACAAGATGTACGAAACCCTGGCCCGTTTCTGGACCAAAATATTTGCCATCACCTTCGGGCTTGGGGTGGCCACGGGCATTGTGATGGAGTTTGAATTTGGCACCAACTGGGCGGCTTACTCCCGTTTTGTGGGCGACATCTTCGGAAGTGCGCTCGCTGCTGAGGGCATCTTCGCCTTTGCGCTCGAGAGCGGCTTCCTCGGGGTGCTGCTCTTCGGCTGGAACCGCGTGAAACCCATCGTGCACTTCATCTCTACCCTTGGGGTGTGGCTGGGCAGTATGTTTTCGGCCGTATGGATCGTGGTTGCCAACAGCTGGATGCAAACCCCGACGGGATACCACCTTGTGGGCGAAGGCAGCAATATGCGGGCCGAGATCACCGACTTCTGGGCTATGGTGTTCAACCCCTCCAGCGTTGACCGCATACTGCATGTGTGGATCGGGGCGCTGATCGCAGGCGCATTTCTGGTGATGAGCGTCCATGCCTGGTACCTGCTCAAAGGCCGTTTTGTGGAACTTTCCAAAAAAGCCTTTGTGGTGGCCTTGTCGGTGGCAGCCTTGTTTTCGGTGCTTCAGTTGGTCACAGGCCACAGTTCGGCCAGTGGGGTGGCCAAAAACCAGCCGGCCAAACTTGCCGCCTTCGAAGGACATTTTAACCAAAGTGATCAGGCACATCTCTACCTGTTGGGCTGGGTGGACAAAGAGAACCAGAAAGTGTATGGCCCCTATATCCCCGGCGGGCTCAGCCTGCTTATCCACGGCGACTTCGACACCCCCGTGCCCGGCCTGAACGACTTCCCGAAGGACGAAGTACCTACACAGGTAAATGCCATCTTTCAGTTTTACCACCTGATGGTCGCGTTTGGGCTATATTTTATCGGTCTAACCCTCTTCGGACTGTTTATGTGGTGGCGGGGCAAGCTGTTCAGCTACCCCTGGCTGCTCTGGGTATTTGTGTTTTCGGTGATCCTGCCCCAATTGGCCAACCAGTTTGGCTGGTTTGCCGCCGAAATGGGGCGTCAACCCTGGCTGGTGTATGGCCTGCTGCGCACCTCCGACGGACTTTCGGCTGTGGTCACTGCCAATCAGGTGCTGTTTTCGCTCATCATGTTCACACTCATCTACGCACTGCTCTTTGTGCTGTTCCTCTATCTGCTCGACAAGAAAATCAGGAAAGGCCCCTATGACGACTCCGACACCGAAGGCCGTCCGCTTCAACAAGGCATGGCCGGATTGCTGCACACCGAACACGAACAACAATAAATCATCAGACTATGGCAACTATTTTGGGCATTGACTATCCAACGCTTTGGTTCCTTGTAGTGGGAGCCTTGTTTTCGGGCTACGCCATCCTCGATGGATTTGATCTGGGTGCAGGGGCCTGGCATTTGTTTTTCAGGGAAGAGAAAAGCCGCCGCATCGCACTCAATGCCGTCGGCCCTGTGTGGGACGGCAACGAAGTGTGGCTGGTTATTGGTGGCGGAGCACTCTTTGCCGGCTTTCCTGTCTTGTATGCATCCATTTTTTCAGCCATGTACATCCCCTTTATGTTGTTTTTATTTGCGTTGATATTCAGGGCGGTAAGCATCGAATTCAGGAGCAAAGAGCCCATGAAATGGTGGCGCAACACCTGGGATGTGAGCTACAGCGTGTCGAGCATACTGATGGCATTGCTGCTGGGCGTGGTCATGGGCAACATCCTTCAGGGCGTGGCCATAGGGCCTGATTATGAGTTTCAGGGTCACTGGCTCGAATTCATCAATCCCTATTCGGTGATGGTGGGCATCACCACCTTAGCACTCTTTATGATGCACGGAGCCATCTATCTTGCCATGAAGACCGAAGGAAAACTCTTCGTGAAGGTGCACCGCCTGCTCAACCAGTCCATCATCTTTTTTATTGTCAGCTATAGTCTGGTCACTTTGTACACCTTAATTTATATACCGCATTTATCTGACGATCTTTACGAAAACGCAGCGCTGTTTGTGGTTCCCCTGCTGGCATTTCTGAGTATTGCCAACGTACCCCGCCTTGTGAGCCGCGAAAAATACGTGCAGGCTTTTATCTTTTCGGCGCTGACGATGAGTTTCCTGCTGATTCTTGTAGCCATTGAATTGTATCCGGCTATGGTGGTTTCCACCATTGATCCGGCATACAGCATCACGGTGTATAATGCGGCTTCATCGGAAAAATCGCTGGGCATCATGCTGATCATGACGGCTATCGGGGCACCTTTGGTGATTGGCTACACGGTTTTTGTGTACAAAACCTTCTGGGGAAAAGTCAAAATGGACGAAAACAGCTATTGAGGCTGGTATTTTTCTCTCAACGGGCGCAACGTTAAATCTTAATCTTCTCTCGCAACGGGCGCAGAGAAATATTTGATATTCGTAAAATTTGGTTAGGCGCAGTCCCTTTGCTCTTTTTGCGTCTCCTTTGCGAACTTCGCGCTTAGAAAAGAATCACCATCCATCCGGATTTTTCAGCAGAATCTGATTATCCGCAGTGGAAATAGCGCGTTACCAGGTCAAGGATTTTCTGCTCGTCGTTACCCAACTGTTCCCGGAGGTTTTTGTCTTCGTATTTTTTCAGGAAATTGATCAGGTAATCGAGTATGCTTGCCGGGAACACATTATGTTCCATGTAGATTTCCTTGTGTTTTTCGAGTGCTTCGGCCGAATCAAAACAGCATGAAGGAAGTTGTTCGAGCTGGCTTTGACGCTTTTTGTTGGCTTCGTCGAAGATGTTGACATCCACATAGGTACGTTCTGCGAAGGCAAGTGCGTCTTTCATTTCGAATCCGTGGCGTGCGGCAACGGTAAGTCCGGCCATCAGCAGGTAGATGTCGGCAGAGCCATCGGGAGCGCGGAATTCAACAGTCTGTTTCTCGCTGAAATTGAGTTTCACGGGTTTTTCAACAGGGTTGGCATCGGCGATCATATCTTTTTCGGTGGTCCAGCCCAGGGGCACGCGCACAAGCACCGATCGGTTGCGGTCGCCCCAGCAGATGTTGGTGGGGGCTTCCTGATGGGGCACCAGCCTGAAATAGGAAGTTGGGTTGGTGTTGCCGAAGGCGGTGAGTGAAGCGGCCAGACTTAGGTATCCGGCTATGGCGGTGCGGGCTTCGTTGCTCAGAGCCCCCTGATGCATCATCACACTCTTGCCGTCGCGCATCAGACGGGTGTGCACGTGCATGCCGCTGCCGGCCTTGCCCACAGTGATCTTAGGAGCAAAAGTGATGGTTACGCCATACTGATAAGCCAGCTTGCGCATGATCCACTTGGCGATCACCAGCTGATCAGCGGCATCCTCCACATTGGTGGGCAGGAATTCGATTTCGTTCTGTTCGTAGAGCTTGCCGTTCAGGGTAAAATTACCCACTTCCGAATGCCCGTATTTGATCACACCGCCGGCCTGGGCAATGAGCCTCATGGCTTCGCGGCGGTAATCACCGTATTTGTTGTATGGAGCCGACTCGTGGTAGCCTTTCTGGTTCACAGCCGGATACAGCTCTTCTTCGTCGCTGATGATATAATACTCAAGTTCGCCCATCGTCTCGAAGGTGAGTCCGGTGCTTTGCTGCAGGCTGCGGTGGGCTTTCTTCAGGATGTATTCCGGCGAACTATCGAGGGGATTTCCATGCCTGTCGTAAAAAGAACACAAAATATCGAGTGTAGGCACTTCGGCAAAAGGATTGCGGAAGGCGGTCTTGTATTTGGGAATCACATACAGGTCGCTCGAACCGGGTTCAACAAAAGGAAAAAGGCTCGAACCATCGACGCGCTCGCCCGACGAAAGCACCGACTCGAGGTGTTCGCGGCTGTTGATGATGAAGTTGAGGGTCTTAAGACGGCCATCCCATCCCACATAACGGAAATTGATCATCTCCACATCGTGGTCCTCAATATACCTGATGAGGTCGGCACGGGTAAACTCGGATGAGGGTTTGTTGAGGTATTGTACCAAAGGGTTGGGGTTCATGGCTGTCAGATCCTTCATAATACAGCTTCTTTAATGTTTAAAATTTAATTGCTAAATCCCTGCAAACTTATGAAAAATGGGCATTTCAGGCTTCAAATACCCCCTGCAGAGGCTGTATTTATAATTGTTCTAAAGAAGTTGACTGATTGTTGGTGATCGCTCATTGATTTTTCGGTAAAAAGGCCTGCAAAAACTATACTTATATACCTTTGCGCCTTGTTTCGGAGGTATTATGAGCAGCGAGATTGTTTTTTTCATTGGATTCATTTTGTTTATCACCCTGGTGCTTGCGCTCGATCTGGGTGTGTTCCACAAAAATGCACACACCGTAGGTTTTCGTGAAGCTCTGGGTTGGTCGGCCTTGTGGATTGCACTAGGCCTGGCTTTTTATTTCTTTCTGCTGTGGTTTGGCCACCTGATTCACAATCCGCAATCGGTGGAAGAGCTTCAGCTCATTGTGGATAAATTTAAACATCCCATACGCATCGACACGGACAATTTTGATTCTGCACTGGCAGCCTACCGCAGCAATCTGGGTCTTGAATACCTCACCGGATATCTGATTGAAAAAGCCCTTTCGGTGGACAATATCTTTGTGATTTACCTGATATTTATCACATTTAATGTTTCAACGCGCTACTACCACAAAGTGCTGTTCTGGGGCATCATCGGTGCCATCGTCATGCGGTTTGTGTTTATTTTTCTGAGTTCGGCACTGATACAGGAGTTCGAATGGATACTCTACATCTTTGGGTTGCTGTTGGTTTATACCGGGATACATATGTTTCTCACGCGAAACAAACCGGCCAGCATCGACAGGGAACACCATCCCATGGTGCGTTTTGCCTCCCGTTTTCTGCCCGTTGACCCCACCGACCAGTCCGGAAGGTTTTTCACCCGCTACAAGGGCAAAAGGGCTATGACCACGCTGTTTATCGCGTTGCTGGTGATCGAATTCAGCGATGTGGTGTTTGCCATTGACTCGGTACCGGCCATTTTCTCGGTGACCAAAGATCCGTATATCGTGTTCTTTTCCAATATTTTTGCTATTCTCGGACTGCGTTCGCTCTTTTTTGTCATCAGTCAGGTCATTCATATGTTCCACTACCTCAAGCACGGCTTGTCGCTGCTGCTGGTGTTCATCGGTGCCAAGATGCTGGTGCACGACCAGTTGCATGAGGCGGGTTTCACCACCACACACTCACTGCTTGTAGTGGCAGGCATACTGACGATAAGCATGATTGCATCTTTGATCAGGAATTACAGGCTGAAGAAAAGGGGTGTGGAATAAAACCGGAATTGAGAACTTCGTCAGATTTATTGCTCTTTGGTATTGCGCTGCATTTCGAGTAATTCCCTTGCTGCCTCATATGCCGTGATATGCCCGCTGATGATCTGCTGTTCGAGCAGGGGGAGGCGGCTGTTGATTTCGGGTCGGGCGAAGAACTGTTCCCTGAGGCCGCTTTCGATGGTGGCATAGAGTGCCTGAACGGCCTGACGGCTGCGTTTTTCGTCGAGAAAACCGTTTTCGCCTGTTAACTGTATATACTCTTGTACCATCTGCCACACCCCGTCGATGTTGAATCCGGTGAGTGCCGAACATGTTGTCACACGAGGGTTGAAACCCGATTCGGCTGGCGGGAACAGATGAAGGGCGTTTTCGCATTCGGCTTTGGCTCTGTTGGCGCGGGCAATATTGTCGCCGTCGGCTTTGTTGATCACAATACCATCGGCCATTTCCATGATGCCCCTTTTGATGCCCTGAAGTTCGTCGCCGGCACCGCCGATCATCAGCAACAGGAAGAAGTCAACCATCGAATGCACGGCTGTTTCGGATTGTCCCACGCCCACAGTTTCCACGATCACGGTGTCGAAACCGGCTGCTTCACAGAGGATCATAGCTTCGCGTGTTTTTCGCGCCACACCTCCAAGCGTTCCTGCTGAAGCTGACGGACGGATGTAGGCCATCGGGTTGGTGGCGAGC
>Ga0208244_101236_pt1 | contig 15113 bp, 10 predicted proteins | sample SubbioCR12Aug_5A_FD_184828 | JGI IMG/M metagenome (GOLD analysis project Ga0208244, IMG submission 184828) | Serpentinite rock and fluid subsurface biosphere microbial communities from McLaughlin Reserve, California, USA - CR12Aug_5A (SPAdes) | ecosystem: Environmental > Terrestrial > Deep... | reverse complement strand
GTTCTCGAGGTTTTTGTTCCCCGGGCGCAGGATGCTGAACAGGACTTTGATGTCGAGCGCCTCGATCGGGATGCCGTCCTTGGTGCGGGCTTTGACGGAGAGTCCGCTGACGAACTGGTCGCGCAGGTTGATGATGGCATGCTCGCCCGCGCAGACCACGACCATTGGAATCTCCGCCAGCGAGCGCAAGTCGGTTGAAATATCGAACGCGGATTCCTTGTGCACGCCGCCGATTCCGCCCGTGGCGAAGACTTTGATGCCCGCCATGTTCGCGGCGAACATCGTCCCTGCCACGGTGGTGCCGCCATCCGCTTTTTTGACGATGGCGGTCGCAAAGTCGCGGTGACTTACTTTGAGTGCGGCATCCGAATCAGAAAGCCGAACCAGCTCCTCGTCGGTGAGGCCGATGCGAATTTTTCCATCCAGCAGGGCAATCGTGGCGGGTGTCGCGCCGTTTTCGCGGACTTGTTTTTCCATACCCCGCGCAAGCTGCAAATTTTGCGGACGGGGAAGCCCATGTGTGATGACAGTGGATTCCAATGCAACAACTGGCGCGCCCAGGCTGAGCACGCGCGAGATTTCGGGGGAGAGTTGAAAGTTGGGATGTTTCATTTTTGTCTCTTGATGTAGTGGAATACATGATCGTCTATATCGTAAAGGGCTTTTTCAATACGGGCGAGGTCACCTGTTTGGACATTCTTATGGTTTTTGCAAAGTCGCTTGACAGGATTTGAAGTCTATGGCGTCACTGAAACAACTTCAGAAAAAGTAGCCGATTTTCGTCTCCTACACGAAGCCGAATCACAGAATTTCTGACTTTGCAAAAGCCATGTGGACATTCTCGAAACCCATTCCTATATTTGTAAAAATGTATTATTATATAATTACTTTCACTATCCATCGGAGGAGGAGATTCAGATGCCTAAATTAGATTCACTAAAACCTTATGTTACATATCAAGAACCGTTTGGTCCTATTGATTCTACTCTAATAGGACCAGATTATGAGGCTCTAAGATTATTATTATTATTTGAAAGGAGAAGTCAGGCGTATAAAAAAAGACCTTCCATTATTATGGGGCGAAGAGGTGCTGGAAAAACATCTTACCTCAAATCAGTATACTTTCAAGATCAATACCAGTATTATGTTGAGATACCAACCCCAAAAATTGTTCAATATATTTCTGAAGCAATACAAAATGATGGAAAAAAGAATTTTGTTGAGATTGTGATGGAATTGTGGGAGAAGACACTGTTGATCTGTGTGTTCGTTGAGATATGTAAATCGGATTTTCCTGCCTCGAAAAATTTGGATATTATTATTGAATACCTTAAAAGAATAGATATTCAAAGAAATGCTTCTGTTCATGATATTTTATCAAGACTTGATACCATGTATCGGGAAACTATAGTACACAACCCTCAAAATGGCATATCTGAAATTATCAAGAAATTTGGTTCGGCAAATTTTGAAGGTGCCAAATCGGCGGCTATTGAGTGTCTTGGAGCAGTAAAAGCAAAATTTGTGATTTTGATGGATTCGCTTGAGGAGTTTCATGTTGGGGATGAATCGACCGAACATGCAATCAAAGGATTATTGAAACTTGCTGGTTTTATGAATGCTCCGAAAGATGTCATAGATATTCGCTTGTGCCTTACAACGGAATTGAAACCAATATTTTTCAGAATTTCTTCCAATCCAAATAAAGATTTTGCACATATGGATCAGCTTGAATGGACACTTACTGATCTTATTTTGATAGGCGCTCAACGATTGATGTATTTTCTGAAGTTACATTATCAGGATTTGATAATAGGGATATCTCCCTCGGAGGAGTTAAATCGTGCTAGTGCGTTTGCTCTTTTTAGGAAGGTGCTCCCTGAAAAAATCATCAATCAGAACGGTTATGAAGAGGTTGCAATATCTTATATATTAAGGCATATGCAGCTTTTACCGCGCCATTTTATAATGTTGTTGAATTCTATCTTTCGCAGCGCTTTTGCCAGACATGAGAAAGACCCTTTTCCTGTCACAGGGGAGGATATTCTTTCTGGTGTTCGGCAGGTTGAAGAATCGATTGTTCAGGAAATATTTACTACATTTAATGTTCTTCATCCTGATGCTAGGGAATTATGTAAACGATGCTTACCTCAACTCCCAAAAACTTTTAAATTGGGCGACCTTCATCATGTACTTAATCGACATGGAAAAAAACATTTTCCTGGTGGTGAGTTTACCGATTTTTACAGAATGCTGGTAGAGATTGGAGTTATCGGCAGAGTGAGTTATAAGTCCGATCTCTATATTACAGGCAAGTTTCAATATATGATTGGTCATGAATTAAATCTTAGTTATGATGATGATCTATGTGTTCATCCTCTTTTTTCGGGAATTTATGGTCGAGCCGGTAATGAAGATCAACGTCCCGTTTACCCAGAAGGTAACAACCTGGATAACAATTAATGCTTCAGATATGAAGTATGAAGATGGTTGAATTTAATACAAGAGTTGTAATATTTCGATATTTTGTTTCCTAAAACTATCTTTAGCTATCGGTATCCGAATCCGACCAATTCTTAATAGATTTCTTAAGGTCTATTAAGAGTTGATCAATCAATTGGCTCCTTATGATTGAGTTTTCAACATCTCTTTCTGCCTCTCGCATGCGCATATCAACGTAGAGGTGAAAATGATGGGGGGCTATGCCCTCTATCTCTTTTCGTAAAGCTCTCTCACGTTCTCTGACTTTTTCAAATTTAGAAGTTGCTAGTTCCTTGAACTTTGCAACTTCTATTTCCCCTCTTTCGATTATTCTTTGGCTTTCATCTTTAGCTGCCCAACTCTCTTGGACGGTTTTTATAACAATTGGATAATCAGTTTTTATATCCTTGTCAATTTTTATTTCCCTGATGATTATGCCAGATTGTTCAAGGCCATCATTCAGTTCTTTTTTCCAATCTTCCAATTGCTGGTCTAAGTCAATGCCGGATTTTTTACTGAGTATCTCATCGATGCTATGGCTTCTAATATAATCTGATAACTTAGCTCTCAATTTACCCACGGGGATATTACCAAAGTCGTTTTCTTTAAAACCGTTTTCTGTTTCGTCAAAGAGTATAGTTCTCGCTTCAACCGCCTGCTTGATTGAAAGTGGATCAAATGAAAAACGACGATTTTCATTTATCGCTTTTGTCTTAATTGACCCAATTTGATACCTAAGTTCAGCCCCTATCTCCACATAGATCCCATTTGTTGTCCACGCCCCTATGCTGACGTTTTTTGTGTTAGACCTAAGATCTACTATGTACTTGATCGTTTCATCCCTGTGTAGAAAAACGAGGCCCGAACCTTCTACACGGGAAAATTGCACACCTTTCTCGATGTAAACAGCGGAGTCGGCATCTACACTTAGCAAGGCAGGCCCTCCTAGCCAAGTAACCCAGCCATCGTTTGAGTCTTCCAAAGCACCATGGCTTATCTTTATGGGTTTAAAATATTTTTCAGGATTCGTATTTATCATAAGAGGCGGAGTAAAAACTCCAAAGAGCCTGTGTAAAATCACTTTGTTTAAATCGGGTATGGGATTTGATTGGTTTAATTCTGACAGAAATATTTTTGCCATCTTAAACAATACACTAAAGCTGCTTATAGACAAAGTAAATATAAGAGGTGGTGTCCAGTACCGATTCATAATTGTGGTATCAAAGAGTATGAGGGGTGTGAAACAGACAACCATTAAAAAAATGAAGTGTATTATTAAGCGCACTATATTGTGCCAGTAGGCATTTTCAAGAGTATAAGAATTTTGCTTAAAGGCGGAGTCGTCGAGCTTCATGTCTATTCTTCCTTCTTGTTTTTGGATAAAACTGATTTTATGTGGCGCAATATATCTGGAAGGATGATTTCTTTTACTTGCTCTGCCAGCAATAATACTGACGCGTTTTTTTCTGAACGCCCTGTGCTATTTGTATCGTCGTTAGATTGTTGATGATGATTTGTTTCGCTTTTGGCCAGATCCTCCAAGCGGGTTATTTTACGAATTATTTCTTGCATTTGTTTTTTATCCGGATCATTGATTTCTGATTCCTTAAACGTGGCAGATTGAAGCGGTTCCATTTCAGAGCGGGCTTTTTCCAGTTCAAGAGAAACTTTTGATTTTGCTTCCTCGATGACCTTGGTGTCCTTAGCTTTTTGATTTTTGACCCAGTCATTTACTTTTTGTTTAGGTATTGTGTCGTCTTCAAAACGGAAATCTACAATGCGGCTCGCGCGCAATAGTATTCCATGTTTTCTTAGGATGTTTTTTGCATGGTTAAAAATTTCATCTGAAATCTTATCTAAAGTATGAGGATTTTTTTCGTTTGGCGAATCCCACAGTTCGTTAATGTTATATTGACGAATAACTTTACGTGCAATTGGTTGGATTCTGTCTAATACTGTTTTACCTAAATTATTGCCTGGAAACGCCCTGGTTGCCGATGAATATTGGTCTATAAATTCGATGGCAGCTTGTACTCTTTTGCTCGAAAATGGATAGGTTCCTATGCTGTGGTCTAGTTTTTGTGCTTTTTCTAATTTTGGGTTGGATGTGTGTAGTCGATGGTATAGTTCCTCTGTCCAAATTTCTCCATCTATAGAAAATGGGGCGACTAAACGTGCCTTAAGAGGCACACCATCTTTTGTTGCAACCGGAATTTCTCGATTTTGGGCTTGGGTTCTTAGGTCAATGATTGCGAATGGGTGTTCACGACGTTTAGTGAAACCAAACCCGGGTCCTTCTACTCTTGTGATTTCATTTTGTTGATCTGAAATCACAATTGCATGATGTGAGTCAGCGCAGATGATACCGGGTTCTCCGAAAAATGGTCTTGTGAAGTCTCCAGAAATTTGTGGAGGGGAATCTGTATTCTTATTTTTTATCCAAATAGGATATTGTAGACTCCATGAATACCAAACAAACACTTTGAATTGATTCCACCGCTCTTCTATGTCACCTCGGTCGGCTGAAGGGATGACGACATCAGCCATTTGGTAAATGAAATAGTAGTATATTGCTAAGCAAGGAAACGATATATAAAAAATACTAATTATATTTCCTACAATAAATAAAGGGATTATTATCAATATATTTAAGTGAATCAAAAAGGACGATATGAAGCGAGGTGCCTTATCTGTCATCCAAAGACTAGCGATGAACAGGACGGCACTAAGAATATAACCACTCCATGGAAAAAGCTGTGAGAAAATTTCAGTCATAAAGGCCTTTGAACTTGGTTACAGAGATTGTTTTTTGGCGTTTGATTTTTAACCCAAGTTGATACTTGGGATGAAAGTTGACAAAAATCCATGAGATTCAGTAGAGTTGGGGTATCCCGACCACCAACAGGAGAACCTCATGGATACCCAGATTATAGTAGTATTTTGTCTCTGTGATGACATGCTCAAGTCCTTGCATCATCACGAAGATAGCCAGTGTCAGATGAGTGATGCGGAAGTGATGACAACCGCCATCGTTGCCATATTGTTTTTTAGAAGCAACTTTTCCCAGGCAAGTCGATTCTTGTTTGAGAAAGGCTGTATTCCTAAAATGTTGAGTGCCAGTCGTTTCAACCGCAGACTTCATCGGATTGCCGATTTGTTCTTGACCTTGTTTCTCCGACTCGGGGAGACTTGGAAGACACTTTCTGCAGGTTTTTCCAGCTGTACGATGAATCCTACCAAATGCATCAAATATTTCCTCAACGATTCGCGATTCTACTCTCCGTACCCCTTCAGTAACCCTCTTTTCCGAAACTGGAAAAGAATATAAAGACTGGGTGCCGACACTGGCACCGGCAAAAATTGAGTTTAACAGCATAAGAAAATGGCGTGGTAAAAGCTGAGTATGCCGTAAGATATAAGGCAATGAATCTTCCTGGCCACCAGAAATTTTATTATTGATTTTATTTGGTAGTACCAAATTGAAAAGCGCGATCGCATCTTTGTATTTTATTACATTTGGTGGGTTTTTTTAAAAGGAGAGGGTGATGCAACTGGATAAAATATGTCAATCGCTGGGCGCCAATTAAGATCAGCTCCTTTGCCGTCCATTCAATTTTCAGCTCACGACGGAAATCCTTATTAGGATTAGAGGATATCTCTGTAATTTTCGGATGTAGCTCAGTTGGGATGCAGAAACGAATATCTACCACGTCCCTTGGTTTGTTCATGGACCCAACAAACTTGAGCAGTCCCTCGAGTGTTCGCGCAATTTCTCCTATATCATGTTGAATATCCTCTACCGAATCCATCAAAATCACGAACCTTTTATCTTTTGATAAAAGATATTCTGTGACCTCCAATTTAGCTTTCAAAAAATCATGCTGGTTAAATATTTCCAAAATATCATATATTCCATCCTGCGGATTTATTTCTTTTACCTTTCTAAACATATCTGCAAGTTTCTTTAACACCATTTCGTTGTCATAGTTATCCTTGACACCCATAGCCTCAAGATACTTGTTTGTGGTAGGTAAATTCTCAATTGACGATTGATGGCGAATCTCTGAAAATACAGAGGTCCATAAGACCTTTTCCCAAAGATCAGCAAGGTTCTCAGTAAAAACCATGTCACTATTTTCTGTCATCCCCTGAACTAGCCTAGAGATAGTTGTAAAAGCATTTGGGGTGCGAATCTCAATATTAAAATCGTAAAACAGCTTGTTGTTTTTACTTTTATCCGTGTCAAAAAGAACGGTTCTGAGATAAGACGTTTTTCCCGACCCCCTGCGTCCTGAGATAATCGAGGGTCGCTCCCGGAGTTGTTCATAAATCATATTTTGCCGTTCAAATAATAAGTTTAAAGCATCAACATCCGTAGAATCAATATCTCCTGCGTCAATTGGGCCAAAAGGTTCATCACTATTAATATAATGTGCCAATAGATCCAATTTGTTAGACATTTTTTATCCTCCTTACGATGAATAATCCTGGTCAAATTATACAACAGAATGATTGAAATTGGTAAATCAGACGAAATTGGAAATTGCGCCTCACTTGGCTTTTCTTGGAGCCGTCGCGCCCAGTCGTGCACCCGCTTTTTTCAGGTGGTATATATGGATTATAATTGCGAAAGTAAAAGTGGACTTGGAAATCCTTGTGGGTATTGTTTTAGTCATGCAGAATAGATTAATTAATCGGTCATAAGTTTTAGAAGACAAATACCACTCAAGCCGCTGTCTTGAGCGACAGGTTGTAATATTTAGTTCAACCGGCTACTTAGAACGTGCATGGCATCTTGAGTTTTTATCACGGAGTATTAATATGTCCGCCATTAAGTCAAGCGATCGCATAAACGAAGCTGTTGATCAATTAAAAGCCTCTATTGAGGCTATCAATAGTGAATTCGAGCGAGAAAAAAAACGCCTTGGAGTCGCTGCTAATATCACTAAACTAATTGGGGATACATTAATATTTGATCAAGTGGCCAAGAAGGCACTGCGGGCAACAATAGACTTTCTATCGAATAACGATGAGCCTGTTGTTGGTACGTTCCAATGGTTGGATCTAAAAACCATGGAATTAGTGGATATTGCTGGCATTGGTTATAAGGATGGGCAAGAAAATATTCGAGTACCTTTAGGTAAAGGCATAACCGGGCGCGTAGCCGAAACTGGAGAAGCCTTACTTATTAAAGATGTGACTGAGTTGCATTGGAAAGAATTGTATATTGATGTGATGGCAGGAGACATGCGCTCGGAACTGGCAGTGCCCTTAGCGCGCGATGGGGAAATATGGGGCGTACTAAATGTAGAAAGTCCCAAACTAGCGGCTTTTGATGAAAACGATAAACTTTTGCTTCAGACAATTGCGGATCAGGTCATGATCGCCTTACGGAATGCTCAGAAGCACAGCGAGATAGAGCGGGAACGGGATCGGTTTAAGGTAGCAGCAGAGGTCACAGGCCTTGTTCTCGGCAATACAATAGGTTTTAAAAAAGAGGCGGATAGGGCATTGGCAGCGGTAGTAAAATTCTTGTCAACAGATGAACGGAAGGTGGTTGGAACTTTGCAGCGGCTAAACCCAAAGACAAAGGAGTTAGTAGATGTGGCTGGTGTGGGATATGAGGAAGGGCGAGAAGATGTGCGTGTGCGACTGGGCGAGGGAGTAACGGGACGGGTCGCGAAAACAGGTAAGCCTTTATTGATTGATGACCTAGCAGACGAGAAATGGAAGGATATATATATTGACGTGATGGCGGGGGACATGCGTTCGGAATTGGCAGTCCCATTAAAGCGCGAGAAAAAGGTGTGGGGTGTGCTAAATGTGGAAAGCCCCGACTTGAAGGCTTTTGATGAGAATGACAAGCTCTTGCTTCAGATGATTGCCGACCAGATCATGATCGCATTACGTACGGCTGAGGAACAAAGTGTACTGGAACGAGAGCGAGATCGGTTTAAGGTTGCTGCAGAGGTTACTGGGCTTGTTCTTGGTAATACGATAGGCTTTAAAAAAGAGGCAGCCAAAGCGCTAGCTGCGGCAGTAAAATTTCTGTCGACAAATGAACGAAAAGTGGTCGGAACTTTACAGCGACTGGATTTGAAGACGAAGGAGTTGATAGATGTAGCTGGGGTGGGGTATGAGGAAGGACGAGAAGATGTGCGTGTGCGGTTAGGTGAAGGAGTAACGGGACGAGTTGCTAAGACAGGCAGACCTTTGCTGATTTACGATCTCGCAGATGAAAAATGGAAGGATATATATGTTGATGTAATGGCGGGAGATATGCGTTCAGAGTTGGCAGTCCCATTAAAGCGCGAGAAAAAGGTGTGGGGTGTGCTGAATGTGGAAAGTCCGGATCTAGATGCTTTTGATAAGAATGATAAGCTCTTGCTTCAGACAATTGCCGATCAGATTATGATTGCATTACGTACGGCTGAAGTGCATGAGCAAATTCTTACAAAAGAAAAATTGGAAGGAGAACTTCAGGTGGCAAGAAAGATTCAAGAGAGTATTAATCCAAGTGTCCTGCCCAAATTTAGAGGATTTGATTTCGGGGCTAGGACGATCCCAGCAAGGGCGATGGGAGGAGATATTTACGATTTTATAGAACTTGATCGAGACACACTAGGCATTCTAATTGGAGATGTAGTTGACAAAGGGGTATCAGCATCGATTTTTATGGCTATAACAAAGGGGTTGGTACGTGCTCTGGCAACTCCCCATCTTTCGCCTAAGGAACTATTATTAGCGGTAAATCACCATTTGTATGAAATGAACACGGCTGATATGTTTGTTACTGCAATTTATGGTATCCTCAAGCAAGATGGCACGTTTAAGTATGCGCAAGGAGGGCAAGGGTTTCCTCTAGTGTTGGATAAAACAGGTGATAAAATACAGGTACCTGCCGAAACTGGAAGAGCGCTTGGCATTTGGCCCAGCTCAGAGATAAATATTTATGAGCACACTCTCACAATTCCAGCGGGGGGGACCATCCTTCTTTATACTGATGGTGTGACTGAAGCGCTAAATGAACAGCATATTGAGTTTGGTATGTCTAGATTAGAAAATCTGGTTCTAAATAATCCTGGTGTAACAGCGCAAAAATTATGTAAATTAATTATGAAATCCATTGATGACTATAGAGGTGGCGCTTCTCAATCCGACGACATCACTTTGGTGACCCTGCACTCTAAATTGTAAATTGGGTACAAAGCATTTGTGTCGAATTGAATCTATATAATTTGCAGCCAAAGAGACCGGAAGCAGATGTTACAAAACTCAGCTCTAAATTCAAGTGTTTTATAGTTAGGACTTACGCAGTTGAGTATCTGTAGTCCATATATGCTGTTCCCTGCACTCGCGAACACTAGACATGGCGCTAGAACCTGTCAACTGTGTAACTTCTAATAGTATTGGTATAATTGTGTTTGTTATTGGTTGAGGAATGTATTGAAGTAAACTCTTGGTTGTGGTTGGTAAAAAGTAGTTTCATCAATAAATAGCAGATTGATAGGAGCGCGATTATGAAAAGCGATATCACCAGAATAAAGGTTTTAGTCGTTGAAGACGACAGTGATTGGATGGAAAAAATCATTGAATGTCTAAATGAAGAGGGTTATTTTGTCTTTCAGGCGACAGATTATTCTTCGGCAGAGAGGATCATAAGAAGTAGAGAAGAAAAATATATTGATCTGGCTGTCATCGTTCTAGACCTTCAACTCCCCGACGGAGATGGTATGGATTTGTTGGATTTCATCCTCCCTCGTTGGGACCGTGATAAGACTAAAGTTGTTATTTCTAGTGCCACGGGGTGGGTCCATGAAGACGAAAGAGCAAAAGAATATGATTTTTATTCGGAATATATTACAAAGAATCTACCTGATTTTAAAGATTCGCTTATTAAGGCTGTGCATCAGGCAGTTCGAGATCGTGAAGCAGCAAGGTCGGAAATGTAGGTTGAAAGTAAATGTTGTAGCAGGTACGAGTTGAACGCAATGATAAGCCTCTAGTCATCTTAACAGGGAATCTTCATGAAAGATACGAACAGCGCTATCGGGAAACTTGTTAGAGCAATCGACGAGTTACAAGAAAAACCGCCTTCGATTCGGGAGGCAGTGCGGACTGACGAACTCTTTTCCGCGTTGGCAGAAAATATTGAGATTGCCCTGCAGGGCGCTAATTATATTGAGCAATTGAATCTTGTTCGCGATATTTCTAAAAAATTCGTTGAAGTTCGTGCTCTTGAGAGCCTAGCGCCAGACATATTGAATGGAGCAAATCAACTAATTCCATTTACAGATGGGGCAATCGGGCTTGTTGATGAAGGTATAATCAGGTTTCCATACGCAATTGGAATAAACAGTGATTCTGTAATGGACTATAAGATTCTCGTTGGGGAAGGCCTGACCGGCTGGGTGGTTAAACATCGCAAGTCCCTAAATATTGGCGATACCAGTAAAGATGAAAGATATGTTAGGCAGATAAGTGACACCAATTCAGAGTTGGATGTGCCTATCGTATATGGGGCAGAATGCCTTGGTGTTATTAATGTTGAGAGTAAAGATTTCCACGCCTTTTCAGACAAGGATATGTACTTGCTTGAAAACTTGGCGGACGCTGCGGCAATTGCCATCAAGAATGTTCAATTCCTCGAACAAATCAAGGCGCGTACTCGGATCGTTGAACAATTGACGAGCACGTTGGAATATACCAGCGTGCTTCGACTTATCCTTGACGCCATTTTTAATTTGATCAAGTGCAGAGAGGCTAGTGTAGGTATTGTAAGCGATGTTGATAATGAGATACAATTTACAATAGCCAGCGGTCCTTCGAAAAGAGAAGTAGAAGAATTTCGCATTAGCATTGAAAAAGGACTCACCGGCTGGGCTGTCAGGAACAACCAGTCAGTTCGGGTTGATGATGTGAGGAAAGACGATAGATATGAACCTCAGATTCAAACAACCCTATCTGAATTGGATGTGCCATTGGTATTTGGCGGAAAAGTAATCGGTGTTCTCAATGTCGAAAGCCCAAATGTCGCAGCTTTCACAGATGAAGATCAAAATGTTTTGGAGGATATGGCTCCCTACGCAGCTTTGGCATTGCGGAATGCAGAAATTTACAAGGACATAAGGGAAAGACTTGAGATAGAAAATCAGTTGCGGGGTTTCTCTGAAAGCAGGGCAATTATTGGCGATGTTTCGGGGAATATAGTACATGATGTTAATGCCGCTATAGGATTAATTCGTCTTAGTGCAAAGGAAATAATTGAGGATTCTAGCAAAAATCTAATAAGCCAAGAGGTTCATAAAATTATTCAACAAGCGGAAAAAGTTAGTAATCTGATACACGATTTCCAAAATCGTCGTGATAGCTTTCTGGTTTCACCAAGCCCCTTAGATGTTAATAAAACCATTGTTAATGCTATTAAAGAGGCAGAAATACCCTCGACTATTGAAGTTGTTACAATGCTCAATAAAAATCTGCCACTAACTTTTGCTGCCGAAGAACAATTAAAAAAAGTGTTTCTAAATCTTATAAATAACTCTGTGGCAGCCATGCCTGAGGGGGGATCGCTGTGGTTCGAAAGCTCCTTAAGGGGCAATAGCATATTTGTCAGAGTGAAAGACACGGGCATCGGGATATCGAAAGAGGACCAATCCCATATTTTTGATGGTGTTTCCAAAAATGATAGAAGGCAAGGTCTTGGCTTTGGATTGAGTTGGTCTCGCTTGTATATTAAGAGCCTTCAAGGTGATATTGACCTAGAGCACTCCGAGATTGGAGAAGGCGCAATATTTGTTGTGATTTTGCCTATCTATAAAGGTGAGTTGATTATAAAAGAGGAGCGCAATTGATTATGGAATACACATTTAGTATATTGGTGATTGAGGATGACCCTAATTACCAAGAATATTATCAGAAATGGTTGGCAGATAGGAATTACTATGTCAAAATATGCGGAACACTGGATGATGTTCAGAGAACTCTTGGAATGCGCTATTTTGATGTGGCCATAATTGACATGAATTTGGGAGGGGATATACAGGGGGGCATGAAGGTTCTGCGCGAGATTCAAGAGATGGGGGATTACTCTGGTTGTGTTGTGATTAGCGCTGATGTAACTCGCGAAGACGTCAGGGATGCGGCGGAAAAATTTAATGCCTCCGTCTTATTTAAAACAGAGTTGGACAAGGATGGACTGATTCTTGCTGTTGAGCAGGCTACCAAAAAAATCCCTGCCTTTAGGTATGGGGAAGAGTCTCTTTATAAAAACTTGATAAAAGAAAAGAGACTTACTGATGAAAAAGATAACTCAATTTTGAAATTTGAAGACGATTTTGAGGCGTTGCTGCGAAAAATATTTATAGAATTTTGGCCTTTTAATGTAAACCTCCCCATTGAATCTAAGTTGATTTATGGATTGAGAGGTGAACGATTGCTTCAAATCTCTGGTTGGAGTAGGGGGGTTGGCGGTGCTATTGTTATGCGCATGGGGGCTCGAAGGATTGTTGAGAAAGAGTCACACGCTTATAACAAGTATATCAAGGATTTGGAGGAAACGGTTGTTGCGTTCAAAAAGGGTCCATTTTATCATAAGATTTTAGGTGGATTGGTTTATGTTTTTCCAGATGTCAAGTTTGAACCAGTTCGAGATTTTGCGCACTTCTATGAGACTGAAAGCGATTCTCGAATCCAGCAAGTGGTTAAAAATATTTTTCGAACGGCGGAAAAAATATACGGTAGTAGAGGTCGCGATGTAGTTACTGTAGATTTAGGCTTGGTGTACAAGCCGATAATAGAAGATGCCTTCTCGTATCAAAAACGCAAGAGTAAGGGTGGCGGGCGAATTCTCGAACAAATAGGTGAGGGCGAGCACGAGTCATTGTTACGTGTGGCGAAGGTAGACCCGGTTGAGTTTCTGTTGGAGCAAAAACAGTCTTTCGTTTTCGAAAACGTGCCTGTTGGCATTGTTCATGGTGATCTTAGTAGTAACAATATTATTGTTACTTCGGATGCCCGTACACAACTGCTAGGGTTTTGTTTTACTGGCGAGAGTGATGTGGCTGTATCCAAGTCGGATGAAAGCGACAGCGTCTCGTTCCGCGCTCGCCAGATTGGAAAGAGGAATTTACTTCATGATTATGCCACTTTAGAGGTTTCTATTCGAAGGGCGCTGGCGAATATAGTATCAAATGAAATTGAGAAATTTAACCGAGTTCTATGTGAGTCAGATGAACTTGGCAAGGCTTCTTCCTTTCAAATTGAGTTTTCTAATCCTCAATTGAAGAAGGCTTATTCTGTGATTGCTAATCTTCGCAAGCAGGCTGGCGAACTTGTAGAATTTAAAAACAGCATGTGGCTATATAATTCTGAGTTGTTTTTTCAGTTTGTAAATATATATCTGTTCTCTCCCAATCATCCAGAAAAAGAGAACGCGTATTATTCGGCGTCTATACTGGCAGAAAGACTTGCGAATAGCTATTTTGCCCGTTAATACGTAGAAAATAAAAATATTGTTGATCGTCGAAAGGGATTGAAAATGATGACGAAGACTGCGCCTCTGCCTAAGTTGCGGGTATTGATTCTTGATGACGATGCGAATTACCGTGAGTATTATGCAAAATGGGCTAGCGCTATAGGATTTTCTCCTATAGCTACAGGCAATTTATCGGATGCACAGAAAATAATAGCAAACCAAGAGATAGACATCGCAATAATTGACTTGTTCCTTGATCGTTTTTCGAATAAGGCTAAAGGATTATTGTTATTCGAAGATATATCAGAACTTCATGAGAAAAATGGATTTGGCCCATTTATAATAGCAGTATCTGGGGACACAGCGGCATCAACACTAGATATGGAAATGATTTCAGATTATCAAAGTTTAGGTATTGTGACGGCTTTTTTGTCGAAGGAAACACTTGATAAAGGCAAGATGCAAAATGCAGTAATGGCGGCGGCGGAAAAGATACGCGTATTAAATAATTCGAGCAATCTTGATGGACATCAGTCGTTACGTGTGTTTCTATACGCTTCTTCTAGTGACAAAGATTCCGTTCAGGGATTACGCGGGCGGCTTAATTTGGAGAACGACATCGATCTTTGGTATGAAGAAATGCTTTTGCCTGGCCAAAATTCAGGCTTCGAAATTGAGAACGCGTTGCGCTCCTCTGATGTATTCCTTTTTTGTTGCTCAGCTAATTCGGTCATGGAGGAGGGGTATATACAGCGGGTGTTAAAGAGTGCGTTGGATATTGCTAGAGAAAAGCCAGAAGGAGCGATTTTCATCATTCCGATTAAGTTGGAGGAGTGCCAGATTCCGCCTAGTCTGAAACATCTGCAACCAGTAAATTTATACGAGAAAGGTGGATATAGTAAACTTTTGCGCTCGTTGGGGCCTCGGATAAAAAAGTAATTTAAATTTAGTGATCCTTCTGTCATGTGGTTACTGTGTTAAGGGCTATGTGTTACCTCGAATTCCACACCCACACCAACGCCTCGAAAGACTCCCTCACCCGCCCGGCGGATTTGATTCGCGCGGCGCGGCGCAAGGGCATCGACCGGCTCGTCGTCACCGATCACAATTCGATTCGCGGCGCGCTGGCGGCGAAGATAGTAGATCCGGAATTGAT
>Ga0208244_101235_pt1 | contig 15146 bp, 7 predicted proteins | sample SubbioCR12Aug_5A_FD_184828 | JGI IMG/M metagenome (GOLD analysis project Ga0208244, IMG submission 184828) | Serpentinite rock and fluid subsurface biosphere microbial communities from McLaughlin Reserve, California, USA - CR12Aug_5A (SPAdes) | ecosystem: Environmental > Terrestrial > Deep... | reverse complement strand
TACTTCTCATTTCAGAAATTGTGTACCTTTGTTCTCTGGTTAAATGTTTCATTTTGCAACTTTTTTTTGACGAGGAAAGCCAATTTAAACTTTATCCATCAGGACAAGGGGAAAGATAATTTCTTTAAGGGGAAAGATAATTTCTTTCTCCTTTGTCTTGAAAAATATTATTTACTTTATATCCTCGTAAAAAGTTGCATTAATTACTTGAATTTAGTGGTTCTTTTTTTATCAAGAAAAAAAGAACAGTAAAAACATCGTTTTGCTCGAATTTTTGTTTTGAATAATAAAAACCTTAATTTTGACTGTTTCTTTAGTATTCTTCAAACCAAAAATAAATGGCATTAGATACAATTATTGAGCTGGAAGGCGCTGCAGTATTTCAAAAAGATCATTTAATACTTTCAGATGTTACTTTGCACATTGAAAGAGGTGAGTTTTGCTACCTTATTGGGCGTACTGGCAGTGGCAAAAGCAGTCTTTTGAAAATTTTATATGCAGACCTTTCTTTAAAAGATGGATTTGCAAAGGTGGCAGGTTATAAACTTAATGGAATTAAAAATAACCAAATCCCATTTCTTAGAAGAAAAATCGGAATTGTTTTTCAAGACTTTCAGTTGCTGAATGATCGAAATGTTAGAGATAACTTGATTTTCGTTATGAAAGCCACCGGTTGGCGAGATAAGATTGCTATGGACCGAAGAATTGAAGATGTGCTCGAAAAAGTCGGCCTTGTTACCAAAGGCTTTAAAATGCCTCACCAACTTTCAGGCGGAGAACAACAAAGGGTTGTTATTGCACGCGCGCTTATTAATGACCCAGATATTATACTTGCCGATGAACCTACCGGAAACCTTGACCCAGAAACAAGTGAAGGCATTATGGAGCTAATGATTGAAATTAGCAAAACAGGACGTGCAATACTAATGGCCACTCACGATTATTCATTGTTCGAAAAATTCCCGGCTCGTATCATCAGGTGCGAAGATGGAAAAGTATTCGACCTTAATCCTGATTACTACTCAAACAAAGCTACTCAGGAATAGTATAATAGCATTAGACTATGTCATAAAATTGCTATTATACCAAAATTAGTAAGGCAGCTTCATAACCTCTTTTTCCCAGCACAATTCATCTGCTGCTGTTAAACAGTTTTTCTTGTATAAAGAAAGTTTTTCCGCATCATTAATCATTGAAGTAATAAGCTCTGCAAACTGCATTGCTTCATCATTACTTTTTTGAAATTCTTTATTACTCTGTGGTTTAAAAACTTCCCCAACTTTATATTTCTCAACAACTTTTCTCATCTCAGGTAGATCAGACACAATAACAGGCACGCCTTCCCGAATATATGCAAACAACTTGTTTGGTAAGGCATATTCATAATTCTTGCCAATGTTCTGTTCTACGGAAAGTCCTATTGTTGCTTTTTGAGTATATAAATGCAGATGCTCTTGAGAAATTCTTCCTGTAAAAAAAACCTTATTCTCGAGATTCAACGATTTTACTTTTTCTTTCAATTCTTTTTCTATGTCTCCAACCCCAATTATTATAAAACAAGCTTTGTCAATATACCGGAATGATTCAATTGCCATTTCTAATCCTCTTCCAATATTAAGAAACCCTTGATATAAAATAATTTTTTCATTATTGAAGAATTCAGGCATTATAACTGACTGTTCCGACTTAACTTTAAGATTAGGCAGATTTCTTATAACTACAAACTCTTTCTTGTATTTTTCTTGATAATATAATGCAATAGGCTCACTAACTGTCATGCCGTAATCAATGCCTTTCACACAAAGCTTTTCTATTCTCGTCCAAAAATTCTGAACCCTTTTCCTATTAACAATTTCAGGAGATTCTACATATAGCTCATGGCTGTCAAAAATTAGTTTTTTATTCCGAATTTTTGCAACGAGATAGTTGGGAAGCAAAGTATCTAAATCATTAGCCGTGAGAACATCAGATTTGGAAAAGAGAAGGAAGAAGAACAGTTTAATATTATACTCTGCATAAAAACCTAATCCCTTCTTAAAAAGCATCCTAAGCCTGATAATTTTCGCATAATTAGGCTGTACTATCTTCTGTTGGGTTTTTATACCAACCATAACAACTTTAAACCCTTTCTCAAAAAGAGTTTTTGCCATTTTATGAACTCTATGGTCGGTGAAAGTATCGTTGGTAACAGATAAAAAAACCCTATTCATATTGCTGTCTATATATTGGCAAATTTATGATAATTGGAGAATTATTATAAGATTAAACAAAAATTCGTTATAATTATTTTTTGCATTGCTAAATTTTTAAATTTGTAGGTGCATTAAGCAAATATTTCTTAGAACCTAAATAACACATCTATAAAATTATATCTCAAAAACTTAAAATCATGAAAAAATCAAGGGTATTAACCATTTCAGGCATTGTAATAGTTGCTATACTGGCAATAATTCTATTTACATGGGGTCAACGATTTGTTGGCAAGGAAACATTACCTCCCCCACCCGACCCAGCATTCGGAAAATATATTACGGCATTTACGGCTGGTGTAATTCCAACCGACAACTCTATAGAGATCAGGTTTGCTTTTGAAATGGTTGATTCTTCTGATGTAAACACTCAGTTAACTCAGAATGTATTTAGAATACGTCCGTCAATTAATGGGCAAGCATATTGGAAAGACAGAAGAACAATTGAATTCAGACCTGCTGAAAAGCTTCCACATGACAAAAAATATACGGTAGATTTTTATTTGTCAAAACTTCTGAATGTATCAAATGAATTCAGCACTTTTAAATTCGGGTTTATCACAATGAAACAATCTGCAGAAATGGAGATTGCTTCAATAGAAACATACTATTCCAATCAGCAGCCACTTTTTAGAATTACGGGAGTGATAAAAACGGCCGATGCAGCAATTGCAGAAAAAGTTACGCAAATGCTTAATCTTGGTTCATTACCCGCACATGGCAAAGTTGAATGGCTTCATAGCAACCATATGCGTACACATCAATTTGTTGTGAATGATATACAAAGGGGTAAAAATCCATTGTCAATTGATTTATCGTGGAATGCTAATTCTATAAACTCAAAAGACAAAGGCAGTGTAGAAATAAAAATGCCTGCACCCGGCACTTTTGCTATTGTTAATACTGTGATTACCCAATCTCCTGATCCAATAATATCATTGCAGTTTTCAGAGCCTTTAAATCCAAATCAAAACTTAGCAGGCTTAGTTTATGTTGAAGGTTTGTCAAACCTAAGAACAAGGATTTCCGGAAATGAGATTAAGATATTTTTCCCATCTCTTCCATCCGGCAATAAAGTTCTATTTGTTGAAAAGGCAGTTCAGGATATTAATGGAAACAGATTAAGTGAAAAAGTAGTTCATGAATTTAAGTTTGACAATATAAAACCCGCTGTCAGAATTGTTGGAAAAGGAGTTATAATGCCATCATCCTCTGGCTTATTATTTCCGTTTGAAGCAGTAAACCTTGCTGCGGTGGATGTAACTGTTATAAAAGTATTCGAGAACAACATTGCACAGTTTTTTCAGATAAATCAACTTAATGATGATGAGCAAATGCGAAGAGTAGGCCGAATTGTTGCAAGCAAAACACTTTCCCTGATGTCTTCCGGAACAACAAACCTCAACAGTTGGAATCTATACACAATAGACCTTTCTGAGATTATAATGGCTGAACAAGGAGCCTTATATCAGGTTATTATTGACTTTAAAAAGGAATACTCTGTCTATCCTTGTTCTGAAGGTGAAGATGATGGAGATTCTTCAAAAAAATCAATACTAAATTTTATCTCTGATGAATGGGAAACTAACTCCGACATCCCAAGTTACTATAGTTCTTACGACGAATATAGCTACTACTATTTCTATAACTGGAGTGAGCGCGATGACCCATGCTCTGAATCATACTACTACAATAAAAGTGTTAAAAGAAATATTCTCGCTTCTGATTTAGGTATTATAGCTAAGACAGACGCTGATGGCACAATGAATATTTTCATTACAGACATTGTAACAGCCAAGCCAATGTCGGGTGTAACGATTGAATTATACAATTTCCAGCAGCAAATAATTGAATCTGTTTCGACCGATAGAGAAGGTAAGGCAACTATAAAACCTCGAAATAAACCATTTTTGCTAATTGCCAAAAAAGATGAACAGAGAGGATATTTGAGAATTGATGACGGAAATTCATTGTCTCTAAGCATGTTTGATGTTTCCGGACAAAGAGTTCAGGAAGGTATTAAAGGCTTTGTTTATGGAGAGAGAGGTATTTGGAGACCGGGAGACACATTATTCCTAACACTTGTAATTGAAGACCCTGATAATCGTCTTCCAAAAGGACATCCGGTAATCTTTGAGCTTTACAATCCTCTAGGACAGCTAGTATATTCTAAAGTTAATAACAATGGATTAAATGGTTTTTATCATTTCCCTGTTCCTACCTCCGAAGATGATCTTACCGGAAATTGGAACAGTGTATATAAAATTGGCGGAAGAAGTTTCAGTCAAAGTTTAAAAATCGAAACGATAATGCCTAACAGGCTTAGAATAAAAATAGACTTTGGAGCTGAAAAGCTTAAAATATCAGACTTAAAGCCAATAAAGCTATTCTCAGAATGGCTACATGGTGCAACTGCATCTAACCTCAGAGCAGTGGTGGATGTAACATTAAGCGCCATAAAAACAAACTTCAAAGGATATGAGGAATATGTATTTGACGATCCTTCAAAAACGTTTTATTCCGAAACAAATAATTTATTCTCAGGAAGACTCGACGGACAAGGCAATGCTTCTGTAAGACCTGATATCAGAGTGTCATCGAGTGCCCCTGGTATGTTAAGAGCAAGTTTTGAGACAAAAGTTTTCGAAGAAGGCGGGGCATTCAGCATTGATAGAATATCCATACTTTACATCCCATATAAAAGCTTTGCCGGAGTTAAAACTCCTAAGGGAGAAAGATTTTCCGGAATGTTATATACAGACTCTGTTCACAGAATTGAAATGATTTGCGTTGATGATGAGGGAAAACCGGTTAAAAATGCCAAGCTCAAAATTGATATCTACAAAGTTGGCTGGCGCTGGTGGTGGGATTCTTATGATGATTACCTTGGTGACTTTTCAAGTAGCAGCTATAATAGGCCCATCCAAACAAAAACACTCGAAACACTTGATGGCAGGGCAACCTTCCCATTCAAAATCAGCTACCCGGAATGGGGACGCTATCTTGTATTGGTAACAGACCTACAGAGTGGGCACAGGTCAGGAAAAACAATTCTTATAGATTGGCCATCATGGTATGGAACAAGAGAAGGACGTCAGGAAGCTGCAAATATGCTTAGCTTCACAACTGACAAGGAGAAATATCAAACCGGCGAAGAAATTAAATTTTCATTCCCTTCATCTTCAGGTGGTAGAGCACTAGTAAGTTTCGAAAACGGAACGGGAGTTTTTAAAACTTTCTGGGTAGAAAGCAAAGCCGACAACACAACTTTCACGGTAAAAGCTACTCCTGAAATGTCGCCAAATTTCTTTGCACATATTAGTTTGTTGCAGAAACACTCACAGACTCAAAACGACTTACCTATTAGACTCTATGGCGTAGTGCCAATTCTGGTAGAAGACCCAAACACAATTCTAAAGCCGGTGATAAAAATGCCTGAGACATTAGAACCTGGGCAGATGGTCAATATTCATATCAGCGAGGAAAAAGGAAAAGCTATGACCTACACACTTGCGATGGTTGACGATGGTTTGCTTGACCTTACACGATTTTCAACACCCGACCCCTGGAAGTTCTTCTATGCAAGAGAAGCACTGGGTGTTAGAACTTGGGATATGTATGATTACGTAATGGGAGCGTTCGGAAGTGAATTTGCAAGACTATTGTCAATTGGTGGTGATGATGAGTTTGGACAACCTATTGCAGGTGAAAGAGCAAATAGATTTAAACCCGTTGTAAAATATTTAGGTCCATTTGAATTGCAGAAGGGAAAGTCTGTTCAGCATAGCTTTAAAATGCCACAATATATTGGCTCAGTGAGAATTATGGTTGTTGCCGGACAAAACGGAGCATATGGCTCGGCAGACAAAACTGTTCCTGTAAAGCAATCTCTAATGATACTCGGAACACTACCAAGAGTATTAGGTCCGGGTGAAACTGTAAAATTGCCAATTAATGTATTCGTCTCTGACCCGGAAATGAAAAATGTAAGCATCACAGTTTCTACAAATGAATTGCTGAACGTAAAAGGAAATAAGACACAGACTATTAATTTTTCTAAAGCGGGTGATGATTTAGTTTTCTTTGACTTGATAACAGCTGAAAAAACAGGTGTTGCCAGAGTTAAAATTACAGCTAAAAGCAATAACAGCACTGCAGAATACGACATTGAACTAAATGTTCGTAACCCCAACCCGGAAATTACGGAAGTAATATCATTTAGCATCGAACCGGGAGGGTCTTATACAAATAGTTACAAACTAGTTGGTATTGAAGGAACCAATAGAGCCACTATTGAAATTTCCTCTATCCCACCTTTAAATCTTGAAAAACGATTAAAGTATTTAACAAGATATCCTCACGGGTGTAGTGAACAAATTTTATCGGCAGCATTTCCTCAGTTATTTTTGGGCAATTTACTTCATTTAGATGATAATGAGAAACAAAAAATTCAGGAGAATATTCAATCTGTAATTACTAGGATTAACTCCAGACAGATTAGCAATGGAGGCATCGCACTTTGGCCGGGAAGCAATTATGCAGACGATTGGACAACAAACTATGCTGGTCATTTTATGCTAGAAGCTGTTGCAAAGGGATATGCTATTCCTGACGGATTTATTTCCAGCTGGAGGTCTTTCCAACAACAGATATCAAACAGATGGATACCCAACACTTCAATTTTCGGAGGCGATCTAATGCAGGCATATAGACTATACACTCTCGCACTAAGTGGAGCTCCTGAACTAGGAGCCATGAATAGAATGAGAGAAATGCCTAACCTTAGCATTGCAGCCAAATGGAGACTTGCAGCAGCTTATCAGCTTGCAGGACAACCAGAAGCAGCAAAACAGTTGGTTGACAACCTTTCGACAGAAATTGCTCCTTATAACCAAACAGGATATACATATGGATCGAATCAGCGAGATGAAGCTATGATTATTGAAACTTTAACACTGATGAACAGAAAAAATGACGCTGCACATCTTGTTAAAAAGCTTTCTGAAGAACTTTCAACTCCATATGTTTACAGCACTCAAACAACCTCGTTTGCGATTTTGGCAATTTCTAAATTCCATGGTGAAAGACAACCTGATGCAGGATTGAATTTTACCTGGAGACAAGGTAGCGATAAAGATAAACAGTTAGATATTAAAGCATTGATTTGGCAAAATACGCTTTCTACTGATGATATCAGCAAAGAAAAGTCAGTAGCTGTGAAAAATACAGGAAAAGCTACCCTTTTCGGAAGGATAATCGTAGCCGGAATTCCTGCTGCTGGCCAAGAAGCTGCATCTCAGAGCAATCTGACCATGAATGTATCATACAAGGATACAAAAGGTAATAATATCAGTGTTTCTGAGCTAAAGCAAGGAACGACATTCATTGCAGAAGTTACAATTGGCAACCCCGGTCTAAAAGGAGATTATTCTCAGTTGGCACTTACTCAAATATTCCCATCAGGTTGGGAAATTTCAAATGCGAGATTAGACGCCTCGGCCGCTGCATACCAAAGTGATATTCCGGAATATCAAGATATTAAAGACGATAGAGTTTATACTTATTTCAACTTGTCTGCAAATACATCTAAGACATTTAGAGTAATGCTAATAGCAACTTATGAAGGAGAATACTATCTGCCGGCTTTCCAGGTAGAAGCAATGTATGACACTTCAATAAACGCTAATTCGGCAGGGAGATGGGTGAAAGTAAGGCGGTAGATGGTTTGGGGTTAGGGGTATAGGGGTATAGGGTATAGGGTATAGGGTATAGGGTATAGGGTATAGGGTATAGGGAGAGTGACAGGAAAGTGATGGGCGAATTGCAGAAAAGATTGAGGCAAGGGTTCAGAATCTCTGCGAGCTTTTGCGAAAATTTTTGCGAAATTTGCGTGGAATAGAAAACATAGAGGCAATGAAAACAAGATTTTCAACTTTTATCTGCCGACTCAGGACTAAGGACTCAGGACTTAATTCTTTCTTATTTTATCAATTTATTTTGATATTTTTACGCAGTTTTTAAAAGCGAATTGTATGCAACATGGTATTTGTTTAATTGGGCTGGCGGCAGTTAGGGAGGAAGCTTCGCATAAAAGTCAAATGGTTACTCAACTTTTGTTCGGAGACTTGTTTGAAGTAACTGAAAAACAAGACGATTGGGTTAAAATTATTTCAACATACGATAATTATGAAGGATGGGTGGCGAAAAATCAAATTAAACTCATAAGCAGCGACAGCTATAATGAGTTACTAAACCATCCTATTATAATTAGTGGAGACATAATACAAGTATTAACAAACATCACAACAGGAAATAGCTTTCTAATTTCAGCAGGAAGCACCATGTATGGAACTTATCAGGATAATTTTTCAATTTTGGGAGAAAATTATAAATATTGTGGAAATCTTTCAATTGTTGATAATAGCGCCTTACAAACAGTAAATAATGCTCTTATGTTTCTTGATGCACCGTATCTCTGGGGAGGGCGCTCTGCAATGGGAATTGACTGTAGTGGATTCATGCAAATTGTTTGTAAAATGGCAGGTATTAAAATACCTCGAGATGCGTCTCAACAAGTAAACTCAGGATTTCCTGTTGATCTAATTAATGAAGCACAACCCGGCGACCTTTGCTTCTTTGATAATCACGAAGGACATATAACACACGTGGGCATGATGATAGATGAGCATCATATTATTCATGCTCATGGGAAAGTTCGCATCGATCTTATAGATCATAACGGAATTTTCTCAAAAGACCTTAAAAAATATACTCATCAGCTAAGAGTTATTAATAGAGTTTAATGGTTTTTTATAATTTTGCATAAAGCTTCAAAAGTCAAGCATTTTACAATTATCGTTTGTCGATTTGATAATTGAGGTTTTATTTTAAGCATTGTTTACACTTTATTAATTTCTCTATATGCTGAATCGAAAAATAATACTGCCAATTGCTTTAGTAGCAATCTTTTCATTATCTCTAATAAATGTAATTTCTCCTGAAAAATCTTCAGACAATAAAGAATTTATAATATCCGAATACGGCAGTATTGCGAACCTACCTAGTGTTTTCTCCACATCTTGGGTAGATTCTGTTTATAATTCGCTTACACTTGAGGAACGTGTTGCTCAGTTGCTGATGATAAGGGTTCACACAGATAAGGATGCAATTTATTATAACGAAATTGAAAGGCTTGTTAGAGAATATAATGTTGGTGGTTTATGCTTTTTTAGAGGTGGCCCTGAAAGACAACTAAAACTAACAAACCACTTGCAAAGCAAAGCCAAAACTCCTATGTTGGTTTCCATTGATGCTGAATGGGGTTTGTCTATGCGACTTGATAGTACGATTTCTTTTCCAAGGCAGATGACACTTGGAGCGATAAGAAGTGAAAGACATATTTATGAAATGGGACTTCTTATTGGATATCAAGCTAAAAGAATTGGAGTACATATAAATTTTGCGCCTGTAATTGATGTAAATAACAATCCTAAGAATCCGGTTATAAATTTTCGCTCATTCGGTGAATGCAGATATAATGTGGCAAGAAAAGGCATTGCATATATGCAAGGGATGCAAGATGCAGGTATAATAGCATGTGCTAAGCATTTTCCGGGTCATGGAGATACAGACTCCGATTCACATTACACGCTTCCGGTAATTAAACATCCTGTTGATGTGTTAGATTCAATTCATATATATCCCTTCAGACAACTGATAGACAATGGATTGCTATCTGTAATGGTTGCACATCTTAATATTCCTGCTCTTGATAAAAGGAAAAACTACCCCTCTACCCTTTCGTATAGAATTGTTACTAATCTTCTACAAGAAGATATGGGTTTTAAAGGCCTTGTAATTACTGATGCGCTGGATATGAAAGGTGTAAGTGATTATGTAAAGCCGGGAGAACTTGAAGTTCAAGCACTTAAAGCCGGAAACGACATTCTTTTATTACCTCAGGATGTAAATGCAGCTGTGAAAGCTTTAGCCGAAGCAATTACAAACGGAGAGATTTCAGAAAAATATCTGGAGCAAAAAGTTAAAAAAGTTTTATACTTCAAACAGTCTGTTGGCTTGAATAAATATAGGCCAATGCCGGTGCGAAATCTCCACAGAGACCTTAACTCAAACAATGCTACAATTCTAAATAAAAGACTAATTCAATCAGCCATTACACTGATAAAAAACAATGATTCAATTGTTCCGATTAAGTATCTTGAAAAAAACAGAATTGCCGCAGTTTCGATTGGAAGTGCAAAAGAAAATGCATTTCAGGCAATGATTCAAAATTATTATCCGGCTGAATTATATAGTATAGACAAAGAAGCAAGCGATGAGCAAATCAAAAATCTTACTGCCGAACTTAAAAAGTTTGATATTGTCATAGTTGCTGTTCAAAACAACAATATGTTTGTTAACAGGAGATATGGAATTACTAACCAAACAATAAAGATTATTGACCAGATTTCCGCCCAAAATAAAACCATTCTTGCTCTTTTTGCAAATCCATATTCACTTGAATACTTTAGCAAGAAAACTATCGGGAACCTTCATTCAATAATTATAGCATATCAAGATGGAGTATTTTATGAGCAAGCAACAGCACAAGTAATATTCGGGGGGATGCCTGCCAGAGGGAGGTTACCTGTTTCTGTTCCACCCTATTTTCCGGTATATACAGGGATACAAACTCCATCCGGCTTCAGGATAAGATTTAGTTCTCCTGAAAAAGTTGGCATTGACTCTGAAAAACTAAATCTTATAGACTCAATTGCAATTAATGGGATTAATCAGAAAGCCTATCCCGGATGCCAGATTGCAGTAATAAAAAATGGAGTGGTAATCTATAATAAGTCTTTTGGACATCATACATATGAAAAAAAAAGGCCTGTCAGGAACTCAGACCTTTATGATCTTGCTTCACTCACAAAAATAGCCTCAACTACACTGTCAATAATGAAATTAGTTGATGAAGGTAAAATTGACATCAAACAGGCACTTGACTATTATTACTCAAAAATTCAAGGAACGACATATTCAGGGATAGAAATACGAGAAATACTTGCCCATCAAGCAATGTTAAGAGCATGGATTCCATTTTATATTAATACACTCGAAAACAACAAACCAAATGAGCGTATTTATCAAAAATATTTTTCAGAAGAATACCCAACACAAGTGGCAAAAGATTTATATATCCACAAAAACTTCAGAGATTCTATATTCAACATTATACTTGAAACCCCTCGCCTTGAAAGAAAAAGGTACGTTTATAGTGATCTTGGCTTTATTATGTTGGCTGAAATGATTGAAGGGGTTGTTGGCGAAACGCTTGATAATTATGTAATGAAAAGTTTTTACGGCCCATTGGGACTAGAAACATTAGGATATTTACCACTTTCCAGATATCCGCTTAACAAGATTATTCCTACCGAAAATGACACTGTTTTCCGTAAGCAAATAATTCAGGGCTATGTTAACGATCCTGCAGCTGCAATGCTAGGAGGAGTCTCAGGACATGCCGGGCTTTTTGGAAATGCTATTGACATGGCAGTGTTGATGGAAATGATTAACAGAAAAGGAAATTATGCAGGTAGGCAATATATTAAACCCGAAACTATTGAAGAATTCACTAGAGTGCAGTATGCAGGAAACCAGAACCGCCGAGGACTTGGATTCGACAAGCCAACAATTGTAAAAAAACAGCAAAGTCCGGCTTGTGCAAGTGCATCAGCTGAAAGTTACGGACATAGTGGCTTCACGGGAACCTATGCATGGGTTGACCCAACTGAAAACCTTGTGTATGTTTTCCTTTCAAACAGGGTATTTCCTGATGCCACAAACAGAAAAATCAATGATTTAGATATTAGGATAAATATTCATCAGGCAATTTATGATGCTATTAATGCATCCAAATACCTTGAAAAAACTATTACACCATTATGAAGAGAAACATACTATTTTGGATAATCGCTTCGATTATAACACTTGCAAGTGCATATTATCAAAGAGCAACAGGACCAACACATCCATTCAATGGTAAAGTTAACCTTTCCGGTACTGAAATTAAGTACAAACTTATCAGATCTTTTCCGATGCCTATGGATGCTCCTATAAGAGTAAATGTTGAAGACACTTTAGTAACAGGCTGTTTTAAATATAAGCGATACCCAAGTCATGACGAATGGACTTATGAGGATATGGTTAGAAAGGATGGGCAATTAATTGCATACATACCTCAGCAGCCCCATGCCGGAAAAGTGATGTATAAAATATTCCTTGAAAAGAACGGTGAAGAAGTTGAATTATCAGAGAAACCATTAATAATAAGATTTAGAGGAGATGTACCCGCTTGGGCAATGATTCCTCATATTATTCTAATGTTTGCTGCAATGTTATTTAGCATGAGAGTAGGAATTGCAGCAATATTTAAAGACAAAACATTCAAATTGACTTTACTTACTTTAATTTTCTTATTGGCTGGTGGTTTGATATTTGGACCTATTGTTCAGAAATATGCTTTCGGAGATTATTGGACCGGATGGCCATTTGGCACCGATCTTACAGACAACAAAACAGCATTAGCGTTTATCTTTTGGCTGTTTGCCTTTTATAAAACATACAAAAACCACAATCACCGAACATGGGTAGTTGTGGCTTCTATTGTTTTATTACTGATTTATCTGATTCCTCACAGCATGTTTGGGTCAGAGATTGATTTTAGAGAGTAGAAAAACAAATTAATTATTATACTTTTGTTAAGTATGATCAATCATGATTAATTTCTTAAAGATACATTTGGTTTTTCTAATTGTTTTTTGCTGTTATAATCTTGCTTCTGCGCAGGTTAAACAGACAGGAAAGCCATTTATGATTAATCACAGTAGAATTGACTATGAAGCAAGTACTCAAAATTGGAGTATTGCCCAGACTGCTAATGGATTTATGTATTTTGGAAATAACGATGGAATACTTGAATTTGACGGCACTTCATGGAAATTATATCCACTTAATAACCAATCCGTAGTACGCTCTTTACTGGCAGTTGGCGACACCATTTATGCAGGTGGTTTTGAAGAGATTGGGTATTTAACTTATAATAAAAATGGTGGTAAGCATTGGGTATCGCTAAATCATCTTATCCCAAAGGAGAATCGAAATTTCGATGAAGTATGGAGGATTTTTAAGGATGGAAACAAAATAATATTTCATTCATTCTCCGGCATACTGATATATGAAAACAATAGCATTAAAACAATTAAACCTGATGGCAATTTTGGCTTTATGTTTCAAACTGACAATGGATTGTTAGTTGCAGATAAGAAGAAAGGTTTATATAAATTACTCGATGATAAACTCCAATTAATAAGCACAGACAAAATATTTTTAGAAAAAGAACTTTCTTGTATTTTTTCTTTAGAAAAGAATAAGCTTTTAATAGGAACCATTTATGATGGTTTATTCATTTTTGATAAAGGTGTAATTAAACCATTTAATAGTCCTGTAAACAATTTCTTAAAAAGCCATAGTCTTTTTTCTGCAACAGCTTTTGACTCAGGATTTGCATTCGGTACAATTTCTAATGGCATTTATATAACAGATGCAAACGGTAAAGTACTACAACATTTGAATCGCAATAAAGGGATGCAAAACAATACAGTTTTGAGTGCTTTTAAAGACAGCCAAAACAACCTATGGCTAGGATTAGACAATGGCATTGACTATATAAATACTAATTCACCCATAACTATTTTTGATTACAATCTGAATATTGAAAGTACGTATTCTGTAATATTACATAATGGTATTTTATATATTGGAACCAACCAAGGCCTTTATGCTGCAAAATTTGATGCACTCACTAATTCTGTTCTTACAGAAAATATTTTCAGCTTAGTCACAGGCACAGAAGGTCAGATATGGAGCCTTCAACTTATTGACAATACATTGTTTTGCGGACATAATTATGGTTGTTTTGTAATAGAAGGTTTTAAAGCAAAAAAAATCTCTGAAATCAGGGGTTTCTGGACTTTTTTGCAGCCAAATGATGACTCAAATATCCTGATTGCGGGTACTTATTCAGGTTTGGTGAAGTTAGAAAAAACAAAAACTGGTTGGGGAAACCCGAAGCCAATTAATGGATTTACAGAATCTTCAAGACGAATACACCAGCAAGATGGAAAACTATGGATAGAGCACGGCTACAAAGGTTTATTTGAATTAACTTTTTCAGAAGACTACAACAAAGTTGATAATGTGAGCTTCTTTTATAATCAGGATGGATTACCTGCCGAACTACCCTATAATATCCAAGTTTTAAACGACAATTTATGCATAAGTACACGCAATGGATTTTACTTTTTTTGTAGCTCAAAAAGAACTTTCGTACAGGATGATAATTTAAATAAAATATTTCATAATAAAGGTTTTATTGAAAAAATCCACCTTGATAAAAACCGTAATATATGGTATTTTACAAATGAATATATGGGATTAATGAGGTTGCTAGAGGACGGTAATTATATTGATATTACAACTCCTTTTACGCGGATAAGGAGCTTGTTATTGCCTGCATTTCAGAATATCTACATTATTGATAATAAAAACATCTTTATTGGCTCACAGGAAGGACTAATACATTACGACCAAACGCATATTTATGACTATTCTAAGGTTGAAAAAGTAAATATCAGAGAAGTTTCATTTTACAATGCTGAATTCAAGTCACAAATGCAACTTTTTGTTTAATCAAATTTAATGATAAAAATTCAATTGGTGATAAGAACCCCAATTTTTTTCTTGGTCTGTTATTTAACTTGTGTTGAACATATTGAATTTGTTGATTAGTAATATTTTCAAAAGAAGACCCTTTAGGAAAGTATTGCCTGATAAGCC
>Ga0208244_101234_pt1 | contig 15158 bp, 14 predicted proteins | sample SubbioCR12Aug_5A_FD_184828 | JGI IMG/M metagenome (GOLD analysis project Ga0208244, IMG submission 184828) | Serpentinite rock and fluid subsurface biosphere microbial communities from McLaughlin Reserve, California, USA - CR12Aug_5A (SPAdes) | ecosystem: Environmental > Terrestrial > Deep... | reverse complement strand
CCAAATTCAACGACTCCTTGCGGCTGGCAGGCAGAAAGAAGAAGGCAGGCAAGTAATATCCAGAGTCGGGTCGCTGGGTGCTTGTTTTGTTGGTCGGACATGTTTCCTCCTTTGATTTCCGTGCAGCCATTTTTTGCGCGGAAACACTTCGATGAATTCAGCGCTATGCCAGTCAGGCCTTGCTGTCGACAATACGGACCTCCTCTTCGGTGAGATCGTACAACTGCTGCGCTAACTGGTCGATCTCTTTCACCTCACTCGAATCCGCCTGCGGATTCTTTGCCTTCACCAGCGGACTTTAGTAGCGCTCCAAAAGCATCGCACCGCCAAAGATAGCTTATAGCGATTTATCCAAATAATCTTTTAGCGACTCGGTTGGATGCTCCTGCGCCTTGACCAGCCGCAGCTTGTTCCGCATTTCCACGGCTGGATCGATAATCCCTGGCTTCAATGCCTGCATCAAAGTTTCAATCGAGTCATAACTTCTTGTCGGCAGCACCCAGGGAAATTTCTTTTGCAAATCAACCATCATCGCAAAGGGACTTTCCCCTTCCTGAATAATCGGTACAAATGGAATTTGATAATCAGGGACGGTTGCCTGCAACTCCAGCGGGGATGATTTGGGGTTCGTCACATCAGCAATCACAAAATAGGAGATACCCGCCAGCGTCTTGATGGTTTCTGTGAAGTCTTTATCTGTGGGTCGGTCAAAATCAAAAACAATTGGCAGGAGATTATATTCGCGCAGTTTGTTCCTTAACGCATCTAAAATTGCCTTGCGTTCTGGAATTGCAAAACGACCGAGGATGAGAACAGATTTTGACGTAAGCGTGTTGATCACATCCCGGATTTTTCCATTGTTCAGGATCATGTAAATAAACTGGGCAACCTTAATATCGTCAACGGTGACGACAGGCTGACCCTTATGGGTAACGATCAGATCGTCCTGTTCCTTGAATTCACCCACCAGATCCCAGACATTAATTCCATATACCGTGCTTCCAGAGATACTGGCATTGCTCACATTTGTATTAATCAATGTTGCCTGCGTGAGATTGGCGTGACTCAGGTTGGCTCCATCAAGGTTCGTATGATTGAGGTTCGCATTGGTTAGATTGACCCCGGTCAGGTTCGCGTTCCATAGGACGGCAGAACCCATCCTGGCATTGTAGAGATTGGCTTTCTCAAGATTTGCATTTCGAATCCTAGTGTTCCTGAGTTCGGCGTTGCTGAGATTTGCTTCAATAAGACTGGCCCCACTGAGATCTGCCGAACCGAGGTTTGCTTGTTTGAGGCTGGCGTTGTCAAGTTTGGCACCTGACAGGTTGGCCATGAAAAGATTAGCTTTCCTGATGTTGGCCCGGCTGAGGTCTGCCCCGCTGAATTGTGCTTGAAATAGATTGGCTCGTATGAGCCTGGCTTTGGTCAGATCGACTCCAGTTAATTGGATGTTACCGAGATCAGCATCTGTGAGGTCAATCTTTTCTTCGGGATTCTCCTCCCTCCACTTATTCCAAATCTCAACGCCTTGACGTAAAATCGCTAATTGCTCTTCATTCGCCATCTTACCCTCCCACCGTGGAAATCACCGCCGCCACCAACCGTCCTTGTTCCTCATCGGCGGACTTCAACTGCGCTCCGAATGCATCACACAGCCATCGACTGTTCATAGCGTTTTATCCACATAATCCCGCAGGGACTCGGTCACCTGCTCCTGCGCCTTGACCAGCCTCAGCTTATTCCGCATTTCCACGGCTGGATCAATAATCCCTGGCTTCAAAGCGGACATCAAAGTTTCAATGGAGTCATAGCTTTTTGTCGGTAGCACCCAGGGATATTTATTCTGCAAATCAACCATCATCGCAAAGGGACTTTCGCCTTCCTGAATGATCGGCACAAATGGGATTTGATAATCAGGGACAGTTGCCTGCAATTCCAACGGAGATGATTTTGGATTGGTCACATCGGCAATTACAAAGTAGGAAATGCCCGCCAGAGTCTTGATGGTTTCTGTAAAGTCTTTATCAGCTGGGCGGTCAAAGTCAAATACAATTGGCACGAGATCATGCTCGCGCAGTTTATTTCTAAGGGCATCTAATACTTCTTTGCGTTCAGGAATAGCAAAGCGACCAAGTATCAATACAGTCTTTGACGTGAGTGTATTTATCACATCTCTAAGTTCTTTATTGGTCAATATAAGGTAAACAAATTGAGCGATCTTGATATTATCAACAGTGATTGCAGTTTCTTCTTCTGGTGTAACAATCAATTGATTTTGTTCTTTGAATTCGCCTAGTAAATCCCAAACATTAATTCCGTAAATATTACTTTCAGATATTATTGCATTATCAATATTTGTTTGTACTAAATTCGCTTGAATTAGCAAAGAATGATAAAGATCTGCATTAGTGAGATTAGCTCCATAGAGGTTTGCGCTAATGAAACTTGTTCCAACAAGTTTTGTCCCGACTAACTGAGCCCCTATAAGATTTGCACCATTCAGATTTGCGTCATTGAATGTAGCGTTATTGATACTTGCACCAACAAAGCTAGTCTCAATGCAGCTAGCACCAGTGAGATTTGCATAATCAAGCCTGACTCCATTAAGACTGGCTCGATAAAGGTAAGACTTGCTAAGGTTAACTTCTCTAAGATCGGCAGAATTTAGATTTGCATTGTCCAAGTCTGCCCCAGTAAGATTAGCTCGAAAAAGCACAGCCTGTCTCAGGTCAGCCACGTTTAAATCTGTGTTGCTGAGATTTCCCCTGTTGATATTCGACTCTCTTAAGTCAACTTCTCTGAGAATTGCCCCATTAAGATTTACCTCACTTAGATTGGACTGTCGTAAGTCAGCTCCTCTAAGATCGGCTAAATTAAGATTTGCAGCGCCAAGCTGTACTTCTTTAAGTTTGGCTTCTCTTAAATCAATACTTGTCGTTGGATTTACATCCCGCCACTTATTCCAAACAGGGACCCCCTGCCTCAAAATGGATAGTTGCTCTTCATTCGCCATTGCCTATACCTTTCCTTTGGTTGCGTCCAGAATCAGTTCGCTAACGATTTCACCCGCTTGAATTTTATCCCAGGTAAGCCTCATGGATTTCTGGCGCTTTGAAGCCCAATCTAATATTTTTTCTTCGTACCTTCTGGGCATAAAACCAGCAAGACATTCCAAATTATCAATAGCATAAGATGCGCTATATTCATTTTTATATCTAAGGTGGAAATGAGGGCGTGAGTGGTTTTTTGAATTATCTATTGAGAGATGGGTCTGTTGCAAGCTGTAAAATCTCTTTTTCGTGACGAGAGCCTGATGTACCTCTGGTGCTGGGTCAGCGAGAGATAGCAGCAATTGGAGTTCGTCAATATCTCTTTTCCACAGTATTGATTTATGGACACCTTCCGCTTCCTCGGTGTAAACTTCTTTCTCGAGTTGCTCAATCTTCTTTGCATCAATATCGTGACCCAAATATCTACAATGCCAATAGTAGATAAGCAACTCTCGATCTATGCCTTTTAGCCAAAATTCTACATCGGGATCTGCATCATCCATCTTACCCTCCCACCGTGGACATCACCGCGCGGACCAGCCTCCCCCGCGCGGACAGCAGCCGACCTTCCAGCACATCACACAACCACAAGTTGACCTTCGTTGTAATTAGCATATTCATAAATACTCTACATTCCCCTTCCCCATTTAGGGGAAAGGACGGGATGGGGGCCCTACGGTTTCTGCCCAGTGAATTCTTCATTACTAATCCAACTCGGAAAGGTTGATGTATTTTGCCGACTCCCACGCGGCATCAAATTGATCTTTATAAAATTTGAACCAAAAATAGTCATCTTGGGGAGTCAAAACTATATGTGGGCGAACGTCATCTCTTATTTTATATCCGTGGAATTCAACATTCATTGAGCTTATTTCAGTGTTTTTTTTCAAATCCACAGCCAGCATTGAAAATGGGATAAAAACCTCTGAAAACCGTATTTCACAGTTAGTGGATTTACCGTCTCCTCTCATAAACCCTTTCAGTTGAGTAATCGTGTTTCTGATCTGCTTTTCGTTAACGACCTTGTCTTTTTGAAGCCTTCTCCAATTCTCCAAAGCATCTTCATCGAACGGGTTAAGTAGTAATATCTTTACTTTGCAGCCTCTGTGTATTATTTCCTCAATTGCTGTTGGATACTTATTAATGAGCGTTGCCATTGCTGGAGAAATGATACATATTTCGCTGGCTTTGGATGTCTGTTTATAGATGTCTGGCAACTTGTTCCATTTAATGAGAACATCTTCTTGAAGATATAGAAGCTTTTTCTCGATTCTGTCCAGGATTTTTATTCTTTCTAGAAAGGCATCCATCCCCAAAATACCAATCAAAACAATTACGATATCAATTGAAAGCGGGATCTCATGAAACCATATCCAATCGCTGACCACAACAATTGCGGCAATAAGAAACACAAAGAATGGGATTAATCGTTCTAATCTGACCCAGTCCTTTAAGAAGATTCTAATTTTTTCGTTCATTGTGAGTTTTCCTTGAATATCAGTATTTAGGCTGAAGCCGTTACTTTCTTTTCTTTGCTTTGTCCCAATCAACGTGCTCATTTTTCTTTTTCGGTCATCTTACCCTCCCACCGTGGAAATCACCGCCGCCACCAACCGTCCTTGTTCCTCATCGGCGGACTTCAACTGCGCTTCGAGTACATCACATAGCCATCGACTGTTCATAGTGATTTTTCCACATAATCCCGCAGGGACTCGGTCACCTGCTCCTGCGCCTTGACCAGCCTCAGTTTATTCCGCATTTCCACGGCTGGATCGATAATCCCTGGCTTCAAAGCGGACATCAAAGTCTCAATCGAGTCATAGCTTCTCGTGGGCAGCACCCAGGGAAATTTCTTTTGCAAATCAACCATCATCGCAAAGGGACTTTCCCCTTCCTGAATGATCGGCACAAATGGGATTTGATAATCAGGGACGGTTGCCTGCAATTCCAATGGAGATGACTTTGGATTGGTCACATCAGCAATCACAAAATAGGATATGCTCGCCAGAGTCTTGATTGTTTCAGTGAAATCCTTATCAGCAGGTCGGTCAAAATCGAAAACGATTGGCAAAAGATCGTATTCTCGGAGTTTATTTCTAAGCGCGTCCAGTATCGCCTTACGCTCTGGGATGGCGAAACGACCAAGAATTAATACAGTCTTTGAGGTGAGGGTATTAATCACGTCTCGAAGTTTTTTATTGTTCAAGATCAAGTAAATAAATTGGGCGATTTCAATATTATCAACTGTGATTGTTGATTCGCCTTCAGGCGTAATGACCAGTTCATTTTGCTCTTTGAATTCTCCTACCAAATCCCAAACGCTAATACCGTATATATTGCTTTTGGATATTTCCACATTATCAATAATTGTTCCTACTAAATTTGAATGACTTAGATCTACGCCATTGAGATTAGATCCAGTGAGGTCGGCTTCGCTAAGGTCGGCTCTATTGAGATTGGCTCCGCTAAGGTTGGCTCCAGTGAGATTGGCTCCGTCAAGATCAGCTCTGCTGAGGTTAGCTCCACTAAGATTGGCGCCCGTAAGATTGGCTCCGTCAAGATCGGCTCTGCTGAGGTCGGCTTTACTGAGGTTAGCTCCATTGAGTTTTGCGCTAAAAAGTCTGGATGTAAAGAATTTGGCTTCGCTAAGATTGGCTTCGCGAAGGTCGGCATAACTGAGGTGGGCTCCATTGAGATTGGCTTTACTGAAGTCGGCTTTACTGAGATTGGCGTAACTAAGGTCAGCCCCACTAAGATCGGCTCCGCTAAGGTTCGCTCCACTGAGGTTAGCTTCAAAGAATTTGGCTATAACAAGGAAGGCATCACGAAGGTCGGTTCCGCTGAGGTCGGCATAACTGAAGTCGGTTTCGCTAAGATCGGCTTTACGGAGATTGGCTCCGCTGAGTTTGGCGCTAATGAGTTCAACTCTCAATGTCGGATTTTTCTCCCGCCATTTATTCCACACATCCACCCCTTGACGTAATATCGCTAATTGTTCTTCATTCGCCATCTTGACCTCCAAATTTCACAACCAGCAGCCGACCTTCCACTATATCCACCAACCATGCGTTGACCATCATCAAACTTAGTGTGTTCATAAATACTCTACATTCCCCTTCCCCATTTAGGGGGAAGGACGGGATGGGGCTTACCCTCCCACCGTGGACATCACCACCGCCACCAGCCACCATTTTTTAGAATTTCTGCTTATCAGGCTTTTCATTTTGGCACACCTATTTGAAAGTTGCAACAAATTGGAAAAGGAAACTTATGAAAAGAAATAATACGCCAAGAGTAGTGATAAAGCCTAAAAGCCATTCCCCTTCTAATTTTCGGTTTATCCATTCCATTGCCATCCTTGTTAAGGATAAAACCATAATAAACAACCTTATTATGATTGTAAAGATTAAAAAGATAATAATGATTGGTATGGCAAATGTAAATAAAAAAGCGCCTAGTAAACTCCATTTAGAAAAACTCCAAAGTTTACTTGTGCCTGGATAAGCCTTTGACATTGGTATACCTACGAATAGCCCTACAAAAGCGACTGCATAAGGTAGGATTGAAAGAAGAAGTTGTAAATTTTCCTGTCTATTATCTGGATTAAAAAAGACCAATGTAAGCGTTATCAATTGGACGACCAAAATTTGAAGCGATTTATTCACAAGGGACTTATTACTTCGAATAAAGATTCGTAATGGAGTTTGGTGGTAAAAAGACAGTCCCTCGATACTAATTACTTTTAATTTTATTATTTTCTCCAAGTGTTTTAACCGCTCAAGCCCAATTAACTGTGGGGATAAAAGTATTGTAGAGATAAGACCCAAGACCAAGCCTAGCCGATTGAACCAATCCAAAATGCTTATCCCTACCATGGACCTACCCTCCCACCGTGGACATCACCGCCGCCACCAGCCTCCCGCCCACGGACAGCAGCCGACCTTCCATCACATCACACATCATTGCACTTAGCATGTTCATAAATACTCTACATTCTCCTTCCCCTAAATCCGCACTTTGGATTTGGGGGAAGGACGGGATGGGGGTCACCCTCCCACCCCAGCCATCACCGCACTGACCAGCCTCCCCCGCTCATCCTCCGCGGACTGGAGACGGGCTTCCAGCGCCCCATACAGACTCAGCAAATGCTCCATTCGCTTCACAATCCGCCCTTGTTTGGCAAATAATGAAACCGCAATCATGGTTTTATTTATAACATTTTGCTTGACTTTAGGCATCTGTTTCTTTTCTTCCCGCGTAATCAATCCATACTTAATAAATATGGCTTCCAAATCGCTCGACCCCAATATTCAAGGTTCTGAATATCAACTTCATATTTTTCCCTCTCTTCGATTATGCTTTTATGTTTTTTGTCCATGTGGTCGATATAGTCACCTAGCTTTTGTATGGCAGATATTGCTGATTGATATCGTGGATGCTTACCATTAGCCATATAAAGGCTATCATCACTGTATTGATGAATCCATTTGCTTTTAAGAGCAGTTTCTATTTCGCCTCCTCGCTCGTGCCAGATATTGTCGCTTGGATGCCACCAATCTCCTCCCAATAATGCATACAGGCACCTTATTTCAACTGGAGTATATCCATTTATCTCCTCTTTAACTCTCTGCAAGAGCGAACTGTACTGCTCGCTAGACGGCAATGATTTGAGCTCGATTTCTTGCACAGCATCTTTATCTTTCAGCTTTTTTAATTCCGTTATTTGTCCATTTAGCTTAGCCTTTTGCATTTCGAGTTCCTGAATTATTTCAAGAGACGCAGCAACTTTTCCTTGCTCATCTCTATATGCAGCACGGTCTATAAGGTTAGGCTCAGGTAAGCTTGCAAGAATCCTTGGCATCTCGCTAATAAAGCCTTGTTTCTTAACATTCCATCTAGGAGTATTACTTCCTGCGTCAGGAAAAAGCTTTATTATCTCATCTCTCAATTCATCCAATCCCGCAGCGCTCATTTCAGCAGTCTGTTTTCCTAACATAACAATTCCTACTTCGCGAGGAATATTGGGTATCACGAGTGGGAAAACTTTATTATTCAAAACCCAAACAGCTCCCATTTCTGCCATGCAAAATTTGCTTGCAAAGTAATTAGGCGTTATTACTAGAATGATAAAATCCGAAGTTTCCAACTTCCCCTTGATCCACTCAACAAAATCATCTCCAGTTTGAATGCCTGCACCGTCAACAGAGGTGCAGTGAATGTCTTCAGCACTAATATTACAGCCAGTTTGTAATAAATCAAATAAAGGATCAACGAGCGGTTTATCTGCAATGGCATGGCTAATAAAGATTGACGACATAATTACTCCTTAACTTCCGTAGTTCCCACCGTGGACATCACCGCCGCCACCAGTCTCCCCCGCTCCTCCTCCGCGGACTGGAGACGAGCTTCCAACGCATCGCACAGACTCAGCAACTGCTCCACCCGCTTCACGATCCGTTCTTGTTCGGCGAGCGGAGGTAATGGAATCATCAACTGTCTCATAGATTTTAGAGAGACATTGCTGATTGTAGTTCTTGAAGCAACCATCCTGGCATAATCAAGAAAATATGGACTTCTGATCAAAATACCAATATAGAACTTATCAACCTCATCCAATAAATTGAAATAACAAGCACTTTTCCCTAGAATAATTTTTTCATTGTTATAAAATGCAAGGTTGCCTATTGTTCCATTAATCGAAACAAAAACGGTTCTTGAGTTCAACTCTTTTTTATATTTATCATATTCTGATTGTGATACTCTTTTGGTATTCTTTTTTATCTCAATTTCGCCATCAGAGAGATTGTTTCCATTTACAAAGAAGTATTCTCCATCATCTGCGTATTCTGGAGTGCCATGCAAACCATCGCCTAAAACAGAAACAATATTTTCTAATCTTACCCACTCCCACCCTTCTGGCAAATCGAATGGTTTTTCATTTTCTTCAATTGGAGGAAGCGGCTTTTCTTTATTGATTCTTTTCAACAACTCCCCAGCGGACTCATCCCCCGTCTTCCGCCGCGTGAGCTTCCCACGCACAGCCAACTCCAAAATGGACTGGCGCAGGGGCGCGACATGTTCAGGCGTTTGAAAGAGCAGGTCAAAATGCTCGGCGATGAAGTCCCAGTGCTGGTTAAATTCATCGGGTGTTTCGGAAGCCAGCAAATGCGACAGCGCGGACTGGCTCAGACCGTCTAGTTCAATTTGGGAGTGAACCAGTTCTTTTGCCAATGCGCGGGTTTGGACAAAGAGTTCTTCCACGCGGGCGACAATGCGTTGTTGTTCGGCAAAAGGCGGAAGGGGGAAAGGAAAGGTATATAAATCTTTAGCTGAGATTGCTACAAAAGTAGTTCCTGAACCTTTTTCCGCCAGTTGTTGTTCAAAAGCGCGCATAGCGTACAAAATATACTTTGGCAAAATTCCGCCAACTGAGCGAAGCGCCGCCAAACCTCTTCCAATGCATGAATCTTCTTGGCATAAGTTAGTTGGTCCAACGGGTGCTCGTACAGAAACCAAGACATCGTTTTCTTCGGCAATTTTCGATGGCTCAGAACACCACTGTGTCGGATTTGGAAACATTTCACCAAAATCCTTTTTTCCCTGGTAAAAAGGCAGACCACTTTTAATTGAATTGTATGTATTTGATGGAGGGGATTGCCCCATGATTACAACACATATTTTCCCTAACTCCGACCATACCCAATTACTTGGCAATGAAAATGGCGCTATGAAGTTGTCGCTGTCATATTTGTGGTTTGCGCCATTAATACTTTCTATCTTTTGTTGAATTGTTATCAACAATTTACTAGCTGGCTCATCTTCTGGGTTTTGTTTTACGAGTTTTCCACTCACAGCCAATTGCAAAATGGCGCGGTTCAACAACTCTACATCTTCAGGTGTAGCAAGCAAGTTATCAAAATGCTCAACCAATAACGGCATCGTCATTTGAGTGCGCTCTCCAACTCGCTTTTCAGACTGGCGCGCAAACTGGCAATCTCCGCCTGATGTTTTCTGTATTTCTCCAACATCAAAACAGGGTCGCCGTGCGCGGCATCCACCGTGCTGGGGTTCTTGATATCCAGGTTATAGTTGCGGGCTTTGATCTCTTCGATGGTCACGCGCCAGGCATACTCGTTTTCGACTCTCTCATTCCACCACGCCTTTTCCAGGTCAAATTCCTTGATGTCGATCGGGCGCGTCTTCGAATAGTTCTTGCGGTCGGCGGGCGTGGGATGCTCAAAATACCACACCTCCTTCGTCGGCTCGCCTTTGGTGAAGAACAGCAGGTTGGTATTGATGCCCGTGTACGGATTGAACACACCTTTCGGCAGGCGCACCACAGTATGCAGGTTGCACGTTGCCAGCAAATGCTCTTTCAGGCGCGTCTTGATGCCCTCGCCAAACAACGACCCATCGGGCAGCACGATCGCGCCCTTGCCGCCCTTCTCCTTCAGCAGCTTCACGATCATCGCCAAAAACAGGTCAGCCGTCTCTTTGGTCTGGAATTGCGACGGGAAGTTCTGCTCCACGCCTGGCTCTTCCATGCCGCCAAACGGCGGGTTGGTCAAAATCACATCCACCTGATCCGCCTCATCGTAATCCTTGTACGGGCGGCGCGTCAGCGCGTTGTCATGCCATACCTGAGGCACCTCCACATCGTGCAGGATCAGGTTCGTGGTCGCCAGCAGATGCGGCAGCGGCTTCTTCTCGATTCCTCGGATGGATGTCTGGGACACCTTGCGGTCGGCATCGCTTTTGACGTATTCCTTGCGGACGTATTCCAGCGCGTTGACTAGGAATCCGCCCGTGCCGCATGCGGGATCGAGCACGGTCTGACCTAACTGTGGGCTGGTCATTTCAACCATGAACTGAGTCACCGCCCGAGGCGTGTAATACTCGCCCGCGTTCCCCGCGCTCTGCAGGTCGCGCAGGATCTTCTCGTATATGTCATTGAACAGGTGACGGTCCTTGCTGGAGGTAAAGTCAATCTCGTTGATTCGGTTGATCACCTGCCGTAGCAGCGTCCCCGACTTCATATAATTGTACGCATCGCTGAACACGTCATACACCACGCGCCCGCGCGGGTTGCCGTTGCCCAGCATCTTCTCCTGGTCTTTCAACGTCGGGAACAACCGCCCATCCACGAACCCCAATAACTCCTCACCCGTGATCCCCTCCTCATCCCCCGCCCAACTCCGCCACCGCAACCCCGCAGGAATCGGAGACTGATACGCGCCATCCAGCTCATACTCCTTCTCACGGTCATCGAAGATCTTCAAAAACAGCATCCACGTTAACTGCGAAATCCTCTGCGCATCCCCATCCACCCCCGCATCCTGCCGCATAATATCCTGTATCGCCTTGATCGTAGTTGAAATTGACATCAATTTTCCTTGTTTATGTCGTTGCGAGTGACCGCTGGTCGAGTGCCGCCGAAGGCGGTGTATTGAGACCGAGGGAGCGAAGCAAGCTCATCATTTTTGCAGGCGTTTTATTCTATCCAGCCGCGCCCAATCTCTCTGGCTTGCGCGGTAAAGTATTCCTTCACTTGATTCCATGCCACGGGGTACAGCAGGGTGGGGTCTGGATCTTGGTCAGCGCTTTCGAAATAAGTCAGGCGTTTTACACTTTGGGCTTCAAAATCCCGTGTATGCGGGTATTTCTTTGGAGCATGGTCTAAAACCTGACGCAGTGAAATTTTCTGGCAGATGAAATACAAATCGTAAAAATCCTTGCGGGCGGCGCGCGCCAACAGCGCATCCAGCTTCATCAGCGCAATATCTTCAATTGAAGCAAGCCGCGCATCGGGCGTTTCCACCAATGGCGCAACCAGGTCATAGCCATAGCCATAAAAACCGATGCGCACATTCTGAACAAGGTAAACCAGATTGCCCCACGCCGAATCCGCCAGCGTGAAATCAAATGAAGCCAGCGCCTGTTCCAATGCGGGTCGTATGCTGGGAATATCTTCGCTCGGTGAGAAAAAGTCAAGATCAACCGAAAGGCGGTGCCCCAATTGCAGGGAGAGCGCCGTTCCGCCCGCCAGATAAAATTTTGCGCCGGTCGGGGTATTGGAAAATTGCTTCAAAATCACGCGCATATCTGGTGTGACGGTATTCCAGTATAAATTGCTCATGGAGTGATCTCCAAAACAACCTGCCAAAAATCAATATGCGGATGCGGCAGCCTGTCTTTGCCAAACCGCTTTATCCAGCCCACGATCTCTTCACGCGAATATTGCGCAAACAGCCAATGCAATTCGGCGCGGTTGCCGTATTGCAGGGCGCGTTCAATCAACAATGGAGCCGCTGTTTGCAGGTCGAGTGTTGTCAGGCTGTATTCCTGTAAAAAAGGAGCCAGGCTTTGCGGAATGGGTGTGTTATTCATCCTGATAAATCACTTCCTGTAACTCACGCATCGCCTCGCGGAAATGTTCCTTCCCGCCAAAGGCGCGCACCACTTCCAACGGACGCCCGAACGTATCAAACGGCGGCGCACTCAAAAAGTTTACCAACTCGCCATCATCCAAAACCTTATCCAGCGTGGCATATCCGTCCTCGGCAAATTTCGTCACGAGCACGTCCAACACCTTGCGCGCCGCCTCGCCGTACTTCTCAAAATATTTTGGCTTGCTACGAACCTTATTCGCCCGCTCACTGCGCGTCAACGCCTTGCGGTCAAACGCCACATGGCAAATCAAATCAAATGGATCAAGATCTAGTCCCACATCTTCCTGCAATTTATCCAGAAAGACACCCTGCTCCAACAACTCCGTCACGATGGCTTGCTTGCGCTCCGCATTGAACCATGCAGTCAAAAAAGTTTCGATTGTTGGATATTTTGTGATCAAGTTTTGCTTTGTGTAATCCGTGAACGACTCGGTCACCAGTTCGCCATTCACACCCAGATACTGGACATGGGTTGAACTGACGTAAACGCCGATCTTATCCTTGACCATATACTTGCGCGGCTCATCGCCTCCCTCTTCCCCGCCCGTATCATCTCCCTCGTTATCAGGGTCGTCATTGGGAGGTGTTACTGGATCTGTTGGCTTGGGCACGAACACAACAACAGGATCGCCGTCAAAATCAGGGTCGCGGAATAAACGTGTTGCATTGCGGAAATCCATGATCGTGAAATACAGTTTGTTCTTCTTCTCAAGTACCCGCGTCCCGCGCCCGATGATCTGCTTGAACTCGGTCATCGAGTTGATGATGCTGTCCAAAACGATCAACTTCACCGTCTGTGTATCCACGCCCGTTCCCAACAGCTTGGAGGTCGTCACAATCGTCGGGTACGCCTCATTCGGGTCAATGAAGTTGTCCAACTCCGCCTTGCCCTCTTTGCTGTCACCCGTAATCCGCATAATGTACTTGAAATTCTGCGAGAACAGATCCCCGTTCTCATTGATCAACGCGCGCCGCATTTCTTCCGCGTGTTGAATATCGCGGCAAAAGATGATGGTCTTGTGCATTCGGTTCGTGGCTTTCAAATGTTCCGTCACCAAATGCGCCACCAACTGCGTGCGCTCTTCGATTACCAGCGTCTTGTCGAACTCCGTGCCGTAATACACCTCATCGGGAATTTCATACCCGAATGCATCACGCTGTCCTGCCCGTGGGCGCCAGCCCTCAATGTCGCGGTCCAACTCAATGCGAATGACTTTATACGGAGCCAGGAAGCCGTCTTCAATGCCTTGTTTCAGCGAGTAGCTGTACAACGGTTCGCCAAAGTAATCGATATTGGAAATGGTGGTGGTTTCTCTCGGGGTGGCAGTCAAACCGATCTGTGTTGCAGGCTTGAAGTACTCCAAAATTTCACGCCACGCAGAATCTTCTTTTGCGCTTCCGCGATGGCATTCATCCACAAAGATCAGGTCAAAGAAGTCTGGTGAGAATTGTTTGTAAATATTCATGTCTTCTTCGGTGCCTGAAACCGCCTGATACAAAGAGAGATACACCTCGAAGGATTTATCCACCTCGCGGTTGGTGATCTTGGTCATCACATCGCCAAAGTGTTTGAAGTCGTTCGTCCGCGCCTGGTCAACCAGAATATTTCTGTCTGCCAGAAACAGGATGCGCTTTTTCTTCTTCGCCTTCCACAACCGCCACATGATCTGGAACGCAGTATAGGTCTTCCCCGTACCGGTTGCCATCGTCAGCAAAATGCGGTCCTGCCCCTGTGCCACAGCTTCCACTGCGCGGTTGATCGCCACCCGCTGGTAATAGCGTGGCGGCTTATCGCCGATGAAGTAAGGCTGATTGATGATCTGCTCTTCTGCGGGGCTGATCTGCTTCCAGGCTTTATACCTCTCCCACAATTCCTTTGGCGATGGGAAATCATTAATGCCAAGCGTTCGCTCCAAAACCCCAACACGTTTGGTTCGGTCGTGCTCGATAAATCCATCCCCGTTGCTGCTGTAGGCAAAGGGGATATCCAACATTTCGGCATAACGGAGCGCCTGCTGCATCCCTGCCCCCAAATCATGGTGATTGTCCTTGGCTTCAATGATGGCAATAGGTAGGTCGCGGTTGTGGAAAAGAATATAGTCCGCCCGATCCTTCGAACCTCTCGCCACCCGTTTCCCTTTAACAAAAATCTTCCCCAGCGTAAGTTCTTCTGAAAACTGCCAAAGCTTCCAGCCCGCTACATCTGTAATGGCAGGCGTGATGAACTTCGTGCAAATGTCACGCTCAGAGAGGGATTTCTTGTCGAAAGAGTTGTCCAAGGTAATATCTCTTTGCTAAAAGAACAACCGCCCGCGCAAACTGTCCTGCGCAGGCGGTGGGAAATATCTACTTGCCATCCCCATCCGTTGCGCCATCGTGCGCAGCGTTCCTCGATGTGAGGCTACTATTTCTCGATGATAGACGGTCATGGGGCATTTGTCAATTATACCCGCCACCCCATTGTGCGTCGGGATTTTTCCCGTTATTCGCCCAAAAACCGCGCGGATTTCCAGCGATAGCCCCCATTTTCACCCAAAAGCTGACGTACAAGGAGGTTGGGCGTCATGCCCTGTATGCTTCTATGCCTTGCTTTAACCTTGCTTACACAGTTCACCATTAAAAAAGAACAGCACAACCTGATATATCTATTCCAAACTAC
>Ga0208244_101233_pt1 | contig 15181 bp, 10 predicted proteins | sample SubbioCR12Aug_5A_FD_184828 | JGI IMG/M metagenome (GOLD analysis project Ga0208244, IMG submission 184828) | Serpentinite rock and fluid subsurface biosphere microbial communities from McLaughlin Reserve, California, USA - CR12Aug_5A (SPAdes) | ecosystem: Environmental > Terrestrial > Deep... | reverse complement strand
TCCGCCCGCTCCGCCCGCGACGCCAGCTCGTCCAGTCGCGCCCGGCTTCGCGCCCCCGCCTCCAGCACCTCCGCCACCGTCCGCCCGTACTTCCGCTTCAGCCGCTGCACCAGCGCCATCCGCCCCTCAAGCTCTTCCAACTGCCCCGGGTCCGCCTCGATCCGGCTCAACCGGTCGCCCACCGCCCGCGCCAGCTCCTGCAACTGCACCGCCGCCCCCTGCGCCTCCGCCCGCCACGCCTCCGCCTCCGGCAGCAGACGCGCCAGCTCCGCGAGCTGCGCCTGAACCCCCGCCAGCAGGTCGAACACCGGCTGCTCCCCCTCCGTCAGCGCCCCCGCCACCGCCGACCCCACCGCGAGAATCTGCTCCGCGTTCGCCGCCTCCGCGTGCCGCCGCACCAGCTCCTCCTCGTCCGCCTCCGAAAGCCCCGCCCGCTCGATCTCCTCCGCCACGAACTGCAGCCGCTCCATCTCCGCCGCGAAACCCGCCGCGTCCCCCTGCAACGCCGCCAGCCGCGCCTCCAGCCCCTTCAGCGCCTGCCACGCCTCCGCGTACGCCGCCGCCTGCCCCCCGCAATGCCCGTACGCGTCCAGCACGTCCCGCTGGAAATCCGCGTCCAGCAGCGACTGGTGGTCGTACGGCCCGTGGATGTCCACCAGCAGGTTCCCCAGCCGCCGCAGCGTCTGTACCGTCGCCGGCGCGTCGTTCACCAGGCACCGCCCCGCGCCCGACGCCGCCACCGCCCGTCGCACCAGCAGCGCCCCCTCCTCGCACACCGGCAGCCCGCCCGCCTCCAGCAGCGCGTCCAGCGCCCGCGTGTCCGCGAGCTGGAACGCCGCCTCCACCCACGCCGCCGCCGCGCCCTCGCGGATCAGCGTCTTGTCCGCGCGCCCGCCCAGCACCAGATCCAGCGCCCCCATCAAGACCGACTTGCCCGCGCCCGTCTCGCCCGTGATGATGTTCAGCCCCTCGCCGAACGCGACAGACGCCTCCTCGACGATGGCCAGATTCCGCACTGACAAATGACTTAACATAACTTGAGTACCGCCGCCCTGAGACCGTTGATAAAACGGCGAGAGTTTAACACATCCCGCCCCGCACCGTAAACCTACGACCACCGCCCCCAAGCCCCCCAAAAAAAAGGTACTGTGTCTCGGTCTAAAAGACACTGTGTTAGAGACCGAGACACAGTGTCTTTTAGACCCGAAGACAGTAAGCCCCGATTTTTATGCCCAGAAGCCAGAAGTCAGCAGCCAGAATCCCCGCCCCTGTACCCTCTGTGGTTCACATCCCCGTTTCGTCCCGCTGCCCTGCTGGGGTGTAGACGCGACGTCCCCGTCGCGTTCAACGCGGCGAGACGCCGCATCCACCTTGCATGCTGCCCTCCCGAAAAAAACAACACTGTTGCACGATTCAAACAACACTGTTGTCGGGCCTAAACAACACTGTTGTTTAGACCCGACAACAGTAAGCCCCGATTCCTGACCAGAAAGTCCAAGAATCCCGAATCCCCTCTCCGTGCCCCTATGCCCTCTGTGGTTCACCCCCGCCACCACACCGCCGCATCATGTCCATCATGTAATCCTGTCCGAACCCTCCAGCGGCACCGCCCGCCCCCGCCCGGTTCCGCGTCTTGGCGTTCTTGGCGACATCAAGGCATTCCCACCCGCACCCGGCGACACCCCTAACCCATGAACGCCCAACGCATTGCGCACTTGACCTCACCGGACAGGGCTTCTACTATTCTGACCGCGAAGGCTGTAACCCCCGTTTTCGCAAGCGGGCTCAGCAACTCTGTCGGCACTGGGCTATCCGCAAAAAGCCGAAGCATGTTCCTATAGGCCGCAGACCACCTTATGGATATGACCCGCGTTGACGTTCGGGAAAAAGGAAAGCCAATGGCGAAAAGGATCAATTACCGAAAAATCGCTTTTGAGGTATATGAACCACTTTGCGCACATTGTGGTTTCGGCATTCCCGCGGTGCTGGAAGTCGCGCACATAGACGGCAACAGGCAGAACAACGACAAAGCGAATCTGGTTATACTGTGCCCCAACTGCCACAAAATGCACGACCTCGACTTGATCTCAACCGAGACAATCATCCAGATGAGGGATCGACCGAAGAGAGTGAACTGGTCAAAACGGATGAAGGACGCGGGCAAGAAAGCTGCTCTCACTCGAAAGCGCAGCGTGGCTGGCCGCAAGGCCGCCGAGACGCGAAAGCGAATCCGGGACGCCAACGCGGTTTAACGCTTTTTGCCTGTTGAAGTGTACGGATAGAGGGGGTAAACTCATCGGCGTTATGACTGATTCAGTAAACACGGTCATCGAGACACACAAGCGTGAATTATCCTCGCTTTGCGAAAGCTATAGTGTTGCCAGACTGTATGTCTTCGGGTCTGTCGTCAACGGTGATTTCGATTCAACCAGCAGTGACATCGACTTCCTTGCGCAATTCAAAGACCGGGCTCCGACGCCAAGTTATGCGGCACGCTTTCTGGGCTTTGAAGAGGCGCTGCAATCCGTCTTCAAACGTCCAGTGGATTTGCTGACGGTCGAAGGCCTGAAGTCCACTGGTTTCCGGAACAGGGTGGAGCAGACAAGGCTGTTGGTTTATGAATCAGACGACCCGCGCTAATCTCATCGATGTTCTGGACTCCTGCCTCTTCATCCAGACAACATATGCAACACGTTTTCCGACTTTTGCCCATTCATCCCTCATCCCCCTTCCCGCAACTCCTCACTCCTAACTCCTCACTCCTCCTTTCTCATCCTCCTCCCCCAAGCATATGATCGAGACCTGTCATTTCTGGTTCAACGTTATCGAGGCCGGCATCTGGTTCGCGATAGCGACATGGTTTCTCTTTCTCGCGCTACGGCGCGAAACGAGCCTGAAACCCTCTTTCCTGACCTTTTCCGTCACCCTTTACTTCTTCGGGATCTCGGACATCATAGAGACCCAGACCGGCGCATGGTACAGGCCCTTCGGCCTCTTCCTCCTCAAGGCACTCTGCGTGGCCGTGATCGCCGCCTGTGTCTGGGTGTTCTTCCGCCACCGGACGGAGTGCGAGCGGGTCATGAACGGCCGCCCCGACGCCCATCCGGACACCGCCGGGACCGACAACGAGAGCCCCCGGGAAGAACCCGAAGTGTGATGTAACGCACATTGCCGAGTTCGCCGTGGTATGCTAGGGTTGTCAAATATGAATCCAGCACTACACAAAGCGGCCGAGGGCGTTGTGAAAAAAACGTTGCCCTCCCACATGGTGACACCGCGTGCAAGCATAGTCTCCTCTCTCTGTGCTCTTTGTGATCTCTGTGGTTAAACGAACGGTCGTTTTTAGGTTAAATCATGAAACACGCCACGCATCATGCGCTCGTTCTCACCGTTTCGGTTCTCTGCCTGACGAGCGCCTCGTCGCAGGAAGCGCAGCCCGACACGGGGTCGGAAGCCATCGCAATCAATCAGGTGGGCTACCGCGGCGATGCGCTCAAACGGTTTTTCACCAGCCGACAATCCGATCATTTCCGGGTGCTCGACACCCGCAATCTCGCCGTGCACGCCGGGCGAACCACAGGGCCAGTGACCTCCAGCAGCGCAGGGACCAACGTGTGGCAGGGCGACTTCACGGCCTTGACCACCCCCGGAACCTATGTTGTCGAACTGGAAGACGGCACGCGCTCCTGGCCCTTCCGCATCGGGGAGGACGTCCACGAATTCGTCCTCCACAGCGCATTGCGCGGACTCTACGTCAGCCGGTGCGGCTACGCCGTTATCGACGAGTCTGTCGGGCACCCGCCCTGCCACATGCGCGACGGGGCTTTCCTGTTCATCGACGGCGTGGATGTGCCCGACGGGCGCGACGTTTCCGGCGCGTGGCATAACGGCGGCGATTACTGGCGTTCCACGATGTCCGCCGCTCAGACCGTCAGCCGCCTCCTGTGGGCGGAAGAGCTGTGCCCCGGCACCTTCGATGCGCTCCCTTCCGGGCTCGCCGCCGAAGAGCGGATCATCGGCTCCCCGGACCTCCTGACGGAGGCCCGCTGGGGGCTTGCGTGGCTCGCCAAAATGCAGGACGCCGACGGCGGGGTCTCCCTCGGCGTTTCGCCCCGCGTCTTCAAGATGCCGGGCCACGTCCCGCCGCAGGACGACCCCACCGAACACGTGCGTGGCGCTGTCCACTCCAGCAACACCGCCAAAGCCGGCGCGGTCTTTGCTCGCGCCGCGCGTGTCTTCGCGAAGCGTGACCCCGCTTTCGCCGGCGACTGCCTGCGTCGGGCGCGTCTCTGCTGGGGCTGGCTTCAGGCCCATCCGCAAGCCGTAGCCCCCAAGACCTGCTCGACCTATGTGAAAAGACACGACAGCCACGACAGGCTTTGGCTGGCCGTCGAACTCTTCCGGACCACGGGCGACGAGACGTTTCACGGCGATTTTCTCGCGCACTTCACCAAACTCGAAAGCGCCTACCCGCCCGCGCCTGTCAGCACACAGACGATCCGCGATTATAACCTGCATGAGGCGCTCATCAGCTACTGCCTGGCCACGAATCCGACAGACCCGGCAGTCCGGTCGAAAATAATCGCGGGCCTCCGTTCCGACTGCGACAAGCGATTGGACGTTGCAAAAGCGGACGGATACGGGTGCGTGCTGACGGCAGCGGACTGGGAACAGCGGCACACCTGCGGGACCATGCTCCAGATCGCTTGGGAACTGGCCATGGCCTTCCGCCTGACTGGCCACACGCCGTATCTTGAAACCGCGCTCCAGCAACTGCATTACGTGCTGGGAGCCAACCCGCTCGGGAAAGTTTACGTCACCGGCGTCGGCAGCAATCCCGTGATGAAACCGCACTACCGCCCGCTCAGCATCAACAACAAGACGCCGCCCGGCCTTTTGGTCAAAGGACCTACGCACGACCCTTCGTTTCTGAAACGCTTCACGGGGCCTGTGCCGCCTCCCGCAAAAAGCTACATGGATATCATCCCCGCCCACCAGTGCAACGAGCCCGACATCGAGGTGCAGGCGCACCTGATCGGCCTCGCCGCCTATTTCCATGCCACCGGAACGCGCCCCTAGGAAAATCCATGTCCGAACCCCGCCATATCCTGCTCCTCGCGCTGGCGTCGGCCCTCCTGTGCGGCTGCCGCGTCACGCCGCCCGCCTCGCCCGTGCGCGAAGACGACTGGGCCGCCGTGGAGAACGCCCTGAGCATCATCCGCCAATGCCAGATGGACGACGGCATGATCCGCATGAAAGGCGCGGGCGCCCCGGTCTGGGCGGTTCCCTATTTCGGCAACCTCGCGGCCATCGCCCTGCTCGCGGCGGACCGCGCGCGCCCCAATCCGCACGATGTCGCGCGGGCCGGACGCTGGCTCGCGTGGTACGCCCGCAATCAAGAGCCCGACGGCACCATCTTCGACCGCGAAGGCACCGTCGCGGCCTACGCATCGAACGGCAAGCACGACGCCTCCGACTCGTACGCCGCCACCTTCCTCATGGCCGCAGCACGCCACAGCCAAGCCACCGGGAAACCCCCTCCGCCGGAAATCGCCGCCGCCGCCGCGAAGGCGCTCGCCGCCATCCGCGACGTGGCGCAGCCCGACGGCCTCACTTTCGCCCGCCCCGACTATCCCGTCAAATACCTGATGGACAACATCGAGGTGTATCAGGGCCTCACCGAAGGGGCGCACCTCTTCGCCGCCGCCGGTCTGCGGGAAGAGGCCCGGACGGCGCTCGCGATGGCCGCGCAGGTGGCCGAAGGGCTGGGCGCGTTCCGGTCAGGACAGGAGACGTGCCTCGCCTACGCCATCGACGCCCGCGGCAGGAAATCCGGCGGGCTCGCCGCCCCTTATCCGCACGGGCTCGCGCAGGTGTTCGCCCTCTCGTGGACGACCCCGCCGCAGCCGCGGCTCTGGGCCGAGGTGCGCACCGCCTTCGCGCCGGACGACAAGGGCATCCCGCCGGAGCGCTGGCTGATCGCCGCCCGGCGCCACGCGGGGCCGCAAGAGGCCGACACCCTCCGCAAAGCGGTGCGGGACGCCGCCCTGCGCTTCTCCGTCACAGAGGTTTATGTCGAACGCCCGGCGATGGCGGTCATCGCATTGTTGTATGACCACGCCCCGTTCCCGGACGTTCCCCTGACCCGGTGAAGCTCAGCGCGCGGACCGGCGGAACTCACGCATCGTACACTGGTGGTGCCGCTTGAAAATGAGCCCCAGATAGCTCTCGGTCACAAAACCGCACTGCGCGCTGATCGTGCCGATGGGAATATCCGTCTCGCGCAGCAGGCGGCACACGTGCTCCAGCCGCGATTTCTGGATCTCCTCATGGATCGAACGCCCCACCGCCTGCCGGAAACGCACCTCCGCCAGCCGACGCGAAACCCCCAGATGCCGCACCACGTCCGACACCTTCATGCCGATACCCGAGTTGATCCGAATGAACTCCACCGCCTTGACCGCCAGATGATCCACAAACTGCAGCCGCTCCGTGGACATCCGCTCCACCACCCGTATCGGCCCGTACTGCAACACCTCGCGCCGCCGCCCCCTCTGACGCATCATGCGATCCAGCAACTCCGCCGCGAGGTACCCGCTCCCCTCCGTGTCGCGCAGGATGCTGCTCAACGTCGGATTCGTCGTAGAACACGTCAGCTCGTCGTTGTCCACCCCCAACACCGCCGCCTGATCCGGTACGCGCACGCCCGCCGTCAGACAGGTGTCCAGCACCTGCTGCCCCCGCACGTCGCACGCCACAAAGATCCCCACCGGCTTGGGCAATCCCTTCAGCCACACGGCCATGTCCTTCTGGTCCACACTCCAGTCATCCCGCGCCGAATCGGACGTCACCCGATAAATCTCGCACGACGCCCCCGACGCCGCCAGCCGCCGCGTGAACCCCTCCAGCCGCGGCGTAGACCACGGGCTGCCCCAGATGTCCTCCACATAAGCGAAGTGGCTGAACCCCTTCTCCAGCAGGAACTCGGCGCCGAACCGCCCCACCGCCTCGTTGTCACACGTCACCGAAGCGTGTTTCAGAAACGGGTTGGCCCCTCCCTTCTGAATGCAGTGGGTGTCGAAAAACACCTTCGGCACGCGCGCCTGCATCACCGGCCCCATCAGCTCGGTCAGCGTGGTCCCCGCGATAATCCCGTCCACGCCCAACGAGACCACATCGCGCACCGGCTGCTCGAACCGCTTCCCCTCCACGACATGCAACCGCCACGGCCCGTACAGCCGCTCATAGCGCAGAATGCCCTGAATGCGATCCCGGTTGATCTTGTTGGACGTCTCCAGAAGTAGCATGATCAGCGGGACTTTTTTTACGAACTTTGCCATACGCGCAACACCCTACGGAGAATTGACCGTATGATGCGACATCTCTAGCGGCAGGGTCAAGCCCGCATCCGCCCCGTCAGCGCATCGGCTCGCCTGCCGCCTCAAGCAGGGGCAACGCCAACGCGGCAAACTCTCCGTCTGTCGGCACCCGCCCGTGGCGACGCCAAAACTCGCCGACCGCCTGCCGCGCACCGGACAAATACCGCCGATGCAGCTCGTAGCACGGCGTCGGCCGGCCGCGCTCGTCGATGAGGCAGAAGAAGTTGCCGGGCTCGTTGTTGTAGACCTGCCAGAAAAGCGCGAACGGCACCCCCCACCGCAGCACGCGCACGAGATAGTCGCGCGTCGGCACCAGTTGCCGCTCAGGCGGGCGCCCGCCGCCGCCGAACCCGTATTCGCCGATGAAGACCCGCCGCCCCGGAAGCGCTGCGGCCTTGTTGGTGGAGAGGTTGGCCGCGATGTAGTCGAGCGTCCTGAACAGCTCGGGCTCCGGCAGGCTCTGCGCGTCGTAGGACGAGTAGGAGACGTAGTCGAGTTCCGGCACGAAGGGCAACACCGCGTTGACGATCCGGATGTCCGCGCCCGGCTTCTTCAGCAGGGCGTCACGCACGCGGTTGACCTCGACATACGCGAAGACGTTGACCTCCCTGTGCGGGGTGACGCGCTTGGCGTCATCCACGGCCCGCTGGCGGGCGTTGAGCCACGCGCGCATGCCGAGCACCGCCTCCGGCGGCGGGTTGTTGGTGCCCCGGTCTGCCGTGCCGAGCAGCAGCCAGTCCCCCTCCCAGTTGCCGAGATAGAACGTCTTGCCCGTCCCCGAATAGCGCGTGAGCAGATGGCGTGTGAGCGCGTGGATCTCCGCGTACTCCTCCCGATCCCTCGCCTCGTCCACGCCCTTGCGCCAATAGTTGCCTGCCGCCACGCCGTTGACCCACAGGAAATAGTGCCGGAAAGGCATATCGAAGAGCCGCGTGTATTCCGGGTGCCCCTGCACGAAGACGTCCAGCGGCCCCGGCGCCTTGCGACGCGGCTCGGACGCGATCGCGAACTTGGCGATGTCGCTCCCCATCCGCACAAGATGCCCGGACTGCTCGACCACCGCGCTGTCGTCCGTGAACTGGTAACGCGCCCCGAACGCCTGCGCCCCCAGCCTCAGGTTGTACCGCGCCACCTCCGGCGGCAACGTTTCGCCGCCGTGGGTTACGCCGACTGCCGCGACCAAAAGAACCCACAAGAAATACAAGCGTCCCATGCCTTTTGTCACGTGATCCCCTCTCTTTGGGCGTGCCTCTGGCACATCAGCCCTTTTGCAGCGCCTCGCGCACTTTGCGGGCAAGCGTCTCCCTGGAGAACGGTTTCTGGAGAAAGCTCACCCCGTCCTCCAGTACGCCATGATGCGCGATCACATCCGCCGTATAGCCGGACATAAACACCACTTTGATCTCAGGCCATTGCGCCGTCAGTTTCTTCGCAAGCTCCTTGCCGTTCATTTCCGACATCACCACATCCGTCACCAACAGGTCGATCTTTCCGGCATGGGCCTCCGCTAAATGGAGTGCCTTTCGGGGCGCGTTCACCGCCAACACCCGATAACCGAGCTTCTCCAGCATCGTCTTCCCAAGCTTCAGGATACCCTTCTCGTCCTCCACCAAAAGCACCGTCTCACCCTGCCCGGACGGGACGGCCTCCTTCACGCCGCCCCGCGCAGAAACCTCCTGCCCCGTGTGGCGCGGCAGATATATCTTGAATGTCGTGCCCTCCCCCGGTTCGCTATAGACGTTGATGAACCCGTTGTTCTGCCGGACGACCCCGTACACGGTGGCAAGCCCCAACCCCGTCCCCTTTCCTGCCACCTTCGTCGTGAAGAACGGCTCGAACAGCTTGCCCAACGTCTCGCGGTCCATCCCGCAGCCGTCGTCGCTGACCGCCAGCAGGACGAACTCGCCCTGCATCGCCCCGCTATTTCCGGCGCAGGAAGCGTCGTCGAACGTCACGTTCGCCGTCTCAATCGTGACCTTCCCCACACCCGCGATAGCGTCGCGGGCGTTGACGCAGAGATTCGCGAGGATCTGGTCCACTTGCGACGGGTCCATCCAGACAGGCCACAACCCCTCGGCTGGCGCCCACGCCAGATCAATGTCCTCCCCGATCAGGCGATGCAACATCTTCAGCGTCTGCCCGACCACCGCATTCAGGCCGAGAACCTGCGGCATAATCGTCTGCTTGCGGGCGAACGCCAGCAACTGCCGCGTCACCTCCGCAGACCGCTGGGCAGCATGGACAATCTCCTGAATATCGCCGTACAGGCTCCCTGACGGCTCAAGCTGCTCAAGCGCCAGTTCCGCATTCCCCAAGATCACGCTAAGCATGTTGTTGAAGTCGTGCGCGACCCCGCCTGCCAACAAGCCGATCGACTCCATTTTCTGGGATTGCCGGAGCTGATCTTCCAGTGCCTTGCGGTCGCTGACATCCAGATTGACAACGACCACGCCTTCGAGTCGGCCGTCGTCGTCCAACACCGGCGCGGTATAATTCAGGATCGTCTTACGCTTGCCATCCAGTGCCTCGATCTCCAACAGTTCATCGACGACCGTCACCCCCGTGCGGATTGTCCGGTCCAGCGCCCAGTCGCCGTGCGCCACAGGTTCACGCGAAGGCAGGCGGCAGGCCTTGAACGCACTGCTGGCGGGAATAGGTTTCTGCGGATCAAGCCCCCAGATCTTCATCCCCATCGGGTTTCGGCGCAGCACCTGCCCCCGCTTATCGGTCAACCACAGCCCGATCGGAAGAATGTCGAATATCCGCTGCAACTCATGCTCACGCCGCAGCAGAGCCTCCTCCGCCTTCTTACGCTCGGTAATATCCGAGTACATCGCAAACGCGCCGGCGAACTGCCCCTGCTCCCCCATAAAAGCCTTGGCGGAGACCATCGTAACAAGGAGCGTCCCATCCCGCCGCCGCAGTCGACGCTCATACCTTCCGTCTTTGCCTTCATGCCTGAACCGCATCTGCTGCTCGTGGATAGCCATATCCTCGGGAGGAACGAAAGCCTCCAACTTCTGCCCCAACACCTCGTGAACCTCGCAACCCAACATCTTCGCCATCGCCTGATTGACATAGGTGGTGACATGGTCGGCGTCAATCATCCAAATGCCCTCGGTGGCGGTCTCCACCAGCATCCGGTATTTCTTTTCGCTCTCGGCCAACGCCGCAGACGTCTGTTTCTGCTGTTCCAACACCCTCGCCAACTTGACGTTGGCATAACTGAGCCGGGAGATAAGCGACGCAAACAGAGTATAGAACCGCATCACCGTAATCACGGTGTCCTTGCTCCATATCGGCACGCGCCGCAGCGCGGCGAGATAGGACGCCTCATCAAACCCGTAACGGGCGGCCTGCGCCTTGAAGAAGGCCTCGTCGACCGTCTCGCTCTCGAAGAAGAACTGCCCGAGAAACAAGTTCCCGACATGCGCGCCCCCGATCATGATCGGAGTCGCCATATCCCACATGCCGTTTTTGCACTTGTAGATCTTGAAGTTACCCGGCTCGACACCCTTACTGAGCTGGGTGTCGCTTTCCTGGCAGCACGCCGCCGACTCGGGATACACCCGGTGAAACAAGGTGCAAATATCCTGCCAGCCCGTGCCGACAAGCACCTTGCCGTTGAGATCAATAACGGCAATGCCGATATGCGTAAGCCGATGGAACTCGTCCATCAGCAACTGGATAGCCGGAATGTCGAGGATGTCTTCCAGCGTCAACCTGCTGATATCGCCCTCCGGACTGAGAATCGCGTCCAGTTTCGCCCGAACCCGCATCTCGCTCTCGCGCAACGCTTCCTCCGCCGCCTTGAGCTGTGTGATATCCCGCGAAATCGTGGTGACGTTCGTCACGTTTCCCGTCGCCGGATCTTCCGTGCAGAACAGGTCATACAGCACATGGATCGGCTCGCCCGTCTTGAAGTGCCGGAATCGGAACTCGCCAGCCCAGCGCCCCTCGGCCTTCAATGTCGGCAGAATCACCTGCCGGATGAACGGCACGTCCTCTTCAAAGAAATAATCCTCAACCGACGTCTTCCTGACGGCCTCCTCGCCGTCCAGCCCGATCATCGCCTGTCCTGCGGGATTGACGTAAAAAGCGTGCATCTCCGCATCCGCCACTCCGATAAAATCCCGGCTCTGCTTGATGATGCCCGCAAGAATCCGGTTTTCCGACTCGAACTTCTTACGCGCCGTGACTTCCGCGAAGATGCAGGCGAACTGGCCGGCAGCAGGGCAAAATGCCGTGACCTCAAACCATTTGTCGAGCACCCTGCTGTGCTCCTCGAAGAACACCGGTTCCCCCGTCAACGCCACCCGCCCATACGTCTCGATCCAGTGGTGTTCCGTCTCCGGCAACACCTCTAGCACCCTCCGTCCGACAACCATGTCCGAACGCAACCCGGTCATACGCTCGAAAGCCGGATTGACGCTGAGAAACCTGTAGTCTATCGGCTGGCCTTCCGCATCGCAAATGATCTCATGTACCGCCAGTCCGTTCAGCATCTCCCGAAACAGCATCGCATAGTTCTGCTCGGCATTGCGCTGCGCGGAAATATCCACCGCCGTGCCGACCATCTCGACGGGACGGTGTTGCGCGTCAAAGACCGGGGCAAGCATAGAACGGTGCCACCGATACGTTCCGTCGCGATGCCGGACACGATATTCGATGCCATACTGCACCTGCTCGGAATTGAAAAGCCGGGCCAAATGCGCCTCACACGCCCGCACATCCTCCTCATGCACATATTTCCGGAAGCTCTCTCCGACCACATCGTCCGTCTCATACCCCAGCAAGATGCGCCAACCCGGCGAAACAAACGTGATGACCCCGTCCGCCCGGATCGTGTAGATGATGCTTTGACTGTACTCCACGAGATGTCGGTACTTTTGCGCCTCGGCAGAGCCCGCCTGTTGTGCCGCCGCTTCTGCACTGCCTTCGCGCAAAGCACGCAACTCCGCTTCTGCCGCGGCCAGTCGCTGCTCAAGTTCCTCATAGTCCCGCAAGCTCTTCTTCCCCATCTCAGATGCCCCCAGACCAACGGGCTAACATGATTCCGAAACAACGGTCATGCTATCAACCGCACCGTGTCCGAAATTTTTCACATCCCGACATGTGAATCAAGCATAATCCAGCGGTGGCGTATAATAACAGCCCGGGGAAAGGGAGCGTCAGATGCGCAAGGCGGCGTTTTTGACCACCTGCGTGTGCATCTGCTCGTCGAAAACATCGACATGACGCCCGATATTCAGCAAAGTGCCGACCGCGAAGAGCGCGGTGATCAGGTTCGTGCCCCCATAGCTGATAAACGGCAACGCAAGCCCCTTTGTCGGCAGACACCCGGTGACCACCCCGATGTTGAACGCCGCCTGAAACACCAGCAGCAAAGTCATCCCGAACGCCAGCATGCGCCCGAACCGGTCCGGCGCCCTCATGCTGATCAGCACGCCGCAGACGAGAATGATGATGTACGCCAACACAACCGCGATGGAAAAGCAAAACCCCAACTCCTCACCCCCGATGGCAAAGATGAAATCCGTATGAGCTTCCGGCAGGTAGTTGTACTTCTGTATGCTCTGGTTAAAGCCCACACCCCACGGCCCGCCATTCTTGAAGGCGAGGATCGCCTGCTGCAACTGGTATGCCGCCGCAGACTCGCTCTCTTCGCCCTGCTGCCAGGCGAGAATACGGTTCATGCGGTTCGCGTTCTTGAGGATGACAGGCGCGATCATCGCGCATCCCCCTGCGCCGAGAAGCATCAGATGCGGGATCCGCGTGCCCACCACAAACATCATCGCGCCGCCGACGACACAGACGACCATCGTGGACCCGAAGTCCGGCTCCAGCACCAGCAACGCCGCAATAAGCCCGAGTCCGGCCGCTGGAAGCAACGCCCCTTTGACGAACTTCCGCACGCGCCACCCGATACGGTCCATCCAGACGCCCATCGCGATCACCGTCAGGATCTTCGCGAACTCGCTGGGCTGCACACGCAACGGCCCCAGATTCAGCCAACGGTGGCTGCCCTTGACCTTGCTGCCGATGCCCGGACAGAACACCAGCACCAACGCGATCACCACGATCACGTAAAACCCGACGGTGAACAGCGGCGTCTCTTTCCACCAGTGATAATCGAAACGGCTGGCGGCATACACCACCAGCACGGACAAACCCAGCCAGATCAACTGGCGGTTAACAAAATAGTGCGGGTCGGCATACAAGCCTTGAGCCCGCACTGCACTGGCAGACGCCAGAACGACAATCCCGAGGCCCAGAAGAACGACGACCGTAAGCGCAAGCGTAGTCAGTGTCTTTCGCATACGACCGCCTCTTCCGGCGCCTCGTCCCTACGGCCTTACTGAACCCCGCCGGGGATCTTCAGAACCGTCCCGGCCTTCAGCTCCGTCGATGTCAGATTGTTCAACGCCTTCAGGTCGCTCGGGCTCACGCCCCAGCGGATCGCGACGGCATAGAGATCCTCGCCCTCTTTCACCGTGTAGGTCTGGACGTTGGCGTCCACGACAGGCGCGGGCGGCGGCGCAGCCGTCTCGACCTTGACCGGCTCCGACTCCACCGTCGTCGGCGCGGGCGGCGCAGCCACCTCTGCCACAGGCTTCGCCACGGGCGGCTTCGGTGCCGCAGTCTTCGGCGCCTCGACTTTGGGGGCCGCAACAGCCGCGTCCTTTTTGGCCGCCGATGCCGCCGCACTCTTCGTCGCGCCGGGGATCTTGAGCTTCTGGCCCACATTGATCCGGTCACTGGTGAGCCCGTTCGCCTCACGGATCGCAGCCGTCTTAACGCCATGCTTGTGCGCGATCACGGACAGCGAGTCGCCTGCCACCACCGTGTACGTCACCGTTGCGCCGGCGGGCGCAGCCGCTTTCGGCGCGGCCGTCTTCGGAGCCGTCACTTTCGGGGCCGCAGAAGGCGCACGAACCTTGCCGAGATCGACCTGCCCCGGCAACTGGATCACCTGGCCGATACGCAGACGCGTCGGCGTGATGCCGGGATTGACGGCCACGACATCCTGCCAGCGCAGATTATACTTGTACGCCACTGACGTGATCGTGTCGCCCTTCTGGATCGTGTACGGCGTCGTGGTCTGCACGATAGGAAGCTCAGGCACAGGAGCAACTTCAACCGGAATCGGCTCCGCAGGGACAACCTCAACCGGCACGGGATCCGGCACGGTCGTGACCGTCTGCTCTTCCGTCTTCTTGCCGAACATACTGCATCCCTGCAACAGGAGGCAACCTGCAACCAGATTGGCGCCTGCAACAACACGCATGACTTGACGATTCATTGTGTCTCCTTGTCCTTCTTGCCCTCAGAAAAGAAACGCTCAGAGATCCGCAACCGCGCGAACCAAGGCTGAAAAACGTTCTCCTCTTTCCCGATAGCTTGTAAATTGATCGAAACTTGCCGTGCCCGGCGACAGCAACACCGTTTCGCCCCCTCGGGCATCCCGCACCGCCGCCGCCACCGCGCACTCAATGGTGCCGCACACTTCACAGGGAACCGCAGCCCCCCACGCGCAAGCCATTTCACTCGCGCATTTGCCAATAAGATATACTTTTTTTGTTGTTTGTGTCAGTAACTCTTTTACGCTTTCGAGGTCATTTTCCTTCAGAAGCCCGCCCGCGATCAAACGCACCGGCCCGCGCACCATCTGCAAGGCCGCCGCCATCGCCGTGAGGCTCGTCGCCTTGGAGTCGTCCACAAAGCACACCCCGTCACGGCTCTCGCCGACCCGCTGCACCCGGTGCGCCAGCGGCACGAAGCCTGCCAGCCCGCGCGCGACC
>Ga0208244_101232_pt1 | contig 15204 bp, 13 predicted proteins | sample SubbioCR12Aug_5A_FD_184828 | JGI IMG/M metagenome (GOLD analysis project Ga0208244, IMG submission 184828) | Serpentinite rock and fluid subsurface biosphere microbial communities from McLaughlin Reserve, California, USA - CR12Aug_5A (SPAdes) | ecosystem: Environmental > Terrestrial > Deep... | reverse complement strand
TTCCAAATGGTGCTAAGTCAGGATATTCAAACCTTGATGAACTTATTACTTTCTACGGTTCTCAATTGACTATTATTACAGGAATTCCATCACACGGAAAAAGTAATTTTATGGATCAGTTGATGATAAAACTGGCAATTAACCATAATTGGCGTTGGGGTATTTTTTCTCCAGAAAACTCTACCATTGAAATTCATTTGTTACGGCTTATTGAGATTTTGGTTGGCAAACCATTTCTAAAAGATTACAACAACCGAATGACCTTTGATGAAGTGGAAACTGCACGTGATTTTGTCAATGACCATACTTATTTCATTTTGCCTGATAATGAAGAATATCGTTTGGAGAGGATTCTTGAAGCTGCAAGTGGATTAGTTCTGAAACATGGCATCAAAGGATTGATACTCGACCCTTGGAACACTCTTGAGCATCAATACGGCAGTGATTCTGAAACTATATACACAGGTAAGGTACTGAATCAATTGAAGTATTTTGCAAGGATTCACGATATTCATCTATTCTTGGTGGCACACCCACGTAAAATGGCACGCAAGAAAGACAGCAAACTTTTTGAAGTACCAACTCTTTATGATATTTCTGGGTCTGCTAATTGGTTCAATATTGCCGATAATGGTATGGTAGTTTATCGGCAGTTCTCCGAAGATTTTACTGAAAGCTATCCAATTGTTTATGTGCAAAAAGTAAAACATAAGTTTATCGGTAAAACTGGGTTCGCCAAATTCGACTTTGATGTTTCTTGTCAAAGGTATATCGAAAAAACTGGGAAACAAGGTAGGAACGAACTTGAAAATCATGTTGAATTATGTCCTGCTGGTTATCCAAGTTCTTGGATGACTGAGTGGGAGAACCGGAACGATGATGATGTAAGTTTTTGATACTTGATATTTAGTTTTTATTTGACTGACAGACTTTGAATCTGTCAGTCTTAGTATGGAAGAATCATTTAATAAAATAGGAAAAATTATGAGAAATGAAGATATAATTGAAATGCTCGAAGAGCAGGATTTACCTGAACATTTTCAAATTGTAGCGGAAACATGCGGAATTGAAACGGCAAGATTATTGATTAAAGAACTTGGTGGAATAACGGTTAGTATTCCAATGATGACATCTTTGCGTTCTTTGCTTGAAAGGTATATCAAAGAAAATGTTAAGGAGATACCGATAAAAAAAATTGCCAGAGAGTTGGGTATGAATGAGAGGGCGGTTGCGAATATACTTAGAAAGAGAAATTCGAGAGCCGACAGTCGAATTGATAAGAGTTGAAATTTCTTAAAATAAAATTTTTGGTTAATTCGTCTTTTTAAGTTATGAAGAAAGTAGCTTACATATTGCTTGTGATTATTGGATTCTTGTTTCTACATTCAGAAACAGGAATATTCAAGGATTGTGAAGACCATCATGCCGGACATGATGTTTGTGCTATCTTTCAGAAATCTGACAATACAAGAAACTTTCGTTTGACTACTTCTTTAATAAGCATATTGCAATTTTGTGATATTTCAAATTTCTTGGAATTAAATGCTGTATCAGCTCGAAGTTTTTCAACTGAACAATTATTTAAAGAAACCTATCCCTATAAACCAAACAAAATTCTTTTACAACTTCTTAAATCCATACTTATTTAGTACATAGCCGAATTTTATCTTTTCTAAAACAACAATTTTTTAAACATTTTTGGAAAATATTATGAGGCATATATGTGTCTTGTTCATCACTTTGCTATTAGTGAGCAATATCTATGGACAAGAAAAATTTACTAAGGATTTAAGTCTGAAGCAAGCTCTGGAGATTGGATTAAATAATCATCCAGAGGTTCAAAAATCAAGACAAAAAATCGAATTAAATAAGGGGCGATTTTTTAAAGATATTTCGCCACCTCCATTGAATGTATCAATAAGTAATGAATTTATTCCAAGTGGCTCAGGTCTTTCAAATTTTGATGAAAGAACATTTGAAATAACACAAGGTTTTGAGTTCCCAACAATTTATTTTGCTAAAGGTTCAAGAGCAAATTCTGAGATAAAAGCATCAGAATATGGATTTGAGCAAACTCAAAATTCTATTAAAACACAAATAAAAAAAGCATATTTCAATGCACAAGCTAAACAAATGCTTCTGAAAACCGCAGAAGAGAATTTACAAATTGCAAGTGATTTCTATAAAAAAGCTGAAATTAGATATAATGTTGGAGAAGGTTCAAATCTTGAACTTTTAACTTCTAAAACCCAATTTACTGAGGCAAATGCCATGATTAGCTTAGCAAAAAGAGAATATCATACTGCACTGAATCATTTAAATTTTATTTTAGGTTATAATTTGGAAGTTGATTTTCAAAATATAAAATTTTCAGATTCATTAGCCTACATAAAAATGAGTTTGACTCTTGATGAACTCATCAACAAGAGTTTGCTTACAAATCCAGCATTAAAGAAAGCAAATACTGAGCTTGAATCATCAGAAATAAATAAAAGCATAGCATCGATGAGTTATCTTCCATCATTTAATGCATCTTATTTGTTTCAATCGAGAAATAGTAACAATGGTTATTATGGGTTTAGATTAGGTTTAAGTTTGCCGTTATGGTTTATGTTTGACCAGAAGGGAAAAGTCCAAGAGGCGAATGCAAACTATATGATTAATACCTACGAACTGCAAAACATTAAGAATTATATTGTTCAAAGTATTAATAATGCTTTTGTTGATTTTGTTAATGATGACATACAAATTCAATTATATAAAAATGAACTATTGCCTCAAGCCGAAGAAATTTTTAAGACGGCAAATTTAAGCTATCAAGCTGGTGAAATATCATATTTAGAGTTCTTGCAGGCAAAGTTTACGACAATCAATACAAGAACAAACTACATAAAATCATTATATGATTTTAAAGAGGCTATTATTAACCTCGAAGAATCAACAAGTATTATTTTAGAATAAAAGGTAAATAAATGAAATTAAATATTAAAATTCAATTCATATCCCTGGCGATAATTTTGTTCTCATTTCTTGGATGTGGTGAAAAGAACGAAACTCATAACGAGTCAAAAGAGGAAAATCAATCTAAGCATGAAGAACATGCTGAGGAAGGACATGATAAACATAGCAAAGAAGTAAAGTTGACTAAGGAATCAATAGCTTTAGCTAAAATAACAACGGAGGAAATTAAATTATCTGAATTAAAGGGATTTATTTCTTTACCAGCCACGATCGTTTCAAACAAAGATAATGAAGCACTCGTTGGTTCATTAGTTCAAGGCAGAGTCCAGAAGATATTTGTTAATATGGGCGATTTTGTGAAAAAAGGTCAAATATTAATGACAGTTGAGGGCTTAGATATAGGATCTATAAATGCAGGTTTTATCAAAGCCAAAGCTACTCTTGATTATGCAAAAAGTGTCTATGAACGCCAAAAAAAACTAATTGAGGATAATATAGGCTCACAGAAAGTATTAGCTGAAAGTAAAGCAGAATTTGAAAAGTCATTAGCTGAATATAATGCAGAAGATAAAAAAATTCATTCTATTGGTCTATCAGATGATGATGTAATTAATGGTAAAACAGCTGATGAACATACTTCTGGGACACTGCTAATAAAATCTCCTATTAATGGATTTATTATTGAAAGAAATGTAGTTATTGGTCAATCAGTTGATGCAACAACGAATGCCTTCAAAATCAGTAATACAAGCACTGTGTGGATAGATGGTCAATTATTTGAAAAAGATTTAAATAAAATAAATCAGAAAACAATGGCTTATTTTAAAACATCAATTTATTCAAATGAATTGTTTAATGGTAAAGTTATTTTCATCGGTCAAAGCATAGATGAGAAATCCAGAACTTTATTAGTTAGAGGTGAATTTGCAAATTCAAATAGCAAACTCAAACCTCAAATGTATGGTGAATTAAATTTACCAATAGGTGAAAACACAAAAGCAATACTAATTCCTGAAGAATCAGTTATCAAGGAAGGTGAACAATATTTTGTATTTGTTCAGGAAAACGATACTATCTTTGAACAAAGACTTGTTACTGTTGGACTAACTTTAAATAATAAAGTTGAAATTAAAGATGGTCTGAAAGTTGGTGAAAGGTTTGTTTTAGATGGTGTATTCTATTTGAAAAGTGAAATGAAAAAGGAAGAATTAGAAGGGGATGAACACTAATGTTAGAAAAAATAATATCCTTTACATTAACACGCAAGGGAATGATAATCTTCCTTTCGTTACTTATAGTTGCATTTGGAACTTATTCAGCATACAATTTGTCAATTGATGCTTTTCCTGATGTTACAAATAATCAAGTAGAAATTATCAGCCACGCTGATGGTCTCTCAGCTATTGAAATTGAACGAAATGTCACTTATCCGATTGAAATGGCAATGAGAGGATTGCCTAATGTTGAACAAATGCGTTCAGTGACTAAATTTGGGTTGTCAATTGTTACTTTAGTGTTTAAAGATAATGTTGATATTTACTTTGCTCGCCAATTAGTATTTGAAAGACTGGGTGAAGCAAGAGAAAATGTACCTAAAGGTGTTGAAGTTACAATGGGTCCGATTGCAACAGTAATGGGTGAAATATATCAATATACTCTTGTTGGCAAAATGCCTGTTGATTCACTACAAAAAATTGCATACCTTGCCAATCTCAGAACCATACAAGAATGGGTTGTTACACCTCAATTAAAAAGTGTAGCCGGAGTAAATGAAATAAACTCATTCGGTGGTTATTTTAAACAATATCAAGTTATCGTTTCACCTGAAAAACTTATAAAATATTCAGTTACTGTTGATGAAGTTTTTAAAGCAGTTGAAAACAACAATCAAAATGTAGGTGGCAACATTCTCGAAAGAAGTTCAGACCAATATATAATTCGTAGTATTGGATTGATTAAAGATATTGTCGATATAGAAAATATAGTTTTAAAATCTTACGAAGGAACTCCGGTTTTTATTAAAGATGTGGCTTCTGTTAAAGTAGGCGAAGCTGTAAGAATGGGTGCTGCACTTATCAATGGTACCGATGAGACTGTTGGTGGTATAGTTATGATGTTAAGAGGTGAGAATAGCAGAGAAGTTGTAAAACAGGTCAAACAAAAAGTAGATGAAATCAATCAAAGTAATATGCTTCCTGAAGGATTAAAAATTGTTCCTTATTATGATAGGACAGATATTGTAAACGAAAGTATTTTTACAATAATAAGAGCATTATTAGAAGGTTCCATTTTAGTTCTTATAGTTACTTTTATTTTGCTGAGGAGTTTCAGGGGATCTGCTGTAATTCTTATTGCTTTGCCAATATCGCTTCTACTTACTTTTATATTTATGAAGTTGATGGGTATAAGTGCAAATTTAATGTCTATCGGTGGTTTGGTGATTTCTACAGGAATGAAATTTGATGCTTCCATAATTCAAGTAGAGAACGTGCAAAGGATGTTGAATGAAGGAAAAGAAAAAGTCAGCAGAATTTCTCTAATACTTAAAGCAATTCTTGATGTGAGAAAACCAAGTATTTATGGAGAGGTGATAATAGCAATAACTTTTATACCTATACTTGCTTTAGAAGGTATTGAAGGAAAAATGTTTGCTCCATTAGCAATTACTGTAGGATTAGCAATAATAGCATCTTTATTGATGTCAATTTTTATTATTCCTCAATTATGTGCTATATTCCTAAAACCACAACATGAAAAGGAAAGTCCGGTGATGAAATTCTTTTCAAAAAAATATTTGCCTCTTTTAAGATTTAGTATCAAAAAGAAAAGTATTATTCTAATTACATCCGGAGTCGCCTTAATTGTTTCATTATTCTTATTTACAAAAATTGGAACTGAATTCATACCTATAATGGACGAAGGTGCTTTCGATATGGATATAGCACTATTACCGGGTGTATCACTACCAAAAGCTATAGAAATTAATAGAATAGCCGGTGAAAAATTAAAGAAATTCGAGGAACTTGATGTTGTTGTTGGTAGAATAGGTCAAACAGGTGTTGCCCTTGATACAAGAGGAGTTGATAAAACCGGTTATGTAGGTGTTTTAAAACATAAAAGTGATTGGAAAAGGGATATTACAAGAGAAGAACTGAATAATGAAATGCGTGAGTCACTCGAATCCATTCCCGGAATTGCATTTGGTTTTAGTCAACCAATTCAATGCAGAATAGATGAAATTGTTGCTGGTACGAGAGCACAATTGATTCTTAAACTATTTGGTGATGATATAGAAATTCTAAAGGCTAAAGCAGATGAAATTGCTAAAATTCTTTCTTCAGTTAAAGGCGGTACTGATTTAATTACGGAAAAAGTCGCCGGACAACCGTATTTAACCATTATCATTGACCGGAATAAAATTGCAAGATATGGATTGAATATTAGCGATGTTCAAAATATTGTTGAAATAGCAATTGCCGGTAAATCTGCAACTAAATTATATGAAGAAAATAGAAGGTTTGATATTACAGTTCGATTGCCGGAAGATAAAAGACGTTCAATTGCCGATATTGAAAATATTTTTGTGCCTACTAAATCCGGCACTAACATACCACTTGTTCAGCTTGCTGAAATCAAAATGATTGAGGGTCCTGTCCAAATAAGCCGTCAGGATGGTGTGAGAAGAATTGGAATTGAAATGAATATCAGTGGCAGGGATATTGGCAGTTTTGTTGAAGAAGCAAAAGAGAAAATTAAACAAAATGTTAAACTTCCTTCAGGTTATTATTTATATTGGGGTGGTCAGTTTGAAAATCAACAAAGGGCAATGAGTAAGCTTCTAATTATTGCCCCTATTGCACTTGGACTAATTATCTTGTTACTATTTGTAACTTTTGGCTCAATACGGTTAACGATGTTGGTAATTTCAAACTTACCTTTTGCCTTAATTGGTGGCATTATCGCACTATACATTTCAGGACTGTATTTGTCCGTACCTGCTTCAGTAGGTTTTATTGTTCTATTCGGTGTAGCTGTTCTAAATGGGGTAGTTTTAGTAACCCACATAAATCAACTAAGAGAAGAAGGATTGCCTTTAAGTGAAGCAATCGAAAAAGGCAGTGTGGACAGATTAAGACCAGTGCTAATGACAGCTTTCATAACAATTTTTAGTTTGATTCCTGCAATAATATCCACAGATACCGGCTCTGAAATTCAAAAGCCACTTGCTGTTGTTGTTGTTGGTGGATTAATTACATCAACAATACTTACATTATTGATTATTCCATCAATTTATAGTTGGTTTGAAAAGAGAAAAGTTGAAGCTGAAATGTAAAAAACAAAATCCGGCTTATCATTAGTGTTAAGCCGGAATTTTTAAAATAATTATGAGGATATAAAAATGAAAGAAATAAAAGCAATTATAAGACCATTCAAACTTTTAGAAGTAATTGACGAACTGACTAAAATTGAAGGTTTGCCCGGAGTAACAGTTTCAGAAATCAAAGGATTTGGCAAAAGCAGAGCCAAAAATGCATCAGATAAAATCATTTATGATATGATTGAATTCATTCCAAGAGTAAAGCTCGAAGTAGTTGTTATTGATGATATGGCAGACGATGTTGTTAATGTCATCCAGAAATATGCTCATACCGGAAATACCGGAGACGGTAAAATTTTTGTCTGCGAAGTGAAAGAAGTTGTTAAGATTAGAACAAATGAAAGAGGCGAAGGAGCTATATGAAATCTGGTGATTGTAGCCAAAATTAAATATAATTGGTTGGAATTATTGAATTTCTCAAGATTGTTTTAATCTTTCTTGAGAAAAATTGCATGGGTAACTTTACTTTTGCAAAAAGGTAGAGGAAAATTTGAGTAAGTAACGTTACAATTTGAAATCGTAAAGTTACAAATTAAAAAAGTAATGAGAATAATTGAAAAAGGTAGCTTACAAATTTGTATTTTCTCGTTACTTTTGCAAATAGTAAATGGAAAAATTGAAATTGTATCAATAAATATAAGGAAAGTAATATGCCACATACTTATTATCCGAACAAAGACGCCGATTTTGTTCCATGGCTTGCCAATTTTCTTACGGTAGCCAATGCTAATCTTGTCCCTCTCGGACTAGTTGCTGGGGATTTAACCCCGATTACTGCTTTACAGCCGACATATTCCACAAATCTTAACGACGTGGAAGCGAAAAAAGCTGCTCTTGCCTCCGCCGTGGATACCAAAGACACTACAAAAGATTCTATAATTGACAAAGTTCGGGTTGTAGTGAATAAAATTCAGGCAAATCCTTCAGTTGCTCCGGCTTTGAAGCTGCAACTCGGTATTTCTCCCAGAGATGGAAGTCATTATCCGGTTTCCCCGATTCCGCCCAATGAATTAATTGCCGAATTGCTTCCCGACGGCTCAATAGAGCTTGACTGGAGCAGAAACGGTAATGCTCCAGGGACGCAATTTGTGATTGAATACAGTATTCCGCCTAATTTGCAGTGGATTTTGCTGAATGTTGTTACAAAAACAAGTTATGTTCATAGCGGACATCCTGTAGGAATACCAATTCAATATTTGGTAAAAGCAAGAAAAGGAAGCGAAACCAGCAGTCCGAGCAATATTGCGGTGGTTAATGCGGGTGGACCGGCTTAAATGTTTAGGAATGCAGTTTATATCTTTGTGTTTCATTTGATTTCAGGAATAAGTGCCATGTGTTTTGAAAATTTAACAAATGATACAGCTAAAATATTAACCTTAGATAAGGTGGATAGTGTTTTATTGAATGAATTCGAGAAGATTGATAGAAGTGAACTAAAGTATGCTGATTTTGAAAGATATACAATTTCCGGTGAAATGCCATATAGGGAATCACATATAAAGTTATTTCCAACTATAGCACTTGCCGGTGGAACTACCGGTTTGTTTATTCTACAGCATAAATATCAATTGAATTCAATCTGGAAAGAACAAACAAATTTCCGAATTATTGAGAGTTGGAATTATGCTTTATATACTGATAAATTCGGGCATTTCTGGTCAGGCAACTTTATAAGTTATATATATAGAGATTTATTTCAGGAAATTGGAATTAGCTCAGAAACTTCAATTTGGCTTGGCGGTTTCATGGGCTTATCATACCTTACATATATTGAAATAATGGACGGATATGGTAAAGATTGGGGTTTTGAGCCGTCGGATTTCTATTTTAATTTGTTAGGCAGTATTTATTTTGTTTCTCAACATTATTTGCCAATTTTACAAAACATAACGCCAAAAGCAATGTACTTTAAGCCTGAATCACATAATGAATTATCAAGAAATCCCTCAAATAATTTTATTGATAATTATTCAGGGCAAACTTTCTTTCTTTCGATAAATGTTTACAACTTGCTGCCAATGGAATTGAAAAAATACTGGATTAATTGGCTTGAAATAAGTGTTGGATATTCTGCAAGAAACCTTTCATATTTACCGCCAACATCAAAAGATGGAAATGTTAATTCATATGAAGTATTTCCGGGTGTTTGGGGAAGTCCGAGATTTATTATAGCCCTTGATTATAATCTTGTAAAAATGTTGCCCGACGGTCCTCCTTTTTGGAATTGGTTTAAACAAACAATAAATTATATAAAATTCCCTTCGCCTGCGTTAGAAGTTGGTCCTGGTATAAAACCAAGATTTAAATTATTGTATCCTTTTTGAAGTAATAGTTATAATTTTTTTAAAAATATAAGGAATTTTAAAATGAAAAGGTTTTTTGAAATTATCGCTATCACAGCTTTTGTCTCAATGTTTTTAATAGCTGTCGGCTATGCACAAACATCTGAGAAAGTGATAGGAACTATCGGCAAAGAAAAAATTGGCAGCGACGCAATTGTAATTTGTGTTTATGGAACCGCCGCATGTATGCCTGTCAAAATTGATTCAACGATGACGGTAGTTTATCAAGGCAAGAAAACCAAATTAACCGGCTTGCCATTCGGACTTTATTTGGAAGCAAATATTGCTTTGGACCAAAACAAGGTAAGCATTATTAAAAGCCTCACTATTGATGAAACCAAGACAGTAATTTGCTTTACCGAACTTGACAAAAAGCAGCGAACCATACTTAAAACGCTATTGAAAAAGATTCAGGGCGTGAAAGACTTTAAAATAATTTCAAAGTCGAAGCAGGCTTATATAAAATTCGAGCCTCGAATAATTTCTTACAATGAATTAGAAAACAAAATAAAAAATGTAGGTTTTAGTTTAGAATAATAAAGGAGAAAAAAAATGGAACAGACAAATTATGGCTTCTCGACAAAAGTGGAACTTGGTTACGAAGAAGCTATTGAAAAAATAACCGAAGAGTTAAAGAAAGAAGGTTTCGGCGTTCTGACCGAAATCGATGTTAAAGATACGCTCAAGAAAAAACTCGATGTTGATTTCAGGCAATATAAAATACTTGGGGCTTGCAATCCTCCTTTTGCATACAAAGCTTTGCAGTCGGAAGAACAAATTGGACTGATGCTACCATGCAACGTAATTGTGTATGTAAATGATAAAAGTGAAACTGTCGTTGCGGCAATAGATCCAATAGCTTCTATGCAGGCAGTAAAGAATGAATCGCTTGGCGAAGTAGCCAAAACGATACAGGGTAAGCTAAAAAAGGTGATAAGCAGTCTTTTATAATTATTTGAGTTGCTTGCATTAATATATCAACTCAAAGGAAATAATATGGAAAAATATCAACTAAAAAATATTGACTGTGCTTCCTGTGCAACTAAAATTGAGGAAGGTCTGGCGAAGATGGAAGAAGTAAAATTTGTATCAGTAAATTTTGCCAATTCAACTCTTCAGATTGATACTTCTGATATGGAAAGCGTAAAAAAGAAAATAAAAGAGATTGAACACGAAGTTGAAGTGGTCGAACAAATTGAGAGAACTGAGGGTTCATCTAAAATTTCAACGATTAAGGAAGAATTATTGGAAAATAAAACAGAACTACTCAGAATTGCTGTTGTTGTAATTCTTCTGATTTTTGGAATGGTGTTTGACAAATTAGTTCACAACACTCCGTTCAAGTGGGCTGAATTTTTGGTTTTCGGATTGGCTTACATAATAAGCGGCTGGGATGTATTAAAGGGAGCTTTTAGAAATATAGTCAGAGGTAAAATATTTAATGAGCAATTTCTTATGACTATTGCGACGCTTGGCGCTTTCGCAATCGATGAGATGCCCGAAGCAGTAGCCGTCATGTTATTTTATGTAGTTGGAGAATTATTCCAGGATTTAGCTGTTAACCGCTCCCGCAGGTCTGTAAAAGCACTTTTGGAGATAAGACCTGATTATGCAAATCTTAAATTGAATGGAGAAGTAGAAAAAGTTTCACCAAGTGATGTTCATCCGGGTCAGATAATAATTGTCAAACCCGGTGAGAAAATACCATTAGACGGAAGAATAACCGATGGCAGTTCTTTTGTAGATACTTCAGCGTTAACAGGTGAATCAGTACCGAGAGCAGTAAAAATAAGCGATTTGGTTTTATCGGGAATGATTAACCAATCAGGAGTATTAACTATAGAAGTTACTAAAGAATTTGGTGAATCCTCAATATCAAAAATTCTTGAATTGGTTGAAAATGCAAGCAGTAAAAAAGCCGAAACAGAAAAATTCATAACAACATTTGCCAAGTATTATACTCCTGTTGTTGTATTTGGAGCGTTATTGCTGGCTATTATTCCTCCATTATTTGTCCCCGGAGCTACTTTCACAGATTGGATTTACAGAGCTTTGGTTGTTCTTGTCATTTCATGCCCTTGTGCTCTCGTAATAAGTATTCCACTTGGTTATTTTGGAGGAATCGGTGGAGCATCTCGAAAAGGAATTCTCATTAAAGGTTCAAATTATTTAGATGCTTTGACAAAAGTTAAAACTATCGTATTTGATAAAACGGGAACACTTACCAAAGGCGAGTTCAAAGTTACAGAAATCGCTACAGAAAATGGATTCTCGAAAGATGAAATCATAAAATATGCAGCTTATGCTGAAGCAAATTCAAGCCATCCCATTGCAAAATCAATTATTGAGTCTTACAATCATCCAATTCAACTGAATGATATAAATGAAGTTAAGGAAATTTCAGGTCATGGTATCTTTGCTAAAATAAACGGAACAGATGTTTTAGTAGGAAATGATAAAATTCTTCATCTTTATAAAATTGAACATGGAAAATGTGAAGTTGAAGGGACTGTTGTTCATGTAGTATTAAATAGCAAATATGCAGGTTATATTATTATATCAGATGTATTAAAAGATAAAGCAATTGATACAATTAGCGAACTGAATAAAAGAAATATTAAAACTGTGATGCTTACAGGAGACAATAAGAGTGCGGCACAGTCTTTTGCAAAAAAATTAGGCATTAAAGATTTTTATTACGAACTTTTACCTGAACAAAAAGTTGAACATATCGAAAATCTTCTTTCCGAAAACAAAGAAGGTAAAGTGGCATTTGTCGGAGATGGTATTAATGACGCCCCGGTGATTGCACGTGCAGACGTTGGAATTGCGATGGGTGCTATGGGCTCGGATGCCGCTGTTGAGACTGCTGATATTGTTTTAATGGCTGATTCTCCAATGCAGGTTGTCGAATCAATTGACATCGCTAAAAGAACAAGAAAAATAGTCTGGCAAAATATTCTTTTTGCAATGGGAGTAAAATTGTTTTTTATTGTTCTGGGTACTTTTGGAATTGCAACAATGTGGGAAGCGGTCTTCGGCGATATGGGAGTTGCTATTATAGCAATTTTGAATGCAATGAGAGTTATGAAATAATCAAAATAAATATTTTTTATATTTTTAATTGAGGAGTAAAATGATAAAACAAATTAGCCTGACAATCTTATTAGTATCAATTATAATAGGGTGTTCAAATTCATCTGATCCTGATTATAACTCATATTATGATTCATTGACAAATTTGTCAGCAAAGGAATCAATTGCTAAGGGAAATGATTGGAAGTTTTCTGCACCCAAAATCAAAACCCATGTAACCTCATCTGAAGCTATTTTTGAATTCCCTGATGGTAGAGTTGTTAAAAAGACTTTACCTACAGATTCTTTCTATGTTGCAATAGCACCTTTTATAAATGGTACTCATACATGCGAAACTCATTATCCATCAAGTTGTGATGGGGAAATGAAGGAACAAACTGTTAAAGTAATTGTTACTGATGAAAGCACAAATATATTATTTAATGGAAATATTAATACTCTTAAAAATGGTTTCTTTGAACTTTGGTTACCAAGAAATAAAAACATTAAGATAGATATTCAGTATAATTCATCAATTGGCACAGAAATCATTCCAACAAAAGATGATAGTAGAACATGCATAACGACCATAAAGTTGGAGTAATGCTATAGTAAACTATTTAGTAAAGAAATAATTTCTTCCAAATCCTCTTCTGTCATAGTAATATAAGGACGAGCTGGAACCTGTATCATGGGTTTTAGCTCTTTCTTTTTTGTCAGAGCAAGAGCTTTCCAATTGTCTTTTCCGGTTTCAAAATACTTAGCCCAAAAGAATTTTCTCATTTTTAAAGAAATTGGTATTGTTGGTTTTAATGTGCCTCCAAACTGATGAATAGCGGCGTAAGGAGAATTTGCAGATATAACAACTGATGATTTGCCTTGAGGTCTGACCTCAATAGTTGACATAAGACCTTTCGACCGATTCAATGTAGGTTCTAATTCCCAACCAAGTCTTTGGTATTTCTCCTTAGTGGACGAAGCAAGAGCTTTCCATTTCTGAGAACCACCGGAGAATATTGTAATATCATTTTCATTACCATCCCAACGACCACGAGCATCAAAATTTTCAGAAATCGCCCTTTCAATTAGTGCCGATACTACTTCAAGTACAGGTGTAAGGTCATCAAATTGTTTCTGCAGTTCGATGAACTTTCTGGAAAGCGAATTTGTGATGTCATTACTAATCATTATCTTCTCCAATATTCTCCTCGGCAACAACAACCCATTTTTGAACTTCTTCAGGCAGATCTTCAAATTTTTGAATTGATGCAATTTTAGAAGTCATACGCACTACATCACTTGGATTCACATCGTTGTATAGTGCTATGCGACCCCACACTCTACCAAGTCTCCTACTTAAATCTGCAGGCATATTGACAATTTTCTTTTCACTAAATTCCACTGGTGGTAACTCTACATTTTCTTTTTGAACAATACATTTAGAACGATTCATAATAACTAAATATTTCCTATCTTCAACAAAAATAGCATCATATCCATTCAAAATTGCATAATCTCCAATATCATTTAAAAAGTAAGCATCCCTTCTTATTTTGTCAAATTCTTTGAAAACTTCACTTGAAATGTTCTCGTATCTGTATTCCAACTCATCTCTTTCCTTTCCACTCAGATTTGATTCATCATCCATCAATTTCCTCCAAATAATCTTATCTTCATAAGGTTCATATCCGAGTTTTTTATAAGCTATAACCATCATTTCATCTTCTCTTTTATTGAAATCTCTGTCTAAGTCTTTATAATTAATTATATTAGCATTTTTTGGATAAAGAATTTTCATGACTTCTTTTTGGTTTGTGAAAGGTCTTGTTGCATCAATATCATCAATAGCTACATAAGTACCACTTCCGAATATACCTCTACCAGAAAAATAATCACCATATTTGAATTGGTCGTAAAACTCTTGGGCTTTAATTCCATTTAAACCGCGATAAGTTATATAGTAGTCCAACAAATTCAATTCATCAATTTCTGATTTATCTAATACTTTAGGCTTAGCAGTAAATCCAAGTAATTCTGCAATATAATGGTGTCCTAAATCTTCCTTTGTTTGCTCCTTATATTTTTCACTTATTTTCCTTAAAAGCTCTTCATTCTCAAATGCTTTTTCAAAAAATGTTGGTTTAGTGTTAAGCATTTTATCAAGCTGATTTCTCAAGTCTTTAACATACTTTGATGTGTCCACTTTCCAAGTATATGCCGGGTGTAATGTAAAGTCTTTCGACCTTCTAAGTTGTCTTAAATATTTTGTGCCTTCTTCAGCATTAGTTCCATCTTTAATAGGTGTTACAGAACACTTACAGCCAAAACCTGAAGGAGGGTATATCAAATCCCAAATTGGATCATCGTGCCGAAAAACCTTACCGTGAAGTAAGCTGTGATTATGTCTTTTTGTAGGTCTTTGAATCTGTGTGTATTTCCAATATGGAT
>Ga0208244_101231_pt1 | contig 15208 bp, 16 predicted proteins | sample SubbioCR12Aug_5A_FD_184828 | JGI IMG/M metagenome (GOLD analysis project Ga0208244, IMG submission 184828) | Serpentinite rock and fluid subsurface biosphere microbial communities from McLaughlin Reserve, California, USA - CR12Aug_5A (SPAdes) | ecosystem: Environmental > Terrestrial > Deep... | reverse complement strand
AAGGTGCGGCGTATCAGGTCAATTATTTCCAAGTCCATTTGTATCTACCTATGGCTTTATTAATGTTGCGATTGATTGGTTTTAAGTGTCCCTCATTTTATCAGGGTTTTAAATTGGGAATTGCTGACCTCAAGGGGCGTCAATTGCAGCCGCCGGAATGCCTACCAGCGCCTGCTTAGTGGATTCAACCGCTCTTTTTAGGATAAACGGTTTGAAAAAATAGGGCGGAGTTTAGACCAATTCATATTTTGATAGTTGGGTTTAACCGTATCGGCTGCGAGTTTGGCGAAGTTTATAGCTAACTAATTGAAATAAAATGAAAAGATATTTAATAAACCTGAGCCTTTTTTCCTTTTTCTGGTGTTGTGCGTTTAACTGAAAATCAAATGTCCGCTATTCGTCAGGTTGTGCTTGAAACAAGCAAAGGCATGTGTCTGGCCGTGCGGGTTTTTGGTTCACGGCTTGACGATCAAGTTAAGGGTGGCGATCTGGATTTGATGCTAGAGTTTTCCGAGCCGGTTGAACATCCCAGCTTGCTCGCCGCAAAGATAGCAGCACGGGTTTCCCGCGTTCTGCACGGGCGAAAGGTTGATGTACTGTTAAGTGCGCCTAATTTGAAACGCTTTCCTATCCATGAAATTGCATTTACAGAAGGTATCTTGCTATGACGATTCCGCCAAAAACGTTGGCGCGTGTGGAATTTCTAGCCAGAGTCGTGCGTAAAGAGTGCCGACACCTGATAACGACGGATGAGTGGTTATTTGATGCCCGTTTTACGCTAGAACAAATCGAAAAACTTGAAGAAACGCCAGATATTGCCGAACACGTACCCCCTGTGCCAACAAGATGCTTGATGAAATCGAACGACGTTTTATTTTATTTTATTGGAATTTTAATTAACCCACGAAAAGGTCGACCTGACGAGTTATAATGCGGCGCAAACTTACGTGAAATTGGTACGGCGGTGGATTGGCCTTGTGAGGTGAAGGGCCTTCTTTCGACATAATTTTCTCCCGGATTTTATCTATAAAGTATTAAATATGAAATTAGTTATTTTGGCTGGTGGGTTGGGTACCCGTATAAGCGAAGAATCCCATCTTAAACCCAAACCAATGATTGAAATTGGTGGCAAGCCGGTTCTTTGGCATTTAATGAAAATTTATTCTCATTACGGAATCAACGAATTTGTGATTTGTCTCGGCTATAAGGGGTATATCATAAAAGAGTACTTTGCCAATTATTTTTTGCACATGTCGGATGTGACTTTTGACATGGAACATAACAGCATGGAAGTTCACGAAAAAAGTGCCGAGCCGTGGCGGGTGACTCTGATTGATACTGGTACGGATACCTTGACAGGAGGACGCTTAAAAAGAGTCAAGGACTATATCGGTGATGAGTCCTTCTGTTTTACTTATGGCGATGGTTTGGCCGACGTAAATATCAAGACTTTGATCCAATTTCATCGCGATCAAGGCAAAGCCGCGACCCTGACTGCAATACAGCCACCAGGCCGCTATGGAGCGCTTAGTATCAATGACAATGCTGTACTCCATTTTCAAGAAAAGCCTGCCGGTGACGGTGCTTGGGTTAATGGTGGTTTTTTCGTGTTGGAGCCATCTGTGCTGGATTACATTGAAGGCGATCTGGTAAGTTGGGAATCACAACCCTTGCAAAAGCTCGCATCTGAAAATCAATTAGCTGCCTATCTCCATCAAGGATTTTGGCTGGCAATGGATACCTTGCGTGATAAAACCCAATTGGAAGAATTGTGGAGTCGAAATCCACCTTGGAGGGTGTGGTCATGAATGCGTCGTTCTGGCAAGATAAACGAGTCTTGCTGACCGGACACACCGGATTTAAAGGTAGCTGGCTATCACTTTGGTTGCAGACCTTAGGAGCGCAAGTCGTGGGGTATGCACTGGCACCACCGACAAGACCAAGCTTGTTCGAAGTTGCAAACGTCGGTCTAGGTATGGTAAGCGTAATAGCCGATATTCGAGATTTGCAAAATTTGTGCGCGGTGTTTACCAAGTATAAGCCTGAAATTGTCATCCACATGGCCGCACAGCCTCTAGTGCGATATTCATACAACGAACCGGTCGATACCTATTCGACCAACGTAATGGGTACAGTGAATCTACTTGAAGCGGTCCGCTTGTCTAATGGCGTAAAAGCAGTGATAAACGTTACCAGCGACAAGTGCTACGAAAATCGCGAATGGGTCTGGGGCTATCGCGAAAACGAGGCTATGGGTGGATATGATCCTTACAGCAATAGCAAAGGCTGTGCAGAGTTAGTAACGGCGGCCTATCGCAATTCATATTTTCACCCCGAAAAATATCATCAACATGGCGTGGCAGTGGCGTCAGCTAGAGCAGGCAATGTAATTGGCGGTGGCGATTGGGCTGAAGACAGACTCATTCCTGATATTATGCGCGCGGTTAGCCAAGGTCAGCCTGTTAATATTCGTAATCCATTGGCAATCCGACCATGGCAGCATGTTTTGGAGCCTCTATCTGGATATTTATTGTTGGCAGAGAAATTATGCATTCAAGGGGCGAGTTTTGCAGAAGGTTGGAATTTTGGGCCAAATGAAGATGATGCTAAACCGGTGCAATGGATCGTGGAGAAATTGGTTAATACATGGGGCGGTGACGCAAGCTGGGTAATGTGCGGCGGCAATCATCCGCACGAAGCACTTCATCTTAAATTAGACTGTTCAAAAGCGAGAAGACAACTCGATTGGCATCCGCGATGGACCTTGAACAAGGCGCTGGAAAAAATTATAGACTGGCATAAAGCAATAAATAACGGAGAAAATATGCATACCAAAACATTGGAACACATATCACAATACGACCCAAGAGTGCAATTATGAGTACTACTATTCGGCAACAACTGAAAGCTGATGCCAATCACATGATTCATTTTGAACTGCCTCCTGAAATGAGTGACGAAGTTGAAGTAATCATATTCTCTTCTAAAAGTTTAAAACAGCAAGAAAATCTGGATATGGCGCAAGTAATGGATGAAACCGGCTTCGCAAAGAATATTTTAAACAGCCCGGAAGAGGATTGCTGGAATGACCTTTGAAATTACGCCCGGCGAAATTTACAGTGCGTATTTTCCTTTTAGTGATTTAAGCAATAAAAAGAAAAGACCGGTATTGGCTCTATCTGGCAAGGATGAAAACGAGGATGTGCGTGTTGCCTTCATTACTAAAACGCCCGTCGAAGAGGCTTTTGGTTTTTTATTAGAATCAACCGACTTTGCCGATACCCCCCTCAAGCACCAAAGCCATATTAGGATAAACAAGACCTTTAATTTGCATATCAGTCGAATAGAAAAGCCCGTCGCTAAATTGAGTGAAAAAGGCTATGAGCGAGTATTACGTAAATTAGTGGCGTTGGATGTTTCAATCTTTGCGTCACTCAAATATGAGGAAAAACCTTTTCAGTTGGGTGTTAATAACATTCCGCCTTCCGGTAAAGTGCTAGGCGAGGGTGAACTAAAAAATATGGTGGAAGCATCCCTGGATGGTTGGCTAACCACTGGGCGCTTTAACGAGGCATTTGAAAAGCGCTTTGCCGAATTTGTAGGCGTGCCTTATGCTTTGACTACCAATTCCGGTTCCTCGGCAAACCTGTTGGCGTTTACTGCTTTGACCTCGCCCAAGTTAGGTGAGCGAGCCTTAAAACCGGGTGACGAAGTAATTACTGTCGCGGCGGGTTTTCCAACGACCGTCAACCCGATTTTGCATGCGGGCATGGTGCCTGTGTTCGTCGATGTGGACATTCCGACTTACAATATCGATCCGCAAAAAATTGAAGCGGCAGTGTCAGAGCGCACACGGGCCATCATGATCGCTCACACCTTGGGTAACCCGTTTGAATTGGATGCTGTAATGGCCCTAGCCAACAAGCACAATTTATGGGTTATCGAAGACTGCTGCGATGCTTTGGGCTCAACCTATAAAGGCCAACATGTCGGTCAGTTTGGACATATTGCCACGTGCAGTTTTTACCCGGCGCACCATATTACGATGGGGGAAGGCGGTATGGTGTTTACCAAAGATCGCAAACTACGCAAGATCATCGAGTCATTTCGTGATTGGGGTAGGGATTGTTATTGTGCTCCGGGGTGTGACGATACGTGTGGTATGCGTTTCGGTTGGCAGTTGGGCACACTACCGAAGGGCTACGATCATAAATACACTTATTCGCATTTGGGCTACAACCTCAAGATCACCGATATGCAAGCCGCCTGCGCACTAGCGCAGATGGATCGCCTGCCGGAGTTCGTCGAGGCACGCAAACGCAATTTTGCTTTCCTCAAAGAGCGCCTCAAATCGTGCGAAGAATTCCTGATCCTGCCAGAAGCCACTGCAGGCAGTGAACCATCGTGGTTCGGCTTCCCGATCACACTGCGCGAAGCGGCAAACGTGAATCGCGTCGAGCTGCTGAAATATCTGGATCAGTACAAGATCGGCACGCGCCTGCTGTTCGCGGGTAACCTCACGCGCCAGCCCTACTTCGAAGGCCGCACTTATCGCATCAACGGTGAGCTGACCAATACCGACAAGATCATGAACGACACCTTGTGGATCGGCGTGTATCCGGGATTGAGCGAAGAGATGCTGAGTTTCGTGGTCGAGAAGATTGAAGCGTTTTTTGGCGTGAATTTCTAACAAATCTAATCTGGCGAAAAACCATGAGAATAGTCTTAACTGGGGGGACAGGGTTCTTGGGGAGCAATCTACTCCATAAGCTATTAGCCAATAATTTCGAAGTCACTGTTCTAAAAAGATCGTTTTCAAAATTGGACCGTATACATTCAGTTCTGGGTCACCAGAATCTCATTCTCTTTGATTTGGATAAAGGTAATGTCGAGGATGTATTTGCTGGTAGTGAAATCAACAGCATCATACATACAGCTACTGAATACGGTAGGGTGGGAACGCCTGTTCACCAAGTACTTGAAACCAACCTGGTGTACCCAATCAAGCTGATTGAGTTGGGTATCAAGTACGGGGTCAATAGTTTTATAAATACCGACTCTTACTTTAACAAAGAGAATTTCAGGTATTCCCACTTGTTGAACTATTCGCTATCAAAACGCAGCTTGGTTCACTGGTTAAAAAGCCTGTCTGAAAACATTCATGTTGCAAATGTTGTGTTGGAACATTTGTATGGCCCACATGATGACAACGCCAAATTTGTTGGTAATTTGATTCAAAATATTGCTATCGATCAAGTCGATCGCATAGCACTGACGCACGGCCACCAAAAGAGAGATTTTATTTATGTGGATGATGCGACAGATGCTTTTATGTTGCTGCTCAAACACATGAATGACAGCCATGTTAGGTACAGTGAGTTCCAACTTGGAACGGGGCAGAGTATTCCTGTGCGCACCTTGGCTGAGACCATAAAAGAATTGTCTTCATCTCCGACCATATTAGGTTTCGGCGATATTGAATATCGCAGTGATGAAATTATGGATTCAAAAGCTGATAACTCGGCTTTGGTTGAGTTGGGATGGCATCCCCAAGTCAAGCTGCATGATGGCGTCATTAAGACCATAAGCTCCTACAAAAAATAATATGTCCAACATCGAACTAACCATTGGCATACCGACTTACAACGGAGCGAAATATCTTGCTGAGTCAATCGAAAGCGTGCTGTCACAATTGCCGGATGTGCAGGGACGAAGGATTGAGATCATCATTTCAGACAACGCTTCAACTGATGATACGAGCGAAATAGTCGAGCGATACGTCGCTACCCATCCAGGCATTCTGTCAAATATCAAAAATGACCTGAATATCGGCTACGACCGAAATGTAGACAATCTGTTCAAAGCAGCCCGCGGGAAATATCTCTGGTTGCTTGGTGACGATGACGCTCTCGTTCCGGGTGCTCTGAAAAGATTCTTTTCTGCCCTGCAGCAATATGAAGATATTGCTGTATTTGTTTTCTCGACATCCTTTTTGAATATCAGCACTGGCAAGAGATATTGGAATCGTCAATTTCAAGAAGACAATTTCTGTAGCAATGGAAATGACTTCTTGCAGAAAACGTTGTGGGGTACCGCTGCGCTTTCTTCGTTGTGTATCCGAAGAGACGATTGGAATGCCGAAATGCTGGATCAATATTTTGGCAGCCAGTGGATACATATCGGCGGAATCGTGGAAATAATGCGCCATCATAAAAATGCTTATATCTTTGCGGATGAAATGGTTGTGGTTAGGCTGGAGAATCCAAGGTGGAATGGCCATTTTGGCAACCAGTTGGAATCAAGCTTAAAGTATTTGGCAATGCTTGAGGCTACCACCAGCCTTGGTTACTCCCCAGAGACTTTTAGATGTTTTTTGGAAGCTCGATATGAGGACAATCTCATGGGAATTCTTTTCACAAAGCCCTCCGAATTAAAAAGGAAGATTGCCGTTGCAAAACGGATGATTCATTTTTTTAAGACAAAGCCTGGCTTCTGGCTATTCCATCTTCCAATATTATTTACGCCAAACGTGATAAGTGACAAAGCAGTTGATATGGCGAAGCGATTGAAGCGGATATTTCGGAAGTACCGACCAGTTCAGGCAAGCAACGGGGGGAAGCTGTGAAGGCTTCTGATGCACTCGCCAGATTTCTGATTGCCCATAAGGTTCAAACCTGTTTTGAACTCGTGGGCGGTATGATTACCCACATGCTCGACAGCTTGGCAGAATCCGGGCAGTTCAACATCATCTCTATGCATCATGAGCAGTCGGCGGCTTTTGCAGCCGAAGGGGTGGCCAGATACACCAAAGGCAAAACTATCGCAGTCGCTATGGGCACCAGCGGCCCGGGTGCGACCAACATGATTACCGGTATCGGCGACTGCTGGTTTGACTCCGTGCCCTGCCTGTTCATCACCGGCCAAGTTAATACGCGTGAGCTCAAGGGCGAACGGGCGATCCGTCAGCAAGGCTTTCAAGAGTTGGATATCGTCACGGTCGTGGAGTCGTTGACCAAATATGCAGCACGTGTGGACAGCGCAGAAGAGCTGCTGCCCGAATTGCATAAAGCATTGTCGGCAGCACTAAGCGGACGTCAGGGGCCGGTGCTGCTGGATATCCCAAACGATGTGCAACGCACTGAAATTTCGGATGTGCTGGTTGAGAAATGGTTGAACATGCCATTGGACATCAGTCCAGCTCCGGCAGTGTCTGCAAGTGATCTGAAGCAGATCGAGGTGCTGTGCGGGAACGCCAGGCGCCCGCTGATCTGTGTCGGCGGCGGCGCACGTTGGGCAGATTCAATGGATGGATGGTTGGCTGACGCCGACCGGCTGGGCATCCCGTATGTGTCCACGCTCATGGGGCATGAGCGAGTGGTTGCGCGCGGCAATTATTTCAACATGATCGGCAGCTATGGCAATCGCGAAGCCAACTGGGCGGTACAGAATTGCGATCTGTTGATTGCGGTGGGGGCCAGATTGGATGTCAGGCAGACCGGTTCGGATGTGGATGATTTCGCTCGTCACGCACGTGTCATCCAGATCGACATCGATCCTGCGCAACTGAACAACCGGGTACAGGCTAATCTGAGCGTCTGCGCAACGGCGGAGAGTTTCTTTAGGGTGCTCCCACTTCAACCATCAGTTTTTCCCGCTCTCGATAAGGGTTGGCTGGCAGAACTTGCGGCGCAACGTCAGAGGGCAGAGATCGATGAATATGCGGACTGGGAGATCAGCCCGAGCGAACTGTTCAAAAGACTGAATCAGATTCTGGCCAAACAGGCTGTCGATTATGTCTGCGATGTCGGCAATCACCAGATGTGGGCGGCACAGAGCCTGCGCCTTTCTTCCAATCAGGCCGTTCACTACAGCGGTGGCATGGGGGCTATGGGGTTCGCATTCCCTGCAGCATTGGGAATAGCAATTCAATCCAAGAGCAAGGTTGTTGTGATTTCAGGGGATGGCAGCCTCCAGATCAATATTCAGGAACTGGATACGCTAAATCGCCTGGGCTTGGATTTAACAATCATTGTTATGAACAATTTAGTATTGGGGATGGTCAAGAATTTTCAGGATATGTATTTCGATGGCCGTGACCAATCGACTAAGAAGGGCTATAGCAGCCCTTCATTCATAGACATCGCCGCAGCCTACGGAATTCCAGGGCATCGCATTGCGAAAGCGGCAGATTTGGATCGAGTCTTGCCGCTGCTCGCGGAGCACAAAGGACCGCTGCTTGTCGAGGTCATGATGGAAGGTGCCACTGAATGTCGGCCACGCTTGGCCTTTGGATCAAAACTGGATGAACAGTTTCCCAAACTGAACAATTGATCGATACGTTCGCATGATGAGAATAGCGATATTAGGTGCAACGAGTCAGATTGCCATGGATCTGATTGTTTCGCTCTCTGCGGAGGGGAGGGCGCGGCTGCATCTATTCGCGCGACGCACGGATGAAGTTGCAAAATGGCTGGACTCTGTTGAGTTATCGGGGCGACATCCGGTAGATGAATTTAGCGAGTTCGCCAAACAAGAGTTCGATGCGGTCATCAACTTTGTCGGAGTCGGCAATCCTGCAAGGATGGTGGCGATGGGCAATACAATCTTCGACGTCACGCTGCACTATGACAATATGGTGCTGGAATATCTGCAGATGCATCCAGCCTGCCGCTATCTGTTTTTGAGTAGCGGCGCCGCATACGGCAATAACTTCAATGTGCCGGCTAGGCAAGAAACGCCCGCCGTTGTGGCAATAAACAATCTGGCGCCGCATGAATGGTACGGGGTGGCTAAGCTACATGCAGAGTGCAGACATCGTGCACATTCTGAGTACAAAATTATCGATATCCGCGTGTTCAATTATTTCAGCGACACGCAGGATATTAATGCGCGCTTCCTGATCGCGGATATTTTGCGCGCCATCCGTGATAAAACAGTATTAAGAACCTCGTCGGAATATATGGTGCGCGACTATCTGCACCAGTCTGATTTTTTTCAAATGGTTAAAGTGCTCCTGGATGCACCTCCAATCAATACGGCGGTTGATTGCTATAGCCGGGCGCCGGTAGACAAACCGACTTTATTGGCAGCAATGCAGGAAGCATTCGGCTTGCAATATGTGGCTGATGAGGAAAATGTGAGTGTAAATGCAACGGGCGGGAAGTCACATTACTATTCATTGAATACGATTGCTGCCAACTATGGATATCGTCCGGCTTTCACTTCTTTGGATGCTGTGATAGGCAACTCGAAAATCATATTGGGCAAGAGTTTAAGAGCTTGTGTCTAAAAGATGTATTAATTGGAATTGACTGAGTGCAGCCCATTCATATGGCAAACCAACCCCTGAAAGGCAGTAACTTGCTGCCATGATTACGATACCGACAAAAAACAACTTGGATGAACTGCGGCTGAAATCTCACTGCCGGGCGAGCACTTCATAATGAAGGACATTGCTTTTAGTTCGCTGGCCAGGGTATTTGTTGTGGTCTTTCAGCTGATCAATATCAAGCTATATACAAATTACCTTGATGCCGAAGAGCTGGGAATATATTTTTTTCTGCTAACAGCTTCGTACTCAGCCAATGCGCTGCTATTCATTCCGGTTGATTATTTTCAGCAGTCCATACTTGTCAAAGTGAAATCAGCTACGGGCGGTGCACGGGCGATTCTCAATTTCAACGGCAGGCTTGCCGCACTATACGGAGGCTTCTCACTACTGATCGTTGCGATATGCGCAATTGTCACGCCGCACTTTGCGTATTACGCCTTGCTTGCAACGCTACTGGCCTTTGCAATTTATGCGGTCCAGGCGCTAAGAAGCACCTTGAACAATCTTGAACATCGAAGCTGTGTAACGGTGAGTTTTATTCAGGAAGCATTTATCAAAGTCCTGCTCTTTTTCGCTCTAGTACAGTTTTTCAAGGCGGATTTGGCTTTACTGGTGCTCTCCTGGTTGATCGCACTGCTAGTTTCTGGAACTTACCTGATGTTCAAAGCCAAGGCATACCAGATATTTGCGGGGTCTGATACCTACCCGATACATGCCAAGGAGGTTTATACATTTTCGTATCCATTCTCAATCGGCGCCGTATGCAATTGGCTACAACTGCAAGGTTATCGTCTCATACTTGTTCCGATGGGCTTTGCAGAAGAGGTTGGGGTGTTTGCCACCTTGTCTAGTATCGGTAGTGCGGCGATTGGAGCGGTATCGCTGATCTACAGCCAACAATTCATTCCTTTGATTTACAAAACGGCTGGGCAATATACGGCAAAATATTTAAAGGGTGCGATGTTGGTGATTTTCGGCGTTGCGGTTGCATGTCTGGTTTTGGGGGAGTTCATGGTGACAGTGTTGACCAACCCGAATTTTGTTCAACATTGGGAACTGCTGATGTATGGCGTAATTACAGATAGCGCATACCTGATTGGCGGCGCGATGGTTATTCATCTAACTTTGCTAGGAAACACGAAGAGACTTATTCAATATGCTTGGGTGGGCCTTGCTTCCATGACTTTGTGTTTTGGTTTGCTGTATTGGACGGATACAGTGTCCATTGGCACCTTTGGTGTTCCGTTGTTGGTTTCACAATGGCTTGGGTTGCTATACATGTATACGGACTACAAGAAGCTTGTACCAAAATCGATTAGCTAGCACGCGCATCCGTAAAGGGACCTGAAATGCCAAAGTCTAACGTAACTGTATTCCTTGAAGTATTTAACGAAGAGACACGAATCGAATCCTGCTTGAGAAGTTTTTCTTGGGCAGATGAATTGATTGTCTTCGACAAGCACTCTACAGATCGTACGCTCGAAATTGCAAAAAGATATGCAACGGAGGTCGTTACTGTTCCATACACGCAGGCAAGTGAAAATATTGTCCAGAATTACTCTGGGCGCGCTTCTTCCGAATGGGTTCTATTTATAACTGCATCGAGCCTCATCCATCCGCTTTTGGTAGATGAGATTGTTAAACTGACTACGGATCGAAATTTTCATTTCGATGTTGTTGGCATGCCATATGGAATGTATGCATTTGGAATTAATGACAGGAAATCACCCTGGTCAGGGTTGCGGAAATATACATTGATCAGAAATTCAGCTCTCAAATTGAGCAGCGTGTTGCATCATGAGATCGGGTATGCCAGCACAAGTAGGGTGTACAACATGCCTCTTATGGGAAAAGATGAGGTGCTGTTCCATTGCACGCATAAAGATGCTGCGGATTTTTTCAATCGAACCGACAGATATACTTCGTATGAGGCAAAGAATGTCAAATCATCGGATCGCAATCGAGATTTGAAGAATGCCTTTGTCGAAATATTAAAATCTGTTTTTACAGTGTTGTTTCGTCGTCGAACATTTCTTATGGGATGGGATGGGGTGGCGCTGTCGTTGGCATATATATGCAACTTCATCATGAAATTCATCTACGTCTGGGATGAACACCGCGAAAATGGGGATGTGGTCTATCCGCAAATACGTAGAGATATAGACAAGCTGTGGGAGGAAAGAAATGCAAAATAAGCTTTGTGGTTTTTGCCGGACTGGGAAAATACATTCATATACTCGACTGTCCCCGGCGGTATTCAAAGGTGATTATTCAATTGAAGTTTGTGATAGCTGTGGCATTGCACTTACAAATCCAAAACCAAGTACCAACATCGTCCATTATGCTGAGGCGGTAAGGGAGCTGAACAGAAGTGAGGAGGCTGACTTCCGCGAGGGAGCTCGCAAAGTTATAGCTACAGTCTCGCGAATATATAACGACACATACGGCAGGACACCTAACAGCCTACTGGATATTGGATGCGGATTTGGATTGCTAGTTGGTGAGGCAAAGCGGGCGGGGTTGAATTCATTGGGGATCGAACCATCTGTTGCGATGGCAGAGTATGCATCAAAATCCGGGGCGGAAATATTCGTTGGATCGTTGTTCGAGTTCGATGGTTACGAAAAATATGACGTACTTCATCTCGAATCAGTTCTTGAGCATCTTGATGACGTGGTGAGCTTGTTGACGCTTCTAAGGGAGAGGCCGAAAACCGACTCGCTGATAATTTTTGGGCAAGCACTTTACGATGGCATCGTGCCGAAGGTGTTCAGAAAATTCTGGTATGGATGGTCACCCAAAGAGCACTTCTGGCATTTTTCTGAATCTGCTTTCCGCGAGTTGCTTCTTTTGCATGGCTTTGAAATTCTAAAAATAGAAAGAACGAATTTGGTGCATTCGTTTTACTTTGGACTGAAACTGAAATCGCTGTTATTTCAGAATAGCAAAGCGCTATTAAGTCTATTTGCAAAATTGCTCAGATTGGGAGATCACGGTTATTTTTACGTTAAGCCCATCAAACAGAGATGATGGCTGGTCTCATAAGGGAAAGGCGAGTCAACTAATGCCCCTGCCATTCATTTCAGTCATTGTCGCTGTATACAATGGTGCCAATACGATACAGCAGTGCATTGACAGCATTGCGCAACAGACCTATCCCAACAAGGAACTCATCGTTATCGACGGTGGATCTAAAGATGGAACAGACAGTTTGCTGGAGGCCAATCAGGAGTTGATAAGCTATTGGATTTCCGAGCCGGATAGTGGAATTTACAGCGCATGGAACAAGGGGTTGCGGCAGGCAAAAGGTGAATGGATTTGTTTCCTTGGCGCGGATGACTACTTCTGGGATGAGCTGGTGCTGGAGAGGATGGCAGAACAATTAACCATGATCTCTGCCGACATTCGTGTTGCATACGGGCAAATAATGTTGCTTAGCAACGATGGAGAAAGCCTCTATCCAATCGGCGAGTCTTGGCAGGCAGCAAAGAGGCGTTTCAGTCAGGTTATGAGTATTCCACATCCGGGTTTGATGCATCGACGTGGTTTGTTTGAACAGCACGGAGTATTCGATGAATCATTCCGAATTGCTGGAGATTATGAATTACTGATGCGTGAGCTGAAGACTGCCGATGCGATCTTTATACCTGACATCATCACAGTCGGAATGCGGCAGGGTGGAATCAGCAGCAGTCCATCGAATTCGGCAAAAACGATGTGGGAGGCCAGGCGTGCACAAAAATTGCACGGACTGTATTTGCCGGGATTGATCTGGATAATGGCGATGGCAAGGATATACATACGCTTACTCTTGTGGAATTCGATCGGTGAGAAGAGAGCCAAAAAACTTCTAGATCTGGGCAGGAAGCTCAAGGGCTTGCCTCCGTATTGGACAAAGACATAGATAAACATGCACGGCAAAGTCTTCATACATGCAACAAACACACATCAAGGGGGCGGTCGCTTCCTGCTAGCCGCTTTGCTCAAAGCGTTGGCAGGTAGCCCGGGGGCAGTTGCCTTGCTTGATAGCCGGATGCCGCTGGATGAAGAGGTTGAGCGAGAAATAGAAGTTCGGCGGATCCGCCCTTCTGTTATGGCCCGATTCGGAGCCGAACGGTGGCTGGTCAATGAGGTGTCGAAAAGAGATACCGTGCTTTGTTTTGGCAACCTGCCGCCATTATTTAGACTGCGCGGATGTGTCGTGGTCTTTGTGCAAAATCGATATCTCATCGATGACATTCATTTGGGCGGATTGCCACTCTGGGTGCAGTTGAGACTAGTGCTGGAGCGGGGGTGGCTGTCGGTCAGGATGTCGAATGCGAATATGTTCGTCGTGCAGACCCCGACGATGAAGAGCCTGCTTGAGAAGAAGGTACAGGGAAGAGTGCCGGTGCGCATATTGCCCTTTGTCGCCGAACCGAACGGCTACGCGCACGGAGCGCCGCAAATGAAGAAACCGCGTGAGAACGAACATGATTTTATCTATGTGGCCTCTGGCGAGCCGCATAAGAATCATCGGCGCTTGATCCAGGCTTGGTGCCTTTTGGCGGCAGAGGGGCTGTTTCCATCGCTATGCCTGACGTTGAATGCAATTCGCTTCGCAGACCTGTGCGATGAGATTGAAACGCAACGACAACGACATGGCTTGAGGGTGAGGAATGCAGGCGAATTACCCCATCAAAACGTATTGTCACTTTATAAAAAGGCAGGAGCTGCGATTTATCCTTCCACTTTTGAATCATTCGGTTTGCCTTTGATCGAGGCGCGCCAGGCTGGATTGCATATCTTGGCATCGGAGTTGGACTATGTTCGTGACGTGATTAATCCTGAGCAGACATTTGACCCAAACTCAGCAGTTTCAATTGCAAGGGCAGTGAAGCGATTCATGGCGGTTGATGAGACGGCGTTACCTCTATTGGATGCTAAAGAATTTCTGAATAAAGTTGCAGGTAAGGAGGGCTAAGGTGCGCCTACTTATCCTTAGCCTGTATTTGAAGTTACGAATGAGTGCTTCTCGGTAATGGCAAATCTATTCTTCCCTTTAGCGATCATGGCGAACATGCTTTCCATGACGGCCATGTTGATCTTGTTCAGCTTGGCTGGGATGAATCATCTGTCCGCGGATATCGCTATTGCTCAAGCTGCCACGACAGCTCTATTTTTTGCATTCTCGGGGAATGCCAGAACTACAGTTTTAGCTAGCTCCAGTTCGGCCTTGGCTAAATCGATCTTTGACCTCCGTTTGATCTTGCTTGTCCCGATATCGATTCTGGCTTTCTGGCTGACTTCGACGCTCGGTGGGGTGGAACAATACTTGGCCGGTGTTCTGATCCTGCGACGTGCAGTTGAATGGCTAGTCGAGATTGACCTGAGCGAAAAAGAGAGATTGAGCGACAAACGCTTCGCGCTGACTCAGGTGGTTATTCAGGCCTTGTTGCTGATCTTTGCTACTTTGTGGTTGTTGCTGAAGATGCCCTACCCCTTGTTCGGGTTGCTTCTTTGGGCAACGTTGCCATTGCTGATCAGCGCGCGCTTTTTCTGGCGCACATTGGGCACATTTGGCAAGGAGTTCAGCGGCATCAACAAAAAGATGGCGCCGCATTTCGGATCTTCGTTCGCTATCGGTGTTTCCAATTACGTGTTTCGCCTTTTGATGATTGCCGTTGCAGGTAAGGCAGTGGCGGGCGATCTCTTCGCCGCATTCGCCATCGGTGGCGTGCTTGGGTCGATCTTTGTGAATGCGTTCGGTCCTAGGAGTCTGTCGGTCTTTCTGCTATTCCCTTTTATTGGGTTAGAATACTGTAGGGATTAACAATTACGAAAAAGGTAGAAAGCCCATCAGCAATCATTTTATCAACATTAACCGAAACGAGCCTA
>Ga0208244_101230_pt1 | contig 15232 bp, 12 predicted proteins | sample SubbioCR12Aug_5A_FD_184828 | JGI IMG/M metagenome (GOLD analysis project Ga0208244, IMG submission 184828) | Serpentinite rock and fluid subsurface biosphere microbial communities from McLaughlin Reserve, California, USA - CR12Aug_5A (SPAdes) | ecosystem: Environmental > Terrestrial > Deep... | reverse complement strand
AGCGTCCACACTCTCTACACTCATACCGTTGAACCTTCCTTTTGACCCGTCGATCAAAACTCACCGGGCTGATCACGCGCTTGCCGTTCTTTCGTGTCCTTATACTACCGCAGCAAATGCATCTCATGCGTCTCTTCGGCTTGTTTGGCATCAGAAGTCCTCCGTTAGCGAGTGCACAAACTCGCTAAATCGGATAACTCCTTCAACCAGAAGCTCCTACATCCTTTTTATCAGCCGAAGAGTACTACGCTTATTTGCGCATCTGCAATCAGTAGAGGAATGCCGCAAGTTCTTCCGCGATCTTCCGACGGAAACAGAGATCAAAGAACTGTCGGAACGGTGGCGTACGGCGAGAATGTTGGCGCAGGGGGCGCCGTATTCGCGTATAGAGGATGAAACTGGACTCAGATCGCGAACGATTGCCCGCGTGCACAAATGGCTGAAGAAAGGGAAAGGGGGATACGCCATGATGCCTCGACGTCTGCACAACATTCCGTAGGCCCCTTTTGTGGTCACGCGCTTTATCCGAGTGAAGTGTGGTTGCCGACGCGTGTCCATGGAACCGGATTGTAATGGTGATGCGCTCCTTGTTCTTGCGCGTCCCCATGGTTCGGTCAGCCATACGGGTGGCGAACCCCGATTCAAAGACAACCTGTGTCTAGACGCGAATTCAGTCATCCGGGAATGAGAGCGAATCATCGATGAGGGAAGACGTGATACTCCCGGGGGTTTGTGCGTCCTTCATTTCATTGAGGGTGGGACAAAACGCATCGGGTCAAACGCGGATGCAAAGGACGTTGTGGTTGTGATCGCAGCGCTCAGGGGGAATGTTGTGCAGACCTCCTCTATTATTTGTTGGTTCTGTTGCGGGAAAAGAACATCACGTTGGTCGAAGTTGCTGAGGTGCTTTCGGGACAGATGAAACATTGAACCGTAGAGAGCGGGGATCAACGCAGCGGGAATCAGGAAGCAGGAACCTCGCTGTGCAGGAACTGGTGACCGGCCTTCTGGAGGGCCTGGACTGCTTCCACAAGATTCTCCTCCATGATGAAGACGTGATCTGTCTCGAAAGAACTGAAGGCGAGAATTGTGATCCCGGCCGCGGCAAGGGGATCCAGAACTGCCGTTAGGACCCCAACTTCAGAAAGATCGTGATCACCTTGGATGCGGATGCAGCGCCACCCCCCTACCTGCTGAACACTGTTTGGTGCCATGTATTCCGGACAAATAATAGAAAGCTCCTTGTCAGTCCGGACGATGAAGCAGTTATCCCCCTTTGCAAAGATATGCGGAAGCTCCTCAAACTGAGGAAGCTTGTTGATGGAGAATTTTTCGGGGAGCAGACGAAGCAAATAGGTTTTCGACATCCGATGTTCTCCCGATTGTTATTTCTCACGCCTGAGTTGCCAATCCAAAATAGTATTTCCCAGGCATTGCCGCAAGAGAACCCCGGAAAGATGCCATGAATCCTGCAAAAATCTCCAGGGTACGTGGCGAATTTCACTCAATCCTTGCAGACAAGCGCCCAGGCGCAGTATTCAATCAAGGGTTTAATCCTGCGGAGGTTGCCCCCGGAATTCACTCCCGAGCCTTGGTCTTTCAAGCGGAATAGTTATCAGAAGGGTGAACGATGAAGAGCCGACCCGACATTTTCGGGCTGACACTTTCGGGTGACTTTGGATTACCACTAAGAATCGAGACAAAGCCAATGATCGGAACAATATCCCAATGCAGATGGTGACAAAAAAGACGCCATCATTGGCGCCTTTCTTCTGATCAGATCTTTCCGAGATGGATCTACCTGTTCCATCCGAGTTTCTGCTTCGCCTCGTCGGTCATCTTCGAGGGATCCCAGGTTGGCTCCCAGACGATTCGCACATCTGCATCGGACACTCCGGAAACTTTCTTCAGTCGATCCTTGACCATTTGCGAAATCATGTTGCTCATCGGACATCCGGGAGAGGTCAGCGTCATTTTGACGCCAACCCAATCGTCGACGATTGTCACACCATAGACGAGGCCAAGATTCACGATGTCAACCGGTATCTCCGGATCATAGCACTCCTTCAGCGCTTCATAAACTACTTCTTCGGTAACACCCGCCGTGGCGGGGACGTTCACTTTTGTTTCATCCATTATCTTCTCCCTTCAGATGGGTCTCACGCAAAGATCCTCTTTCTCCCTCAACCAGAATGAATTCAGTCTCTGCCTCACTTCTCAACAGTCGATTCGTCCCCTCTGTTCCCAGACAGAATGGCTCAATCGTGACGTCAAAGATCCCTCCCGAAAGTCCATGATAATGCCTTGCCGCATTTAGGACCTCGAGCATTTCGGGATTGACCGGCGCCTCTTCAACACCAGCCGACCGATTAACCGAAGAAAGCTCACTTCTTTCATGAAACACACTCATCATCCGGTCAAGGCGCTGAAATTCGAGGAATACGTAGGTTAGCCGGTTGCTGTATGATGTGGTGCGGTTCGGCAATAAGCTTTCCGCCCCTCACCGTTGCTCCGATGACAAACGCCGCACTGACGACCACAAGGTTTTTAATGATGTATTGACCTTTCAACGTGAGAGCGTACGGGAAATGAGTGAACGTCTCGTGCGGCAGAAGGAACAGCGGCGTAATCGTTCCGAGCATCTGCGTGAACAGCAGGAACAGTGTTGCGCGCATGAACACGCCGAAAATCAACCCAAGTCCAATCAGACACTCCCACACGGCGAGTAAAAACACCGCCGTCGCGGCGGGAACGCGGTCAAAAGTTAACAGTTCGATTGTTTGAGCGGCAAAGTGTTCCGCAGGGCTGAGCCCGGGAAAAAATTTCAGCACGCCGAACCAGAAGAAGACGACGCCGATACTTATTCTCAAAAGGTGAATTCCCTGCCGCGCCATCCAGCGCGTTAGAGAAATATCAATGCGGTGAAAAATCTCTACCCACGTTCTCATACACAAAGGTTCCTATATTATCGTCGTTCAAGGTTCGAACAGTGCAGCGGTTTAAAATTCCAATTCTAAAACTCCCATCGCAGCCCCGCTTGTACGAGACGGGGATGTCCGGGAAGGATTCCTCTCGAGCGGTCAACAATGTAAGTTTTGTTGAAGACATTCTTCACTGTCGTGAAAGCCGTCAGAGCAAGGGGCCGGATGACATAATTCGTCGAAAAATTCCATATCGTGTAGCGAGGGATGATTCCCTGTCGGCCGCTCGGAGTCGGATTGACGGTGTTCAAATCGTCGCTGAACTGTTCTCCGATATGAACGGCTTCGACTTGCAGATACAACCCGAACGGATGCGAATATCCGATTCCCAACGTCAGATTGTGCTCAGGCGCGTACGTCAACCGATTGCTCGTCACATTTACGTTAGGTTCAATGACGCTGAGTCGTTGGCCTTTGCACTTCGCAACCGGCAGATACGTGTAGGCCGCATCGAATGTGACCTCATGTTTCAGTTGGTGTGAAGCATCGGTGAACTCCGTTCGACTCAGAGGAGTAGCAACAGCAGATCTCACTTCTACACCTTGGTGGAGTGTTTTTCCGGCGTTCGTCAATATTGTGCCGCTGCCGCCTGCGAGCGAGGAGGGTATGATCTGATTCTCAAAATCCATCTGGAACAATGTGACGTCGATGCTCATCACGGTCAATATCTTCGCTCGTGCCCCCAATTCGTAGCTCCAACTCTTTTCTGCGTCAAGGTCGACGCTTGCGCCATCAGTATTCGAGATAACATCCTCAACACGCGGTGGAGCAAAGCCGCGATGCACGCCGGCAAATACCGTGACCTCGGGAGACGGATTATACGTGAGACCGAATCCGGGAATGAATTCCGTCAACCATGCTGTGCCAGAGACACCGCTGAGATTGTTTGTCCTTTCGTAATTGACGTTTTCCGTCCGCATGCCTGCAGAAAGAACCCAGCCCTCAGAGAAAAAGAACCTGTTTTGGAGAAATGCGGAGTACGCCTGCGCCTTCCTCAGATTGTCCTCGCGAATAACGCCGCTGCGCGCCGTCGGGGAGTTGCCCTCAATCTGCTTGCGGTCCTGCGTCTCGAAATGCGCTCGCACCCCGAAGTCTGCTTCATTCTCGAATCCAAAGAGATAATGGGTCACTCGCACACGCGGATCAATTCCCCAAACCGTGTACTCGCGGTTGCGGCCATCATTACGCGTCGGATTCAAGACTGTTCGCACACCTGGCGCATTTCCCGGATTGGTCGAGTTGGTTCCCCCATTGTTTCCTTGACGCCACCAGTCACGATTTATAAAATACCCATACAGATTCCCACTGAATAACACCATCCCATCAGCCAGCGCATGATCGTAGATCATGTGAGAACCGAACCGCTTGAAGGAAAACCAGTCGTTCTTGAACTGGTTCTGGTTGGGATTCTCTTCATACTCAACCTGCGTGATGCCTGCGTAGGTGAGGTTCGACCGCTCGTCGTACACATTGATCTTCAGACTCAACAACGAATGGGCATTCATGTTCAGCATCAGCTTGGTATTCACATCCTGAATTGTCGTCGCCGTGTTCTCACGAGCCAGATCACCCTGCTTCCGACTGTAATCGGTCAAGAACCCGACATTGCCCCATCGTCCTCCGTAGTTCACCTGACCATACAAGTAATTTCTGTTGCCGGACATCAGCTTGATCGAACCACTCGGTGTTGCAGGCGGCTGAGGCGTCATATAATTGATGACTCCGCCGATGGTCTGCGGTCCGAAAAGGATCTGGCCGCTTCCTTTGAGAACCTCGATGCGGTTGAAGCGATGAATGGGCGGATGATAGTACGCCGCAGGATCTCCATACGGTGCGATCGAGAAAGGAATGCCATCCTCGAGCAGCAAAACCTTTGTACTCCGTGTGGGGAAAAGTCCGCGAATGCCGATGTTTGGCCGAATGCCAAACCCTTCTTCCTCTCGCACATAGATCCCGGGCACTTTTCTAAGAACTTCATTCGCGCTGATGGGATGTGTGTTCAAAAGGATGTTGCTTGGAATGATCGCACCCGAACCGGGGATCTTTTGAAGCGCGCTGGTGGCCGAACCAATGATCTCGACATCCGGGAACTGAATTGGACTATACGCAAGGGTGAAATCCATGTGAACGGGTTCTCCACCCTGAATCACAACGCGCCGAAACTGATGTCGATATCCCAGGCTTGTTGCTCTGACCTCATAGATTCCCGCCGGAATACCCGTGATCACAAATTCACCCGCAGTGTTTGTCGCAGCACCAAAGCGAGTTCCGACAATCAGAATGTTGACACCAGCAAGCCGCTCATTGTCACGGTCAGCGAACACCTTCCCTACGATTGTCCCACCGTCAGTAGGCACAGGGGCGATTGCATTATTCATATGCGTGAGAGTTTCGATCCGCCGTTGGAGCTCTTTGAGCGTATCGGCTACTTGTGAAAAGGAAAGAAAGGGTATACAGAGGATAAGGAGGAGTTGCGAGATCGTACGAAACAGGGTGTTCATAGCGGCTTCCTTTCTGAATGCGATGCACTTTTTTTATTTCTTCTGTTCGTGGGAGTCGACGTGCGCGACGGGACACGAACGCTGATGGATGCATGCGCTGCACCCCGGATCGGCGACCGGAACTTCCGTGAGACAACGAGGACAGCGTTGGATAAACGGGTTTGTGATCTCAAACCTGCAGAGAGGACAGGGTCGGATTTCCGTCTCTAATTTCTGTTCAAGGGTTTGAGTGTTCACAAGTCACCGAAGATGACACTTCTGATTGTCAGGAATCGGTGAAGCGATCCCCGTTTCATCGATTAGATTAGTATCTGAGAGAGGATCCCACCCACAAGAAACGCCGTCACCCAAGTCCCAATCCAAATCAGGGATGCCTCCTTGGTTCCGCGTTCCTTCACCAGCACCATCAGAGAGGCAATGCATGGGACGAATAGCGTAATGGTCACAAGTGCAACGATGATCTGATCTGTCGTGAGGGCAAGATCGTATAAGCCTGCTGCTCCGAAATCCCGCCGTACCATACCCATGACAAACGAAACCGATGCTTCCCGCGGGAGTTGCAGCCACTTCACCGTAAAGGGTTCCAGGACATTCTGCCATACGGTGAGCAATCCGGTTACCTGAAGGAGACCCACGGCGAGCGCGCCGACAAAAAACCATGGAGTCGCCTCTTTCATGAAGAAATAGGCCCGGTACAACGTCTTTTTCATGACATTGTCGAGCCTCGGCATGCGCATCGGTGGAAGATCAATCAAAAGCGGACTGGTCTTTCCCGGAAGGATGCGATGGAGGATCGTTCCGATTGCGACGAAGACGATAAAGATTGTAAGTCCAAAGATCAACATGGCGCGGAATCCGGCTCCCACTAGCATCGCCGTAATCACGGCAAGCTGGGCCGAACAGGGAACAGCAAACTGCAGGATCGTGGCAGTGATTTGTTTTTCCCTCTTCGTACCAAGGATGCGGGTCGTGATGGTTGCCATCGTAACGCAACCAAATCCGAGGATCAGGGGAATCACAGCGCTCCCATTCAATCCGATGGCGTTCAGGCTCCGATCGACCAGCGTCGCGAGGCGAGGTAAGTATCCGCTGTCCTCCATGATTGCGAGCGAAAAATAGAAGGCTACAACAAGGGGGAACAGGAGGAAGAGCAGATAGGTAACCGTCATCGTAGCGAGTCCGAACTCACCAACAAAGATGATTCCGATCCAGGATTCGGGAGAAACGTACTTGCCGATGAGGCCGCGGATCCATGGTTCCCAGAGTTCATTTCCAAGCCTTGTTTCAAGAAACTCAACGAGGTCCTGTGCAATAAATGTTCCGATGAACAAATAGACAAGATAGAGCGCGCCGAACAGGATCGGGACCCCTGTCCATGCGTTGACCGACCATCTGCCAATCAGCGTTGACAACCGCGTGCGGACGTTGCGCTCCGAGAGAATTGCATTGATGATGAGATTGACCCGATTGCGTCGCTCAATGTAGATGTCTTCTCGCTCTGTTCCGGGAGGAACGCCATGCCTCTGGGCGATTACTTCATCCCCTTCGAGAATAAGAAGCGCCTCGGCTTCCGAACCGGAAACAGCGAGCATGGTATGAAGTTTCGGATGGAGGTCTTTGTCTTGCTCGCCTCGTCGCGCCTGCTCGATTGCGGCAAGGATGCTGTCAAATCCGGTTTTGCTTACGGCTACGGTCGGGAAAACAGGAACCCCGAGATACGTTGAGAGGAGCTTGATATCGATGTCCAATCCCTGCTTCTCAACTTCGTCCATGAAATTGAGAAGCACCGCGACTTTCTTTCCCATATCAACAAGCTGAAGAGTAAGAAACAGATCCCTCTCGAGATGGACGGCATCGACAACGTTCAGCACAATATCGGATTGAAGGACAATCTCGCGTGTTACGTTCTCCTCATCCGAGAAGGATGATATTCCGTAGACGCCAGGTGTGTCGTAGATGTCACAGGTGCCGAAATGCCCCTCGGAGATTTCTACCGTCGTTCCCGGATAGTTCGAGACGTCGACGTAGAGACCGGACAGATGGTTAAAGAAGAGTGATTTTCCTACGTTGGGATTACCGACGAGCACCACTTTTGAGCGGCGGATGTCATGCGTCAGTGAGCCGACGCCGATATGCTTGTGCTGCTCAACATGCTGGTGCGGAGGAGGACTGGATGATGTGTTCGTTCGGTGTTTGTGCATGAGTAAGCTAAAGCAGTCAATCGTGACGAACAGGCGAGACGAGAATCGTGCTGGCAAGATTCATCCCAAGCGCGATCTCCTGTCTGTTCTTCTCAATCACAAGGGTTCCTCCGGGAAGTCGCTCCAGACACCTCACGAGGACACCAACATGTACCCCAAGCCGGATCAACTGGGCTTTGCTGTTGCCGTCGGGGATTCGGACGATACGGACCAAGCTCCCACGTGCCACCTTGTGGAGCGGGAGGGTCTCATTCTTTGTCATGTTTGCTAACCACTTCCGGATAATGCGACTAATTGCGTCCGATTTAATGTCGGACAAACTTAGTCGTATTATGGTTGATTGTCAAGAAAAAACTCGCAAATCTTGCAAAAAAAAGCATTTTTAGGAATCAATCCTGATTTATAGAGCCCACTGCTTCTGTGGGTTCTGCAAGGGGCGCTACCCCAGTATCACATGAATTGACAACATCTATACCAGAGATCGAATAGGGGCGATTCTGAGCGTCGCTGGTGGCTCTGTAATGGCCTGAGGAGGCTCAGAGGCTCACATCAGAAACTGCCCAATTTCTTCGTTTTTTGCTTGACTTCATTGCCAAAAAAGCTTTTATTTTCTTCAAAAATCGACAATTTGCAAATCTCGGCAAGATGCCCAAGAAGAGCGGATTCCTTCAAGGCAGGAAGATCAATCCTAATCCCATCAGGAAAAACATTTCCGTCGTTGAGCTTGTGGAGAGACATTTCCAAGCCTACAACGCAGGAAGGATATCGGAGGCTTGTCGGCTTTTTGCCACATCGATGCTTGAAAACGATGTGACGGTTGGGTTGAGTTTGTCGGGGGCGTTAACCCCTACCGGATTGGGGGGATCGTGCGTTGTCCCGATGATGGAGGCCGGGTTTGTTGATTGGATTGTGAGCACGGGGGCCAATCTCTATCATGATTCGCATTTTGCGATTGGTCATACGTTGCACCGGGGCTCCCCCCATATGGATGATAGAATGTTGAGGCGGGAGTCAGTTATCAGAATTTACGATATCGTTTTTGACAACGACGTTCTCCTTTCGACCGACGAATTCTATCGAAGGCTCTTTGTTGGCCCTGAATTCCAGAAAGCAATGAGCACGGCGGAATTTCATTACAAGATTGGAAAGTACGTGCGCGAGAGGGAGCGAATCTTGAAGCTTTCTCACAGCAGCATTCTTGCCGCCGGCTACAGGTACAAAATCCCTATCTATACCTCTGCCCCGGGAGACAGCTCAATCGGTTTGAATGTGGCCGAAACAGCGCTGTACGGCGGCAAATGCACGTTTGATGTTGTTGCTGATGTGAATGAGACAGCAGCGATTGTCCTCGCGGCACATCGGAACAGAGGAAAGAGCGGAGTGTTGATCTTTGGCGGCGGCTCGCCAAAGAATTTCCTCCTACAGACGGAACCCCAGATCCAGGAAGTGCTCAAAATCAATGGAAAAGGGCACGATTTCTTTATTCAATTTACCGACGCCAGGCCAGATACGGGAGGACTATCCGGTGCGACCCCTTCCGAAGCTGTGAGCTGGGGAAAGGTCGATCCATCGAAGCTTTCCAATACGGTGGTGAGCTATGTCGATTCGACGATTGCACTGCCGATTCTCACTACGTATGTACTTTCGCGGAGAAAAGCCCGAAGGCAAAAGAGACTTTATCTCAGAAGAGAAGAGCTCCTGAGTAATCTTTCACGCGCTGCAGCCCGGGTCAAAAAACGTTTGGCACACTAGACCACCCCTCATCTCAACATACACAAAGGAGCAATTCATGAACCGTTACCAGGAGTTGTTGGATCTCATTCAGACGTTCCACAAAGATTTCGAGAAGTTCTATGAGAAGCAGAACAAATCAGCCGGCACACGCGTGCGCAAGCACATGGCTGAGCTGAAGAGGAAAGCCCAGGAAATCCGAAACGAGGTTCAGGATATCAAAAAAGGAGAGAGTGCTCCAACGACGGACACGCCACCACCGGCTCCGCCGACAATGTAGCACCTGATCCGCGAGTTCCGATTTGCCGGAAAAACTCTGGCCGGTGCCCTCCGAGGAAATCTCTCCCCGCTCGCAGGGAACGATGTTCAGTACCGTTTAACGAGTTGTATCGACGGACGTTCCCCTATCACACCACAATTGAGTGAGGAGATCGATGAAATTTGTCGCCATGGTTTTCTTGCTTCTCGGAGGGCTTGTCTCGGTCGGGTCAAGCCAATCCGAATCTCCCTCCCCCTCGTTCAAAATCATCCCCACGCCTCAGACTATTCACCCCCACGCAGGTTCCTTCAAAATCAGTTCCCAGACAAAGATCATTCTGGGAAGTGAGACCACCAAAGACGATCTCTTCGCGGTGGAAGAGCTCAACGCTTTTCTGGAGGAGCTCAAAGGAATACGCCTGAAAGTCTCACACGAGAATGCACTCAGGAAGTATTCTTCAAATCACATCTTCATTGGACGGTCGGTAAGCCCACTCGGCAAGCAACTCCTGAGCGAACGCGGGGGAACGCTAACCCCTGCGATGAAAGAAGAGGGATATTTTCTGGATGTACGAGATGATGGGGTCGTGCTGATTGCGGAATCCGCCCGAGGGCGGTACTACGGAGCAATGAGTCTCCTCCAGATGATTTCCCGCCATCGGAACAGCCTGATCGTCCCGTGTGTGAGTATCCATGATTGGCCAGCAATGAAGATAAGGGGAATCAGTGACGACATCAGTCGGGGCCAGATTTCCACAGTAGAAAACTTCAAGAAGATCATCCGTTTTCTTTCCCGCCACAAGCTCAACGTCTATGCCCTGTACATGGAGGACACGTTCCTTTTGAAGAGTCATCCACTCATTGGTGTTGATCGTGGCGCCCTTTCCGCCGCCGACGTGCGGGATCTGGATGTCTACGCGAAACAACGTCATGTAGATCTGATACCAATCTTTCAGACCCTCGGGCATTGGGAGAACATCCTTCTCATGCCTGAGTATCGCCGGTATGCGGAGTTCCCGGGTGCCCACGTTTTGAATGTTTCTGATGAGTTCATCTATAAGATCCTGGATCAGATGATAGGCGAGGTGAGTCAGGCATTCTCCTCCCTCTACCTCCACATCGGAGCAGACGAATCGTGGGACGTGGGGCTCGGTGCGAGCAAGCAACGCGTCGCAGCAAGTGATCTTGCCACTGTTCACGCCGACCATTACCAGAGAGTGTTCTCCATCGTAAAGAAGCACAAGAAGAAGCCGATTATGTACGGCGATATTCTGCTTGACCATCCGGAGATCCTTGGCAAGATACCGAAAGATGTCGTCGTCATGGACTGGCAGTATCACGTTGCGACGGAATATCCCGGTCCAGCCCTTCTGACCAAGGCAGGCTTTCCGTTGATCACTTCTCCGGCGATCATGAATTACACGGGTCCCTTTCCGAACTACCTCAACTCGTTTGCGAACATTCGAACGTTCAGCCGCGACGGCACCAACTCGCTGGGGACCATCACTGCGACCTGGAACGACTACGGAGGCGAAGCGCTTCGAGAGCTCAACTATCTTGGATACGCATGGTCGGCAGAATGTGCGTGGAATGCCGCCGAACCCGATGTCGCTGAATTCAATCAGATATTTCTTGAGCAGTTTTTCGGAAATGAAAAAGCGGGACGCCTCGGTCAGATACTTTACTCCCTTCTTTCTTCACCGGCGCATCTGTACACCTGGCACGATCTGTGGAGGCACCCGTTACTTCCCCCAAAACAATCTCCCTTGCATATTCTCTGGCGCCGGGAAAGTCTTGACCTTAACATGCCTCTCGCCGAAACGCTCCTCGAGAATCTCCAGCAGGCGGCAAGTCGAAATATTGAACATTTGCAGTACCTGAAGTTCGTCAAGCGACTAAACAAATGGTACAGCATGAAGCAGGAATTGGGGGATGCATTTCGCCGAATTGGAGCTATGCCAGCCGAAAGCGGTGAGCGCCGAACCAAGGGAGTCGACAAGCTCTCTTCGATCGATAGACTGGTTTCCGAATTGCAGGGACTGAAGCTGGAATTCCGGCGGCTCTGGCTTCTCACGAATCGTGAGCCCAGCCTTGATCTTCTCTTGAAACGCTATGACCGGCAGATTTCCTGGTGGCAGGAGATCCGCGACGGAATCGTGCAGGGATCGGAGTGGGCAAACCCACTGATCGAGAGCAAGTGGATCGTTCATCCGGAGGCGCTGACGAGGCCCGATGGACTGCCGGCTGACAGCGTTCCCCAGGCAAATTTCCGCACGACCCTGACTGTGCCGGGGGCTATTCGCAACGCAACGTTGCAGCTGATTGGAGAGACGCATGCCCGGTTGCGAATCAACGGCGTGGAGATCGGGGAAGTGTTTGCGCGCCGGTCGCTTTCCCTGACCGTCGAGCATGAGCGGATCAAGGTCTTTGATGTCACAAGCCATGTGAAGGAAGGGGAAAACGAGATAGTTGTGGAAGTCACGAATTACAATCGGGGGAAATCTGCCGCGGTCAATGTGTATGCGGAGCTTGTCGCCCGGGACGGTTCAATTCAGAAATTCGTGAGTGATACGACGTGGGGTGTTTCAACACCTCTGAGGAAGGGGGAGTGGAAGAAAGCAGCGGAGGCGATTCAAGCTCCTGAGGTAATTCGACCGAATCTTGCCGTCCGACGGTATTCATGGATTGAGCGATAGAGCTCGAGAACACCCTTTCGTTTCTATTTGGGTCAATCGAGCAGTCAGCGAGGAGCATCGATCTTGAATTTTTTCAGGAGCCGGTAGAAGGTGGCGCGACCGATCTGCAGCTTCCCTGCGGCGTCTGCAATATTTCCATCCGTGGCCTTCAGGGCGTGGCGGATCGCCATCTCTTTCACCCGATCGAGGGGAAGGACCGGCGAAGTATCGTCGAACGCAGTTGGGGACGGGACATCGCCGGATTGCTGTGAGGAAAACGATGTTACGGTCAGGGGGAGATCGTTTTCGGTGAGGATTTCCCCCTCGACGAGCACCACGGCGCGTTCAATGGCGTTTTCAAGTTCACGGACGTTGCCCGGCCAGGGGTACTGATAGATCTTCTTCATGGCATTGCGGGAAAACGTCAGTTTTCCTTTGCCAGACTCCTTGATAAACCGCTTGAGAAAATGTTCGGCCAAAGGCAGGATGTCACCGCGACGCTGGCGAAGGGGTGGAACAAGAATCGGAAACGTCGAAAGTCGGAAGTACAAATCCTCCCGGAAGTTTCCCTTTTCAACCTGTTTACGTAGATCCAGATTTGTTGCCGTAAGGAGTCGGACATCGGATTTAATCGTCTCATTCCCTCCTACCCGTTCAAACTCTCCCGATTGAATCACGCGCAAGAGCTTGGCCTGCAAACCCGGATCAAGCTCACCGATTTCATCAAGGAAAAGTGTTCCGTTATGGGCCTGCTCGAATTTCCCGATTCGTCGCTGTACTGCTCCCGTGAAGGATCCCCGTTCGTGGCCGAAGAGCTCACTCTCGAGCAATTCGCGGGGAATCGCGGCACAATTCATCACCACGAATGCACCAGCTTTTCGTTTCCCGTTGAAGTGAAGGGCACGCGCTACGAGCTCTTTTCCGGTTCCGCTTTCCCCCTGGATAAGCACGGTAATATCACTATCCTTCGCCTTCTTTACCAGCTTGAAGACCTCCTGCATTGCGCCGTCGTTGGAAATGATGTTATCGAAATGGATGGTCTCTTCAACGGCGGAGCGAAGCCGCTCGACTTCCCTCGTTAGCTGACTTACCTCCAACGCGGTTTTGATGGCATGCGCGAGCCGATTGAAATCGACAGGCTTGCTGAAATAGTCGGATGCCCCGAATTTGAGGGCATCGACGGCAGTATCGATTTGTGCCTGAGCGGAAATCACGATAACAGGGATGTGGGGGCGGGCCGACTTAATCTTCTTAAGGATTTCGATTCCGTTCATTCCCGGAAGCATAATATCAGAAAGTAAAAGATCAGGTTCAGCGTTCGCTTCGATGTTCTTAAAGAAGGATTCACCATCCGGAAAGATGCGAGCAGTATAGCCCCATCGTTTCGTAATCCAATGTTCAACGACACGCGCAACGGCCGGTTCGTCTTCTATGACATCAATGATGTGTGTTGACATGACGTAATCAGTACGGAGTGGTTGATTGAGTGAAGGGAGCCGCGGAGATAGCTGGCGACATCGGCGAAGGGGGCAGAGCGAGCAGAGATACGGTCGGATTCTCACTCTTCTCAGAACCGGCGGGCAGAAGGATCGCTCTGATCCAGGGAGAGAAACAGGCGTACATGGTAATCTCCCGCTTGACCCACGGTCGTTGGCGCTTGCGCTTCCATTTCGGAGCCGGTGGCATTAAGCGGGAGATTGATCAGTCAAGACGCAAAACGATACGCGGTGTCTCAGTTTCGAGGTACCTGGATCGTAAAGACTGAGCCTCGCCCCTTCGTGCCGCTGACTCCAAGGCTTCCGCCGTGAAGTTCGACAAGATATCTGGCAATTGCAAGACCCAATTCGGCACCTTGAGCTTCGCGCAGTGGGTCTTTCCCGTTTCCAAAGATATTGAACAGGAAGGGGAGACCGTCGTCGCATACGCCCGGCCCATTGTCTTCAACGTGAATTTCCATCTGGGAACCGGACGACTGGAGGGATATCTTGATTTTTCCTCGTTCCGGCGTGAATTTCAATGAGCTGCTGAGAACATTCAAAAGAGCTCGGAGAAGGCGTGCAGGGTCAATCTTACTCAGCAACTGCTCCGCGGGGATTTCGAACTCGATCGTGATAGAGCGTCGTCGGGCAATAGGTTGCAGGACGTTGATCGCCTGGTTCACCAGGCCAACAAGGTCCGTGTTTTGTTTCAGAAGCGCCGTTCTGCCGCTCTCGAGTCGGGCCAGATCAAGGTAATCATTGAGCAGGCGTGACAAACGGCGGCTCTCGTCACCAATGATCTGAATAATCTCGGCTTGTTGATCGGCGTTGAGCGATTTCTCATCCTTCAGGAGATCCGAGTACCCGATGATACTGGTCAGCGGAGTGCGGAACTCATGGGAGACTCTATTGAGAAATTCAATCTTTAATCGCTCAAGCGTGGACAAGAGATGGTCTCGGTCGCGCTCGAGGAGGTCAGCATTGAGAACTCGTGAGGGTTGCATGATTTCGTCCTCTCGACTAGTGCAGGTTAGTTGAATTGTTCTGTGGCAACTCTTGCAACCCCCGTACCAAACCGAAATTTCTTCAGTTTTGGGCCATTCAGGGGATTGAATGATAGTTGAATTGACTCAAAATGAGCCATCAATTGCCCGGAGTTCGGAGGCCGACGCTTGGAAGTGGAAAAAGAATAGCTTGGAAGTGAAAATTGAGAAAGACGTGTCACTGTGAGACATTCATCTCAATAACGAACGTCGCGGAGGAGGAGAATCGGCCGAATCGACGAATAACAAGGAAAATCGACTTTGGCACGGTGTTTGGGGATAGGCTACCAGAAGAATGAACCCTACATCAACAATATTAACATCAGGAGATACAGCAATGAAACGGATGACTTTTGTTCTCGCA
>Ga0208244_101229_pt1 | contig 15253 bp, 11 predicted proteins | sample SubbioCR12Aug_5A_FD_184828 | JGI IMG/M metagenome (GOLD analysis project Ga0208244, IMG submission 184828) | Serpentinite rock and fluid subsurface biosphere microbial communities from McLaughlin Reserve, California, USA - CR12Aug_5A (SPAdes) | ecosystem: Environmental > Terrestrial > Deep... | reverse complement strand
CGCCGAGGCCGCACTCAATGATGATTTTGATAGGGTTTGCCCCAAACCCGGCAAACCCACGAAAAATTCTCTGGTCGCTGTGTTGCTACGCATGGTGGCCTAATGAATTTTTAGGAAACTTCAGTTTAACTGATTTACCCCGGATAACTTGCCGGTCGTTTCAGTCCAAATCCAATCCTCTATGCTGCATTGTGGCGCAAAACCCGACACAACATCCTTAAAGATCTTTCTAACCTGTTCGTAATCATCCGCCAGAGTCGCTTGCTCCAATTCCAGCAATTTTTGGTTTAGCATTTTCCACGGCACAATTTCTTCCTGCGCACGCATAATGCGGGGATGACTGGTCTCAGAAACATTCTCGCCAATCAGTAACTCCTCATACAACTTCTCGCCGGGCCGTAATCCGGTAAACACAATCTCTATATCACCTGATGGCTGGGTATTGTTTTTTTCTGTAAGCCCACTCAAATGGATCATGCGCTTGGCAAGATCCAGAATACGGACAGGTTCACCCATATCAAGCACGAAGACATCACCACCCCGCCCCAGAGCACCGGCCTGGATGACCAACTGAGAGGCTTCAGGAATCGTCATGAAATACCGGATTATTCTGGAATCAGTGACTGTAACCGGCCCGCCTCGTGCTATCTGCTCTCTGAACAAAGGCACAACTGACCCTGAAGAGCCCAATACATTGCCAAACCTGACCATTGTGAAACGTGTTTTATGTTTATCGACATGATCCAGACTCAACGCTTGTAATATTAACTCGGCAAAACGCTTAGTTGCCCCCATGGTATTAGTGGGCCTTACCGCCTTATCTGTGGAGATGAGTACAAACGTCTCCACTTTGGACTGAATTGCGGCCCTAGCTAGGCTTAATGTACCAAATACATTATTTAGCACCGCTTCACCCGGATTCTTTTCCACCATTGGAACATGCTTGTAGGCGGCCGCATGATAAATAGTCTGAACACCGAATACTGTACAAATTTTCTCCACCCGCTTTTGATTAAGCACCGAACCTAAGACAGGCACGATGCGAAGCGGCGCATTCAAACGAGTTAAGCTGCTGAGTAATTCCTTTTCAAGTTCATACAGCGAAAATTCGCTCATTTCAAACAGGATAAGTGCGGACGGCTTGAGGGCAAAGATTTGCCGGCATAATTCAGATCCAATCGAGCCCCCGGCACCGGTTACCATGACCACTTTGCCGGAAATATTAGCCGTCAACAGCTGGGGATCCGGCGTAACGGCATCCCTACCCAACAAATCTGCAATATCAACTTCTTGCAGCTCGTCAAAAGTAACCTTGCCTTGCGCCATGTCGGCCATGCCTGGCATTGTTCTGACGTGAACAGGATAAGGCTCCAATCGCGAGATTATTTCGCTTCTCCGGGCTCTGGTCGCAGAAGGAATAGCCAATAATAAATCGGCGGCTTTATGGCGCTCAATCAAGTAAGTCAATGCACTTAAAGGATAAATTCTTATCCCGTTGATTTTTTGCTTATGCAATTTACTGTCGTCATCAATAAACGCAACCGGCCTATATTCTCTGCCGTTGATTAATGCTGCTGCCAACTGTGCTCCGGCGCTCCCTGCACCGTAAATGATGACATTTTTTCTGCGGGTATTTTCCTGTTCAGTATTTGCCGTAAGACGGGCATATAAATCTCCAAACCACCACCTCGCCATGAACCGGCTTCCCGAGGCAAAAAACAACATGAGTAGCCAATTCAATGGCGGAACTGTTCTAGGCACAAGACCGACTCTTAATTGGAAAACCAATGCGGCAAATATCAAAGCATAAAGCGTAACTGCTTGTGTAATGGTCGCAAGGGCTCTAACCCCGATATAACGGATAATTGCTCGATACAAGCCCATCCGAATAAAAATCGGAATGACAATACAGGGTGCCACTAAAAACAAGATCCAAACACGGTCCTTAGGAACGTAGAATTCGCCGAACCGCAATGAAAACGCCAACCATAATGAAAAGACCGTAAAAAACACATCCGCACTCATCGTTATCAGCGCTTTTTTAGGACGCGATAATCTTAAAAACCAATGCGCTAAATTTTCCATGATTCTTACCTTTCCAAAGCTGAATTCTCCAAATTGCCAAGCTCGTTGATCACTTCTATTCCAAATCGAACTTGGTAATGATAGAAATTTAAAATTCTAATTCTTGCGTACTGTTAGACCGTTATTTCATGAGCCCATGATCGATTCAACTTCGAAAGCGACTACAGTTCGGCTTTCCTTGCTGAATTCGACACCAACCAAATGCATCGGCACACCTTCGGCTAGGTACTTTTCGGCGTAATTCTTATCCTTCAATTGCCGGAGCGCCTTGCCTTCCGGCACCAGTTCCACAACCTTGAATTCGAACAAATAGATTTGCCCGTTAAAATGCACCGTCATGTCGATACGACCATGGTTCGTCGCGTCTTCGAGTACGATATTCAAACCCAACGCCGCGAAATAGCTGTAGAACACACTCGCATAGTAGCCTTCGTATTGCGCAATCGGGTTGTTGCGGTACCAATCGTGGGGAATACCGGCGTAAAAAGCCGTGAATAAATTTTGAAGGCCTTCGAAATCGTTATTCTGCAATAGCCGATACAGTGATTTGCGATTGCGGACTTCGGCCTGCGCATCCGGCGTCCACGTTCTCAGTAAACGTCCGTAAAGGCTTTGATAGACCTCCCGGTTCGGGAACCTCAGACAATAGAAATAAGCATCGCCTAAGTTTTCTTCGCGATCGATCGTCAAGTAACCGGCTTGAAACATCAATGCCTCGGTCGGCATATCGTCGATATCAAAGGTCGACAGCAATTCGGCATCGGATTCCAGTCGCCCCAACTCGGGCAGCCAGGCAAGGCGTTCAGTCAGAATATCGATTAAAAACGTCGGGGTACCTGTCTCGAACCAATAGGGTTTGAATTGTCTTTCGCGAAACAGCAGCAGCAAATCGAACGGATTGTAAACCGACTCGCCGGTCCAGTTATAACCATTGTACCAAACCCTGATTCTGTCCCGATCCAGGCCCTCTAATTCCGGCGCAAAGACGTCATCGACATCGGTCTCGCTATAGCCGCAAAGCGCCGAATATGAGGCGTTCACGGTGATATCCTCAAGATTATTCAAACCCGAAAATAGACTGACTTTGCTGAATTTGGATACTCCGGTCAAAAACGCAAAGCGGATAAAGGCATCACAATCCTTGATCACTGAATATAAGTTACGCAAGCCATCACGCATCTGTCGCGCAATACCCGGGTTACTGATGTTGTCGAGAATCGGCTTGTCGTATTCGTCGATTAAAATGACGACACGCTGGCCGAATTTTTCGCTCGCTCTTTGTATCAATTGAGCAAAAAATCGTCGGTCCGAAAATGCGTAGTCGCAACTTATGAGCAAACGTTCGGAATTTATACGAAAAATTTCTTCCAGTTTCTCCTCTAAGCTAGTTTCACTTTTTATCAAGCCGCCGCCAAAACTAATCCGAATCACCGGATATTGCCTATTCCAATCCCATTTATCATGGCAATAAAGCCCTTGAAACAACACTTCGTTGCCGGCAAACAATTCCGCCAGCGTATCGAGAAACAACGACTTGCCGAAGCGTCTCGGCCGCGACAGAAAATAATATTTACCTTCCGTGGCCAACTTCAGCGCAAACGCTGTCTTGTCGACGTAGTAACAATCGTCCTCGCGTATCTCGCGAAAGGTTTGTATGCCGATCGGCAGTTTTTTGCTCATGCCCCTTCACCTTGCGTTTCGATGTCGAATCCGACTACCGTTCGGCTTTCCTTGCTGAATTCGACACCGATCAAATGAATCGGCACACCTTCGGCTTGGTATTTTTCGGCATAATTCTTATCCTTCAATTGCCGGAGCGCCTTGCCTTCCGGCACCAGTTCCACGACCTTGAATTCGAACAAATAGATTTGTTCGTTGAAATGCACGGTCATGTCGATACGACCATGGTTCGTCGCGTCTTCGAGTATGATATTTAAACCCAACGCCGCGAAATAGCTGTAGAACACGCTCGCGTAGTAGCCTTCGTATTGCACGATCGGGTTGTTGCGGTACCAATCGTGGGGAATACCGGCGTAAAAAGCCGTGAATAAATTTTGAAGGCCTTCGAAATCGTTATTCTGCAATAGCCTATACAGCGATTTGCGATTGCGGACTTCGGCCTGCGCATCCGGCGTCCACGTTCTCAGTAAACGTCCGTAAAGGCTTTGATAGACCTCCCGGTTCGGGAACCTCAGACGATAGAAATAGGCGTCGCCTAAGTTTTCTTCGCGGTCGATCGTTAAATATCCTGCTTGAAACATCAAGGCCTCGGTCGGCATATCGTCGATATCAAAGGTCGACAGCAATTCGGCGTCGGATTCCAGCCGTCCTAACTCGGGCAGCCAGGCAAGGCGTTCAGTCAGAATATCGATTAAAAACGTCGGTGTACCGGTCTCGAACCAGTAAGGTTTGAATTCACGCGTATCGAACAGAAGCAATAAATCGAAAGGATTATAAACCGCCTCGCCCAGCCAATTATAACCGTTGTACCAATCCCTGATTTTGCTCCGATCCAGGCCTTGCAATTCTGGCGCGAATACCGTATCTACATCAATTTCGGTATACCCGCATACAGCCGAATAGCGCTTATCTACAGTGATATCCTGTAGATTATTCAATCCCGAAAATAAGCTAACCTTGCTGAATTTGGATACGCCAGTCAAAAACGCAAAGCGGATATGCGCATCTTGCCCCTTGATCACCGAGTATAAATTACGCAAACCGTCGCGCATCTGCCGGGCGATGTCCGGATTGGTGATATTATCGAGTATCGGCTTGTCATATTCGTCGATCAATACAACCGCGCGCTGGCCGTATTTTTGATGCGATTGGCGCAATAGTTCGCCAAATAAACCGGCAATATCCAAGTCCTGCGGACCATCCACACCCAAACTTTCACGGTTGATGCGTAAAATATCCAGAATACGTTTGTCCAATGCCTCCCGCGTATGAAGCACGCCTTCGGCAAAACTAATCCGAATCACCGGATATTGCCTATTCCAATCCCATTTATCATGGCAATAAAGCCCTTGAAACAACACTTCGTTGCCGACAAACAGTTCGGCCAGCGTGTCGAGAAACAACGACTTACCAAAGCGCCTCGGCCGCGACAGAAAATAATATTTACCTTCCGTGGCCAACTTCAGCGCAAACGCTGTCTTGTCGACGTAGTAACAATCGTCCTCGCGTATCTCACGAAAGGTTTGTATACCAATTGGCAGTTTTTTGCGCGTCACTGGGTTAAGCCATATTCAATCAAAATGTTATCCTGCAGCATTCACGACAACTTTTCTAGTCATTCGTCGTTCCGGCACCCACCTTCAAAGCCGCAACAAACAATGGCGCCATCGCAACAACACAAATTAACGGCGCCCATGTTGGTAATTTCGCCGCGAGGTAAGCCCAAGGCAACAACCAAAGGACATTGATCATTAGCACGCCTTGCGTTACTTTTTTATGCGACTTCAAACGTCTGGAAAGTATCTGATAGGCATGACTGCGATGCGCTTCGTGCCACACTTTGCCGAGAGCAATACGCCGCAACAACGTAACCGTTGCGTCGATAATGAAAACCGACAACAGAATCCACCAGCTCCACACATTCATGGCGCCGGTAATCGATGTGGTCAAGGCCAATAAACCCAATGTGAATCCCAAAAAACCGCTGCAGGCATCGCCCATAAAAATCTTTGCCGGCGGCCAGTTCCAAACCAGAAAGCCGGCAACGGACAAGGCCAGCAGTATCGTCAATAAAGCCCAATCATTTTGACCTTGCAACACTAAAAGCAAAGAAGCTGATGTAGATGTCGTAATCACTTCAACTCCGGCAATGCCATCAATGCCATCCATGAAGTTATAAAGATTCAACAGCCAAACAAGCATGAAGGTATAAAAAACAAACAGCAATGACGGACTGGATAAGTCCATCTTGAAAAATCGTATCTCGGGTAATTCAGGCAAGATCAATAACACACCTGCCGATGCGATGAAATGCACCAAAAACCGCCATTTAGCAGAAATCGAAACATGATCATCCCAAAAACCGATAGCCGCCACTAAGGCACCGGACAGCATCATTCCGGCAACATAAACGGGCTCGATCGCAATTGCATCAAAAAAAGACAGCCCACCAATCGCTGATAAAAAAACCAACACAACCGACAATCCTCCGCCTCTCGGCGTCGGCGTGGCATGTGAACTACGCGCATTCGGTACATCCAACAAGCGTTTATTCAAGGCATAACGCCTGATCCAGCCGGTCAAACTGTAACTTGCCGCAAAGACGAATAGGCACAACGCCAGCATAACTAACATAAAGTCCCTTAAACCCCAATCCGATGTGCATTCGGTTGTTGCCGCTTTTTAGCGTACATTAAGAACCAATTCCCGGGCATAATGACCACAAAGCGATTACAAGTTGAAAAGCAATCGTAAGCATCATCACGGCAGGGATTGCCGGGATCCAGGACACAGGGACGAAAAAGCCACCTTGCCATCCATTTCCTCTGGGACCCTGCAGTCCCTGCCGAGGCGACGCCAATTATTAACACAAACAAAGCCTTACAGAAGCTACGCAATGCGTAACCTACAAAATACTTAAATGTCACCCGTTTCTCTCAAGATATCTGACAATCTCGGGTAAGGATCCCTTTAGATCATGAACGGGTGTAAAACCCAATTCACGCTCAATTTTTGACGATGAATACCAGGCCGAACCGTTTAATTTGTCCAGCGCATCAGAATCAAAGAAAAACCGGCGCCCGCGCAAACGACCTATCCCATCCCCAACCTTAGCCATGGCATTTAGCAACCCCAACGGCAGATTGAAAGACGACGGTGATTTGCCTAATGCCTCACAAATCCAATCATAGATTTCTCGGGTTGAATAGGGGCGGCCATCTGAAACAATATAAATCTGGCCCGCAGCTTTTGGATTTTCAGCTGCTAATAATGCCGCTTGCACCACATCCTCGACATGAACCATCGAACGCTTGTTATGCACCTCCGGCAAAGGAGGAAAATAACCTTTCCGGATAGCGTCAATCATACGCGGCAAATTGCCTTTTTCGGTGTTGCCATACACCATGCTGGGCCGAATCACCACCGGATGCGGCACATACCCGCCATGTAACACCAATTGTTCGGCAGCGTATTTGGATTGGCCGTAAGGGGTTTCCGCAGGCGTTTGCACCGATTCATCCATCGGCTGAGTATCGCTATCGCCCACGGCTTTGACACTACTGAAATAGATAAACGTCTGCACACCAGCTTGCTTGGCGGCCTCCAACAGTTTGTGGGTACCTTCGGTGTTGATTTGAAAGTATTCGGCTTCCTCTTGGTGGGTTTCTGCTAAAGCGTGGGCTTTACCTGCGAGGTGAAAAACAGTGTCAACTTCCAAAAAAAGTTGTGCAGAAGGCTCATCCCTGACCAAGTCAAATCTGGCAGGATGATCTCCCTCTTCACAATCGTCTTTAACCAAGGTGCGTACGGTTAAATCTTTCTGCCGTAAACGATTAAAAAGTATTTCGCCTATAAAACCGCTAGCGCCGATGACTAATATCTTTTTCACGATAAATGATGTCGAAAATTAATGGTTTTTAGACCAAACAGTGCGATTCACATAATCAACGTAACTCAAGACAATTCTGAGTAGTTGTTTTGAAACTGGACCAGCTTGGTAATCGATGATGGGGCGCATCACAGGCAGATTTTTTTTGTGTTGTGAAACGATGACCCGCACCGCATCCAACACTCTTTGTTTTTTCAAGCCACTCATAATCAACGTACCTACATCCATACCCTCGGGCCGCTCATGGGCATTACGGATCGTAATCGCTGGCAGATTCAACAGAGAGGCTTCCTCGGTAATTGTGCCACTATCAGATACCACGCAATAAGCTTCCATCTGCAATTTGATGTAATCACAAAAACCAAATGGCTTGAGAAACTGAACATGAGGGTTGAGCGTGCCGAGTTGCAAAGCATCCAAGCGCTTGCGGGTGCGGGGATGCGTGGAAACGATCACTTGCAGATCGTAAGTATCAGCCAAGGCATTGAAGGTTTCGACCATGTCCAGCAAGTTTTCCGGCGAATCGACATTTTCCTCGCGATGTACGCTGACCAGGAAATACTTGCCGACCTCCAGACCCATGCGTTGCAAAACATCGGATTTCCTAACTTGCGGCATGTAATGATCGAGCACTTCATGCATATGAGAACCAGTTTTGATGATAGTTTCCGGCCGAATGCCCTCGGCGATCAAATAGCGGCGCGCATGTTCGGTCAGAACCAAGTTGATGTCGCTTAAATGATCCAGCACCTTGCGGTTCAGTTCTTCGGGTACCCGCTGGTCGAAACAGCGGTTGCCCGCCTCCATGTGGAACACCGGGATCTTGCGGCGCTTGGCCGAGATGACCGCGAGGCAGGAGTTGGTGTCGCCGTAAAGCATGATCGCGTCGGGCTTTTCTTTCTCCATGACCTCGTCGGACTTCTCGATCACGCGCGCGATGGTCTGCGCGGCGTTCTCTCCGACCGCCTCCAGGAAATGGTCTGGCTTGCGGATGCCCAGGTCATCGAAGAAGACCTGGTTCAGACCGTAGTCGTAGTTCTGACCGGTGTGCACGAGGATGTGTTCGGTGTGCCGGTCGAACTCGGCGATCACGCGCGACATCTTGATCAGTTCGGGACGCGTCCCGACGATGGTCATGACCTTAAGCATTGAGTTCTTCCTGGATGAAATCGAGCTTGAGCAGCAGCTTCTTGACCTGCTCGACGTTCAGGCGCTCGGTGTTGTGCGAGGTGTAGTCGTCGAGGGTGGAGATCTTCTCCTCGCCCTCGCTGAAGTATTTCGCGTAGTTGAGGTCGCGGTTGTCGGCAGGGATGCGGTAGTAGCCGCCCATATCCTGCGCGTGCGCCATCTCTTCGCGCGAGATGAGCGACTCATACAGTTTCTCGCCGTGGCGGGTGCCGATGATGCGGACATCGTTTTTCTTCTCGAACAGTTCGGTGAGGGCTTGCGCCAGATCGGCGACGGTCGAGGCCGGCGCCTTTTGCACGAAGATGTCGCCCTGCTTGCCGTGCTCATAGGCATACAGCACCAGATCGACGGAGTCTTCCAGCGACATCAAGAAGCGTGTCATGTTTGGGTCGGTCACCGTCAGCGACTTGCCTGCCTTGAGCTGCTCCACGAACAGCGGGATGACCGAGCCGCGCGAAGCCATCACGTTGCCGTAGCGCGTGGCGCAGAACACCGTCTCGGTCTCGCGCTGCATGCGCGATTTGGCCACCATCAGTTTCTCGGCCATCGCCTTGGAGATGCCCATCGCATTGATCGGATACACTGCCTTGTCGGTACTCAGCACCACCACGCGTTTCACGCCGCAGGCGGTGGCCGCGTTCAGCACGTGCTCGGTGCCGATGACATTGGTGCGCACTGCTTCCATCGGGTAGAACTCGCACGAGGGCACCTGCTTCAGCGCCGCCGCGTGGAACACATAGTCCACACCGCGCATCGCCTGATACACGCTGTCGTAGTCGCGTACATCGCCGATGTAGAACTTGAGCTTGCTGTTGTTGAGCGCGATGCGCATGTCTTCCTGCTTCTTCTCGTCGCGGCTGAAGATGCGGATCTCGCGCACGTCGGTGGAGAGGAAACGCTTGAGCACGGTGTTGCCGAAGGAACCCGTGCCGCCGGTGATCATCAGTACTTTGTCTTTGAACATAAGAAAACCTATCAATATTTCAGATTTCGTCATTCCGGCGAAGGCCGGAATCCAGGCAAATAATTAATTCCCTTGCGTAGCAAGGACAAACCCCTAAAGCATTTTGAATAAAATCGCTGGATTCCGGCCTTCGCCGGAATGACGCTGTGGAATTTGTATAGGTATCCATGATTCGATCCCGGTTCATTTATAGGTGTGCATCGTTTCGATCAGTTCCGGCCACGCCGGTGCGACATACCCTGTCGCCTCGCGGAAGCGTCCGGCATCCAGCGAGCGGTCGATTACCAACTTGTCGCTGGGGACGATTTCTATCGTCTTGCCATATACAGCGGCAATCAACTTGAGCAAATCGTACTTCGAAATGGCTTGCGCGGCGACATGATACACGCCGGACAAGGCGCTATGCGGGATCACCACGTCGCGCACGATCTGCGCCAGCACGACCGTGGGCAGGCCGGAAAAGATCGCTTTGGTATAGCCGTTGCAGTGCCCCTGCTGCGCCAGGAACCAGCCGACCAGGCCGTGCGCGCTCTGCAGTTCGTGGCCAATGATGGAGGTGCGCAAGGTGACGGCATGTGGATAGGCGACCTCACCCAGAAATTTTGATCGCCCGTACAGGTCTTTCGCATCGGGCGGATCGGACTCGCGGTAATTGCCCTTGTCACCGGCAAAGACGCAGTCCGTGCTCATGTGCACCAGGCGCGCACCGGCCAGTTCGCACATCCGCGCCAGCCGGTGAGGCAGCAATGCATTGATGGGGATGGCCTGCAGCGGGTCATCCGCATCAGCGAGTTGCTTGATCAGCCCGACACAATTGATCACCACATCGGGGCGTGCCTGGATGAACGCCTGCAACAGCGAATCGTGCTGCTCTACATCCACACCCGCAATCAGGCGGTCAGCAATTCCGGGCTCGAACAAACACCTGGCGCTTGCCGAACGAACCGTGCCGTACACCTGCCAATCGGTCTTTTCGCTCAGCACCCGCATCATTGCGTTGCCGAGCATGCCGCTGGCACCCAATACCAATATTCTCATTCCGCTCTCTTTTTTTGCTCGCAAACGGAGCGTAGATGCATGATCAGCTGATCAACCAGCATGTCATGCGCAAAATGCTGCGCGTAGTATAAACGACCGCGCGCACCCATCGCTTCGCGCTCTTGTGGCGGCATACGATACAACTGCAGAATGGCCGCAGCGAGGGCGCTGCCATCTTCGGCCCGCACAGCCAGTCCGGCCCCGGCTGCAGTGACCAGTTCCGCCCCTTCGCCGTTGAGGCAAGCCAGTATCGGTCGCCCCGCCGCCAGATAGGCCTGCACCTTGCTGGGGATGGTGGCTTTGAATATCTCCCGGTCTGCCAGTGTGACCAGCAATGCTGATGCCTGCTGCATGAAACCCGGCATGGTCTCGAACGGGAAACGGCCCGGCAGATGCAGGTTGTTCAGGCCCAGCTGTTGTGCCTGCTGACGCATCCACTCCCAACGACTGCCCTCGCCCAGCACGACGAAGTGGATGTCGGGCTGCTCTTTCAACAAGCGTGCCGCCGCCACGATGACCTCGACCGCCTGCGCACTGCCGATGTTGCCGGCGAACATGACAGAGAATCCTTCGCCCAAGCCCTTGACCGTTGGCAGCTCTCCTTTTGCAGGGACGGCAAAACTGTCGTCCACCGAGTTCGGGTAATACTCGATGGGCGTTTCCCCGGCCAAGGAGCGAACTGGCGCGACGAACGCGTGCGACTGCACCAACAGCAGATCGACATGCCGGTAGATGAAACGCACCACAAACTCAACCAGTTTGAGTATCACCCGATTTCGCACGTGCCCCGTCGCCGACAGACTCTCCGGCCACAGATCCTGCACCCAAAGAACTACCGGGGCACCCTTCAGCCAGCCGAGAAATATTGCCGGGATAGCCTGAAGGATCGGCGACGGTGCGTAGACAAAGATCACATCGAATCTTTTATTGCGGAGAACCCATGGCGCCAACAACAACCCGGAGAAAATAAAGGATAGATAGTTCAATGCCAGACGTATTCCGCCGCGGCCTCTTGGTAGCAAGGGGATACGGTTTATCTCAATACCTTTCCAATTTTCCTGCTGACAACCAGATACACGGTATCCGTCGAAAACTTTCCCGCCCGGGTAGTTGGGTTTTCCGGTCAGAACATCGACCCCGACACCTTTATCAAATAGCGTCCTCGCCACATCGTTGATGCGAAAACTTTCCGGCCAGAAGTATTGATTGAAAAGGAGTACTTTCATGGCTGCTTATCGCGCTCTTTGTGTTCGATTCTTCCAGACACTCAGCAACCTATCCAGCAAGTAGATGATGAAGAGATTCAGGATGATCGTGCCAAACAGCAAATTGGATTGCGCCGGGACATAACCAAAACTGGCGAATCGGTAAGCCACAACCTCGCCAATCAATGCGCACAGGATCAAATTGCCACCGCCCAGCTTGAATGCGGCAAATTCGATCAGTGCCGCCAAGATACCCAACAGGAACATGCCCGCAAACAAAAATGGCAATGATCCCGGATAGTAGAAGAATGCCAATATCCCGGGCAAGGAAATGTAATGCTTCTTGGTAAAGTCAGTTTGATTGTACGGGGACGTGATCAGATTCTTGTCATAGAAACTCATCTTGTTCTCGGAATATTTCTCCCGCCAAGCATCTTTCCACAGATCCCAGCCGATCTTGGGATTGCTAGAGACTGCCATGACCCCTTCAATGCCAACCCAGCGATCGATCATTAAGGGCTTGCTCATTCCCACAACCTCGTTTATTTCGGCGTGACTAGAGCGCAAGTAATTCACCATCAATACCGAGCATACAAACAGAATCGCAAACATTGCAAAAGCAGTTGTCAAAAAACGCAACGATAACGTTATCGAGTTTTTCTTCATACTCGCATACAGCCCAACGGCCAGCGCACTGACATTCAATATCATGCCCCTGCTCAATAGCGAGACATTGGTGGCAAAACCTTCGAGCAAGCTCAACGCCACGGCGAGATATGACACCCCGTTTCTTAACGTCAGTTCGCAGCGCAATATCACGGCGGAAATAGACGTGAGGCCAAACAGCAACAGCCACTTGTACACTCCATTAAGGCCGAATGGCAAAACGGTCTGGGTGATGGCGCCTCTTTGATATATTCCCAAGTACCAATTGGTGAATCCAACCAGCAGGAACAAGCCAACGAAGCTGATCAGCACATATTTGCGATAAGCCTTATAGAACGCAACGATTCCAGTATGGGTGTAAGTAGCCGACTGCGCCGGGAAGATGAAAATGAATTTTTCACGAACGACACTGGCCACAATGAGCCCGAGCATTCCGACGGTGGTTACCCAAAGTGCATGATCGAACGCCGCACCGGAGCCGTCAAAATCACCCACTGCCTCGTGGAATGCCCCACCTGCAAAGCAAAGCCGGATTGTTAGTTTCAGCCAAAACCCCAGCCAGAAGAAGATACCGATGAAGGTGTCAAAGAAAATTGCGTTCTTCCTGAAGCCAAGAAACAGCAATGCATTTGCGGCAATAGTGAAGGTGAGATAGATATACAGATTACCCGTATAGAAAGTTGTGGCTGCCACAGTCAAAGCAGCTATCAACAACACAATGGCGTATTTTGCGACCTTAATCAGCAGGTCCACCGACACTTCACACATGCTTAACTTCATATTTTTGTCTTGCGAAGTGATTCGAATGGGCAAGTTTAGCAATGAACAGTCCCCAAACAAAGAAGATGAATACGCCTGGATAAGGTTGTCTCAAGCCAACTTGAGTCGAGTTGTCGATGGCCAGCAAGAAGAGCAACACCAAGAGATGCCCCTGCAGCGCCATATTTGAAAGAATCTGCCGTCTAGCCGCATAGCTTATGCGAACGGTATATCCAATCACTAACAGAATCGGAAGGATGGAAAGCGCCCCAAAATTTCGGATCACATCCAGATAATAATTATGCGCGCTGGTAAATCTCGACCGATCTACACTATCTTCATTTCCTAGCATTAATGTCTTCAGGCTATTGGCAACCTGGTCAGCGTAATACCCCCATGCATCCAGGGTACTTTGCCCCCAATCACTGAAACGATCCAGCAGAGGCAGGTAAGACGACACAGCATTCAAATAGACCAAGCAGGTAACAAATACCGCAAGGCAGATGCCGAGGGGCATCTTCTCCGCACCCTCACGCCATCTTGTGACCGCAAATGCACTGAGCCCGCCAACCAAAAAGACCATCGCAGTAAGTGAAAGTGACGCCGCCACATAGATGCCCATCACTGGAGAAAAAATGAGTAATGCATTTCTGTGTCCATTTACCTGCCACAAGGCGAACAGTGCCAACAGGAATGCGGCAACAAAGATAATAGGCACGTAGTCCAAGTGCTGATAGATGCTGAACACATACAGATACCCTGAAAGGGTCAAACTTCCCTGCACCCAACTTGAGATGAGTTGGAAGGGCACAACCATCAACAGTATGGCAAGAAAAGTCTTCTCGACCCTTACGGATGTATCCAACCCATCTGTCTTGAGCATCTCACCCAAGGCAAGCGCACCCATCGGCAACACGCACTGGATTATCAGTATCAACTTGGTCGAGTCCAGACCGGTACGTCCATCCGCAACCATCAATGTGGTAAATACCATTGCAACGAAGGTAAAAAAGATCATGCCTATCGATAAGCGAGCAGCGCGATATGCCCCGATCAGCAAGATGCCGATGTAAGTAAGAAACAGCGATATCGGCACCGGCAGCGAGACGAGGCTGCTATTGCCGGTTTCTGGAATAAATGCTGAATGAAACAGCCCGCTCTCAAAGCTGATGAACAAAGGGACCAAGACCAGAAAGGCGGCAAACAACTGAAATCCGCCCTTTAATGCGATGTGCTCGTTTCGCATTGATATCTCGTTCAGTTCACTGCTCTTATAAAACAGCAATGCAAGCAAAGCGCCCAACAGCGAAAGGCCTACAACTGCTTGTATCCCGAGAAAGAAAAATGCAAGTGGCAAGGCTGCGATGACGAGCATGTTCATCAACAAGTCGGGGCCCCAAAGATCGTGTCCTTCGTTGTGAACCAGCAATCTGCTGCGCAGCAATTGCGCATGAACCATGATGACCCCGCCAACCATGGATAAACCGACAGCCTGCCAGAAATATCCCTCTTTGCCGGTCCATGCGAACACACCGGAGTCAAATACGGCAACGCAGTAAGTCATGATTCCGAAGCCGGCAAAACCCCAGAGCAGAAGGCTGAATAACTTGGGGAATCTGTATACGCCACCAGCCTTTTCATTGAAGGCGATGCTAGGAGTCTGTCGGTCTTAAGGATTATGCTTGATCGCTTTTAAAAAAAGTCACAAAAAAACACCCAAAGCAATCAAAATCATGCTGTTTTTAGCTCAGTTTAATTGGCCATTAACAATGAGTCCCT
>Ga0208244_101228_pt1 | contig 15260 bp, 16 predicted proteins | sample SubbioCR12Aug_5A_FD_184828 | JGI IMG/M metagenome (GOLD analysis project Ga0208244, IMG submission 184828) | Serpentinite rock and fluid subsurface biosphere microbial communities from McLaughlin Reserve, California, USA - CR12Aug_5A (SPAdes) | ecosystem: Environmental > Terrestrial > Deep... | reverse complement strand
ATCGGCTTATCCAACTACGTCAGGTTACTGGACGCTCTTCATCCTGAAACGAACCTACAATTCTATTGGCTGCCTAATTGGGAAGATAAATTGGCAACTTTTGGTAACAAGGACACTTGGTCAAAAAATCGAATTCACTTTGAAAATGCTTTCGCGAGACTGAGTGCCATGAATGCACTCACTGATGATTTTATTAAGTTAGGACGGTTGTCACAGCACTACGGCAAAGCGTTGGAACAAGAATCAATTTGGTTGTGATATAAATGCATACCCTGGTATCTCAGATAGGCTGCCTTGAGATCTATTTTAGCCACTTTAAAACCAGATCGACCGATTGATGCTGACCGATCAGCCGACCGAAATTGCGGTAAAAAAATACCGACACTACCGTTCATTAATTTTCAACTCATGCGACAACTGCGTTGACATTTACCGACCATAAACTATCCTCGATTTATCAAATACCCGAAGAAACTCAGGTCAATCCCCAACAACGATAAGGTGTAGATTGCTTATATTCCATAATTGGCATACTTGTTTACGTTATGGCTATGTGTTTGAGCTCAAACGCAGGTGCTTATGAAGCCGCAATTCAGTCATTTTTTGCTCGACATACTTCACGTTGACCAGCAAAAGCCAGCAGTATCTCAACTAGGCCAATTGTCTGCTCAAGACTGGCAGATCATCGTGGACGAAGCTATCTATTTTCGATTGACTTATCAGTTGCAAAGCTTTCTCGCCACAGGCGCACAAATTGGTTCATCGCTGCCAAAGGCCTGCCATAATCAACTGGCGGAAACCGTGCGGGCAACATTGATGCATAATCTTTGGCAACAGCATCAACTGCATAAAATATTGCTTGCCTGTCGTGATGCGGATGTGCCCGTGATGTTGCTGAAAGGCCTGTGGCTGACTGAGGTCGTATACGGTGATTTGAAGGCACGTAACAGTGGCGATATCGATTTGATGCTGCATCCGCAGGACATGCCAAAATTTTTGAAGATTGCCCGTGAGCTGGGCTTGACCACCCCCGTGTCTGAAGGGGATATGGTTGAGTTGATGCGTCTGCAAAATGAAATCCCGCTTTATGCTGACAATAAACCCAGTTTTGATATTCATTGGTCTTTTACCCGTCCTGGTGAGGAAAATCCAATTGATGAAGCAAGGCTGTGGCAGCGTGCTGAATACTCTATGGTTGCTGGTTTGCCTTGCTTGAGCCTGTGCTTAGAAGATCATTTGCTTTATCTGTGCTTTCACACTGCCCTACATCATCGTTTTTTGTATGTTGGCCCCAGGGCTTTGCTTGATGTGGCCAAAATGATTTATCGTCCACCACGTCCGATTGAATGGGATTATTTTTTGGATTCTGCTCAAGACTTGGGTTGGCAGCGAGGAGTCGGATTGACACTTGAGCTGGTTAGAGTGCATCTGGGTGTCAGCCCACCACTTGCGATCATGCAGGTGTTGAACCCTACATGTGTTGGCGCAGCGGTCACTGCAGCGGCTTTGGATGCTGTATTTTCTGGGCAGGAAATCCACGATAGCTTGACCCCCAACATCGTGCGCATGCTTGACGAACGTAGCTGGCGGAAAAAGCTGTTAGTTTTGATGGCTAGAGTGTGTCCTTCTCCCGAGGTGATTGAGTCTATGTTTAAGCAACATGATCCACACGCTTCCATATACTCATTGTATGTCAAACATTGGCAACGCTTGGTCAAGGATCACGCGCGCAAACTGGTCAACTTGTTGTTCGGTGACCGCCAGCAACGTGACGAATTGCAAAGAGCCAAATTACTTAAAAATTGGCTGGATCTATAGTCTGAAGTTTCCCAATAATTTCAAAAAAGGACAGCCATCATGCTTGGGCTGCAGGAATTATCGATAGAGTCTGCGTAAACGCTGGCAAATCTATTTGATAAAGCACTGTCGCGTGAGGCTGAGGCGTCATCCTGGCAGGGATTGCCGGGATTGCCGGGATTCCGGACATAAGGACGTGCTACAGCCCTCGCCATCCATGACTTCTGGGCTCAGCCGGGCTGTCCTGCTAGGCACCCTTCGGGCGAGTGCCAATCCGCTCCCAGCGGATTAGTCCGGCAATCCCGACGGGACCACGCTAACCATTAATACAAACAACGCTCTCTAACAAGCGAGGACAACCCTAAAAAAACTGGGAAACTTCATCTATAATTATTACTTTACTGATTGGATGGGGGGTTGGGAGATTGTGATAGTATAATCAACCGTAGCCTCCTCCTCATTATTGGAGAAAGATATTAATAACGATGGCAAACAACCAAACGTCGCTGATCATGATACCCAAACTGCTGCAGAACGAGCTAAACAGGTGTGGACAGATCCTGAAATGATAGTTTTAAATGTGAAACTGGATACAGAAGTGGATCCAGGTTCAAATCAGGTACCCGTGTAGATTGAGATAGCTGTTTGTAACACCGGAAAAAATTTGCCACCTCGAATATATCAAACCCGTGCAATCGCTAAATTAATTAGCCATCAATGCAAGTTTGGCTATTTGGTCTTAAAGTGAACCGGATACCGGTGATGCATTTAATAGGTGTATATTTTCAAAATGATTGATATGAGTAATAGTTATGCTAAAAACCGATAGAACCGAAAACCAAGTCAATATTGAGCAATTAGACGCAGAAAGCCAGTCAAAATTGCCCTGGATCATTCCTGAAATTCAAGTCTTGGATATTAATATTTCAACCGAAGCTCAGGTGGGATCGGGGCCCCAGTTAGTAGGTTAATCAGTTTTGCCAAAAATTGTTTTGAGTTTAGGCTTCTAAGCCGAATTTGGCCATTTCTGAGAGATTTGTCCTTATCAACAAAAGGAAATAAAGATGTCAATTAATGAACATGTAACCCTAGAATCCGACGATTCCGATCAGTCGAAAATCTCAAAACCGCTCAATCCCTGGCAAACTCCGGAATTAAACAGTATACAGATTAGTATTGATACCAAAGTTGTTTGTGATGCTTCAAATCCTTGCACATAACTATATAAAATCAAAAACATTCCCGTTTATAAACGGGAATGTTTAAATCATTTCTTAAATTCATCCAAGTTCTTTCTCTCTTACCTATTTGTGTCTGATTTGCCCGTTACGGATGATCCATCTTTCAAATTAGCTACCCACCACGCTTTTGGCCTGCGCTGGCATTTTCCATTTGAGTTTTCTGCCTTTACGTCGGCTACAGACGCATGTATTGCGGATGTGATGGTGGAATTTGCCCATTTGCCTACCATTAGCGCCGATCCGGAAAACCAAGGAAGGCTCAGTCGTGTCGATGCAAATGAAGTGATTTTCATGGTGGAAGGTGTTGCGACTTTTCAAGTCTGTGCAGGTAGATGGGTGCGCTTACATCCAGAACCTGGTAGTGATACCCAAATGATGAAGTTGATTTTAATGGGAGCTGTGGCGGCTTTTGTTTTGCATCAGCGTGGCCTGCTGCCATTGCATGGTAGCGGTATTGTCACTCCGCAGGGTGCCCGATTGTTTGTCGGTCATTCCGGTGCGGGTAAATCCACCACGCTGGCCGCCTTGGTCAAACGCGGCTACCCTATGATTTGTGATGATTTAGCGTCTATTTGCTTGGAAGGACCGGACGAACCCAGTGTGTTTCCCGGCGTGCCTCTTTACAAATTATGGGCGGACAGTGCCGAAGCTTTGGGTTTAGCAACCGACGTTTTGCCGCGGGTGCGGGAACAATTGGACAAATTCATCGTTTCTGCAGCTGGCGGGCGCCAAGTTGCCGACAGTATCCCGTTGCACACCATCTATCAACTAGAGGTGCATGACCAGCCCCAGGTTTCATTTGAAGAACTGCATAATGCAGCCAAATTTCACGCCCTGTTGGATCATACTTGGCAGAACCTGACGTTGAAACGCATGGGGCTCCACAAGATACATTTCCAGCAATTGGTTTCCCTGTCCAATCGGGTCAGGGTAGTTGCTGTGCGCAGACCCCGCGAGGGGACTGAAACCGGTATCCTTCAATTGATCGAGCGCCTGGAAGCAGATTTCCAGGTCTGATCTATGAGGTAGCCTTGACGGATTAAATCGATTGGACATGAGATAACACGATGAACGATAAACAAAATTTGACACTGGAAACCCGTTTGGTGCGTTCCGAACATTTGACCGGTAGCCAAGTTGACAATGAGTGGGTGATGATTGATTTGGACAGTGGCGAATACTATGGTTTGAACGCTATTGCCAGTGATATTTGGCAGCGTTTGGCCGAGCCGGTTTTGGTGGCTGATTTATGCGCTGATTTAAAGCAGCGTTATGATGTCGAGACCGAGCGTTGCGAAAGGGAAGTCTTGGCCTTGTTGCGGCAAATGCAGGAAAAACATATGTTGCGTGTCGTCTAAATGATGATGCGGTTGCTGCGTCTAAAGTGGTTGCTCTGAAAAACAATCGTTCGCGACAAAAGTGCTTACCACGGTATAGCCAGCAAAACCATCGCCGCCGGTAACAGGAACACGATCCACACAAACCCAGGCATGGGCTGTCATATCGGTCAGCTTTTGTTTGTTTACCCCTAAAAATAGTGCGTAGGGAATATCATGGATACCCAGTATGATGCGGGCTGTCATTGCTTGCGCCAGGCATTTTGATTCCCAGGGCGTGTAGTTAGCCGAAGTACGTATAGCCTTGCCGATATGGTCGGCGATGACTTTATGCCGGGGGCAGGCTAAAGGTATCACTGGGATGTTTTGCATATCCTGTCCCAAATACCGCGCGACCCTTTTGAATGGCACAATCAACAAAATCCCTCTCATGATGCCCAACAACAAAAACGCCGGGCCCAACCAAAACTTTTCACGCCAGTGCCGGACTTGTAGCGCTTTAAACTTTTGTCTCAAAACGGTTGTGTTTGGTAATTGCATGGTTTTAAACGGGCTTGTTCACTACGGGTTATGGAATGTCGATCATTTTAAGTCATTTAATCAGCATGGTCTTTAAATCATCCCTGGGTAAATATTTGCAAGCCTTATGGCAATTTGATGCATTGTCGCTGTCCTACAACTTGTTACTGAATATTGCGGCAGCTGCTTTCGAAGGCATTGGTTTTATGGCGTTGTTACCTCTATTGCAGCAGATTTATCAATATCAAAGTAGTATTCAGATTCAGGAAACCACCGCTATGCCAGTTGTGGCTGATTGGTTGGACAGCTTACCAGCCGATCAACGTCTATTGGCCACGCTGTCTGTGTTTATCGGCTTGATTGTTGTGCAATCCGTATTGGTGACTTACCGTGAACAACACTCGCCAATTCTGCAACTGCGATTTGTCGACCATATGCGCGAGTCCTTGTTTCGGGCCTTGGCCGAATCCCGATGGCAATTTCTCACCCAGCACCATAGCAGCGAATTTGTCAGTGTGCTCACCAATGACTTGCAACGCGTCGGTATGGGCACGTTATTCTTTCTGCAATTGTTTAGTCAATTTGCCTTGTTTCCCGTGTACTTGGTGGTCGCATTCGAGTTGTCTCCGTTTATTTCGATGATGGCTTTGCTGATGGGGATTTTACTTTGGTGGGGGTTACGTTTCTTCAGTCATGCATCCAGACAAAATGGCATCGAGATTAGTCGGGCCAATAAAAATTTGTCCAATGAAGTTCAGGAGTTTATCGGTGGACTGAAACTGATCAAAATTCATGGCGAGGCTGAGGTTTATTTGCAGCAGTTTTCCCATGCCGTTAGGGATCTCAGAGCGCATTTGCACGCGTTTTATGTCATCAGAAGTCGACTGCAATCGGTTTATCGACTTGTGGGCGCTCTGGCTTTGGCTGTCCTGACCTATGTATCCATCGTGATGTTGCACAGTCCATTGGAAAAACTGTTAGTGTTGATTGCCGTGTTTGCCCGCATGCTGCCACAGGTGGCCAAAGTGCATGTGGGTTTTCAGCAGTTATGGAACATGCTGCCAGCATTCGACAATTGGCAGCATTGGCTGCAAGCAAGTCAGGCGGAATCTGAACGGTTAGAAGAAAATACCGTGCTGCAGTCTTTGACTCATGGGATTGCTTTTGAAGCTGTCAGCTATCGACATCCGCAAGGTCGGCATATTTGTTTGGTACCTGATTTGATTATTCCTGCACGCAAAACCACTGTTATCACCGGCGCTTCGGGTTCAGGCAAAACGACCTTTCTGGATTTACTCAGTGGTCTGCAGAGACCAGATTCCGGAAGGATTTTGGTGGATGGTCAAATTCTTCAATCCCAAGCCGGTTGGCGACGAATTTTGGCTTATGTGCCGCAGGATTGCGCCATTTTCGATGGCTCTCTTCGCGATAACCTGAGTTGGGGTTGCCAAAACTTTTCCGCTGCAGCCCTCTGGCAGGCGCTTGAACAAGCCGCTGCCGGTGACTTCGTGCGCAGCTTGCCAAATGGACTGGACACCTGGGTGGGGGAGCGCGGGGTGCGTTTGTCTGGTGGAGAAAAACAACGCCTGGCGCTGGCGCGAGCATTGCTTCGCCAACCTGAATTACTGATTTTGGATGAGGCCACCAGCGCTTTGGACCATGACCATCAAATGATCATTCTTGATACCATAGGTTTGTTGAAAGGCCAATTGACGGTCATCATCGTGACGCATCATTTTGATAAAATTAGGTATCTCGTGGATGGATATATAGTGGTTGAGCATGGCCGGGTAAGCCAATGGGAACCCATCAATCAGCCACTGAAAGAGGAGATCAATTGAAAGCGTTGGTCATAGGTTCTGCCTTTTTTAATATGTTGTCACTGCCAGCCTTATTGCACAGGGCGGGGTTTTGCGTGCATGTACTGACCACACTGAGATCTATGGCTTGGGTGATGTATGTTGCCGAGTTGACAATGGCGGCCAACGATGAAGAATTAATTTCGATTGCCGGTAAAAAAGTTGATTATGGATTTGATCTGATTGTTGTCGCAGATGATGTTACCTTGAATGTGATTTTAAGTTCCAATCTGTCTGAGGATCATAAAGTTAAACTATTGCCTGTTTTGCGTGCTGAAAATTTTGAACATATCAACAGCAAAATTGCATTATCAGAGCTTTTAAAAAAAGCCTTAATCAATACGCCTGATTTTGCAGTTGCACGCACCCCTGATGAATTGATTACGCAAGCTACAAATATCGGTTTTCCTTTGCTGGTCAAAATAGACTTTTCGGGTGGTGGTGTTGGCGTCTATGAATGTGTTGATGCCAGTCAAGTTAATGCTTTACTGAGTAAACCTATGGTTTTTCCTGTTTTGTTACAGCGAAAAATACCTGGGTTGCTCTTCGACCTGAGCGCTTTCTTCCAGAATGGAAAATTGGTGCATTTTAATTTCGCCGAAGCAATAAATTTTTTTGCCGGTGCATTCAGCCCCAGCAAGCTGAGGCGTTATTTCCCCTTAAACCAAGTAGATACAACCGTTTGTGAAGAACTTAAGCAGCTTGGCATGGCACTTGGTGCTCATGGCTTTGTCAATATCACATGTGTTCTGTCCAGTATCGATCAAAAACGCTATTACATTGAAGCCGATATGCGACCGAATGCCTGGGTTGAGTACCCAAAGTTTTTCAACGATGATCCTGCTGACAAAATTCGCCATTATTTCGAGCGTGGGCAATATTATCAACATCCAGAAAAAGCCGCGGCTGGTTATGCTGAAAGTTTTGTCCTCGCCTATCTGCCGAGAATGAATAATCTTGAAATCCTGCTAAATAAATATAATTGCAGGCACGACTTTAATAATTATGCGGGCTATCCCTTACTTGAATGGATGGTACTGCAAAGGCTTCGGTTATTTTGTGTGCAATTTATCAAACCTTATATGCCGCATATTGTTTGGAGTCATTTGAAGCGATTATGGATTTTGGTGTTTCCATAACACTTAAGTTATTTAGCCTGCTTGGGGATTGGCACCAGCACAGTATTCTGCGGAGGTTGGCTGTTATTCAGATCGGGATATTCTTTGGTGTAATGCAGGCCGCGAGACACCTTACGTTGTTGGGCGCTGCGGATGATCAATTACAACGATCACCAGATTGCGTAACTCCTGCAAATCGCTGGTGACGCGAAACTGGCCAGTTGCGTATTCCAGCCAAAGCGAATGCTGATTTTGTGTGTGCGATGGAGGATGTTTTAGACGTGTATCAACGGACCTATGCCGATGAAGAGGTTTGGGTCTGTATGGACGAAACCAGTAAACAGCATTAAGGAAACACGAACGCCTTTGCCTGCCAGGCCGGGTGAGCCGGAAAATATGATTTCGAATATGAACGTAATGGTGTGAGTAATCCTGTTTATGCTTTCTGCACCCCTTGAAGGATGGCGTCATGTCAAGGTCACCGGTCATCATACGAAAGAGGATTGAGCGCAAGGGGGATCAAAAAGTTAGTGGATGAGCACGTCCCTGAGAGAAAGAAATATGGGTAGGACCAGGAAGTTTTAAGTATCAACCTGAAAAGGGTTGGCAATCATAATTCTGTTTTCGATTTTTTGACCATGTTGCATGTCTTCGGAATACAAGGTTGAGCAATCAGCAAGGAGTGCTGCGCTGACAATTAAACTATCGTAAAAAGAAAAGCCATACCGTTCCGCAATGTCCAAGCCCAATGAATGAGTTTCGACCGTCAAAGGCCGGATATCGCAAATAGCACGGATAGTCACTAAATATTCCCGTATTTCGGCATAGGTCATCCCTAATTTTCGTGAGGCGACCGAGGCAAACTCATTTAGCACCTGTACACTTATAAATCCTCCTTTTGAAACAAGGGTTTCAACACAGGCAGCCTTTTCATTGTCGTCAGACAAGAGATACAGCAGAATACTGGTGTCGAAAAAAAAGCTAGCGTTCTTCATTGGCTTCAAGGCGATCGAACTTGAAATCTTCCGGCAAACGGCCCCGGTATTTCCGGAGCCTTGCCAATAATTCTTGGGGAGTCGGCTTTTTTTCAAGCTCGAAGACTCGCTCATTGGCGATATGGATTTCGATGTCGTCACCTTCTTTTAGCTGAAGCGCCTCGACGATGGCGGCAGGCAAGCGGACGGCCAAGCTATTACCCCATTTAGCAACTTGCATGTTAACTATCCTCGTTAGATATACAAGGTAGAATTGTATATCTTTGTAGGTGAACTTTGTCAATTAATTATATGCTGCTTATGCGGAAACTTATGCTGTCAATGCTAGAAAAACCAAATGCAGATTTTGAGTAGAAATGATAAGAATGTACGGCAATAGCATTACATTATGGCGCGGGACTCGCAGCCGGAGCATCCGAGTTGACTTAAATGTTATCCCCCTTGTTACCCGATAAAGTCAGCACACTGGTTAGCGTCATATTGAATATCAAAGTCTTTTCCGTTCCAGATCGCCTCGCACGATTCCAAACGATAAGTGTCACCTTGGTTCCATCGAACACCAATAAAATCTTCGATGAGATCCTCAATATATACTCTCTCACCGACCTTGATGTCTCGTGGTATCAAATAGGCTGCAAAGGGTGATGGAAAATTATGCGGGTAGTAAAAGGTAAAATCTATAACCATATCGTAGTCTCTGCCACCGAAACCACCACGAAAATCGCCTATTACCTCGATTTCTCCAGTTTTCTTATTTTGCAATACGGCGTATTTTGATTTAATGCTTTCAGATTTCTCTACCCTCTTAAGCAAGGGAAAAATCCATTCTGCGCAGCTTCATTTATTGATTTTTCATCTCGAGCAGTCTTAATGCCCCTAAGACTATTTGCTTCTTTCTGATCAGAAAACATTGTGGTTTATTATCCGTATAGCTGGGTCATTGAGATCCAGTTTCAAACAAACTCCTTCATCCTGTATGACAATAGCAATAACTGCATCATCGTCGAGATTTTGAGTATCAATGATATTTTTTCCGCAGAAGTGACAATACTTTTTGATGGCGTCAGAGTGGTGTAAGTCATTCCACTTAACCCCATGTGGGCAGTGAAGCCTTTTTAGCAAATCGCCTTCATTTGTAAAAAGTTGTTTTGTATTCGGATTAAATTTCATAAGTTCATCGCCGCTTTCCAGATATGGCGTAATTGATATTACATTTCGGTTTGGCGGGTCCACTTTACTATACCGTCAACCTTTACGGTAAACAAAGGGCGGTTTGCGCCGATGATGCGGTGGTCATGCTGAAATCACTCAAATGTTCAATGAGTGTTAATGGCCAATTAAATTGAGCCATTGACAATAACTTACAATGGAACATCAAAATACAACAATCACTGTCCGCCGCGCACCAAACGAACGGGCGCGAGGTAAGTTTTAAGGCTACCTTTGACATGACCATTGCCGAAATCCAGGCGCCACGCGAAGTTCGTATAGTCGGCATAGGGTGAAGAAGACCAAAATAAAGTCAGTGGGGTATTGGGAAAGACTTTAACGTTAATGGGAGGTACTTCGTTTTTTTCTATGATGCTTTTCAGTTCATCAATCGTGGGTACACGCCAGTCGTCATAACCGGCAAAACTAAATTTTTCAGCAATTTTAAAACCCAAAAAAATAGAATCCCTTACGACTTTATTGGCTTCATGCCAGTTATATTCATCAGCATCACCTTGGCAGGTTGTTCCATCCCAGGTTTGTCCTAAACTGCAGCGCATCCATTGTAAGCCGGTCTGTAGGTCGGTTGCCGTGCCGTCTTCGTTATCTCGGAAACGGCCATCGATCAAAATAGGGGGCTTATTCACTTCATCGGGCTCAATCGAATCGGCGTTGTCGGGAATGAGTATCGCCGGTTCCGCTTTGATTGGTTGAATGCTTAAATTCAGCGCGAAAACCCAGCTTTCTATTGCCCACTCGGCTAACGGCCGGTCAATGCCGTAATTTTCAGTCAGTTGATGCGCCAATGAACCAGCAATCAGTTCTAGTGGTGCCGTATTATTGAGCAGTTGATCGACGACATTTTCTTTTGTCGCCTGGACAAGAACAAAGATTTCACGTTTAAGCTGACCTTTCGCGTAATCTTTCAACAAGGCTTCCAGGCGCTGTGGTTCGCGGCCTAAGGTTATGCCGTAATCACGAATGCATTGCTGGAGGATTTGCCGGGCCTGGTTATCCATGGGCGTTAAGAGTCCGGGAAACAATAGAGCAACGCTATCGTAATATCGTCACCGCTGCCTTGCTGCGAGGTTTCATCAAGCCAATCCGGCAACATCGCTTGAACTTTTTCCCCGCCTTGTTTAAAGAGTAATTGCTTGATGTCTTTGATGACTGTTTCAAATTCCACTGGACTCGGATACGAGTTGATATAACCATCCGTGCTCAAGCTGATTAACACCGGTGGTGGTTGATAATCAAAAAAGACGACCTTTTGTTCGAAATGATGGGCGGCATTGGCTTGGCTGAGTGAGTTAGTTTCATTGGCAATGAATGTCGCGTTTTGTGGCAAAGGCGTTTCGATTTTGCCCGCGTCATTTAGTACTAAAAGATTGCCATCGCCGATTTGCAGATAAAGTGCGTAATCTTCGGTGACCAGAGCGGCCAGTAAAGTAGTGCCATAGAGGCTGTAGATGGCTGCTTGGTTCTGTTCGGCTGTATCACTGGCTTCGCCGCTATTTTGTGGTGGATCGCCGGATAATTCGAGTTTTTGGTGGTCGCGTACAACCGCTTCACGCCAGCCTTGCACAATTTTACCCGGTAAATAACTGGACACTTCTTTTATCAGTCGAATATCAAACGGTTGATTGGCAAATTCTTCGAGTAATTTTACGGTGATTTCTGCCGCTAACCTGGCGCCGATGTCACTGCGTTGATGTTTTGCGCTGCCGTGACCATCGGCAACGGCCATACAATGAAAGGAATCAGAATGAGCCCATGCATCTTGATTTGGTTTTCCGTTTCGATGATGCAGCGCACCTTTAACACTGGCGCCTATAGTGCGCCATTGAATGTCAGCCATGCTTACCACACATCATCGACATCGGGATTTGAAGCCTCCGGGGCTTGTGGAATAGGCACAACACCGGAAGTAACTTGATCTTTGACCTGACTGGCCGGTGATGAGGCCGCTTGCAATACAACAGTAGATGCCCAACGGATATAGTTGACCAAATCTTCCGCATTGTGCGCATGCAGCGGTTTAATTTCGTTATGTCCGATAAATTTCTGCAGCACATCGAGGTCGGCATCCTGGCCTATACCGATGGCAATCCGCACGGCCTTTTTGCCCCACGGCTTGTCCATCAGCGATTTTAATCCGGCATTAAAGTCATCGGTCGGCTGCCCGTCAGTGACCATTACCAAGACGGGTGGTAAACAGCGCTCCGGCATGAGCGAAACGTCTAATTGCTCGGCAACCAGTTTTAGCGCGCCGCCCATAGACGTAACCCCATCGGCATCGACATCCTGCCATTTGAAATCTTCTACCCGCACCGGTTCGGCGATATGCCATTGCGCCCCGGTCGAAAATGTGATGGCTCGGATCATGACCTGGGCATTGGGATTGTCGTCGGCAACATCCTGCATCGGTTTGATGGCGCTGCGAATGGCGTAATTCAACGATTCTATCTTTTCACCATACATGGAGCCGGAACAATCCGCCAACCAAAAAAAATGCAGCGGGCGACTCGCCAATTCCCCACCGGGTCTTTTCATTCCAGACATGTTTATGCTCCTGTTTGATTAAAAATATTTGCTATTTATACGCGTATTTCTGCTTGAACAGAGCCGAAGTTGATACGAATGCCGGCGTTTAGGTTGACAGTGCGTTGCGGCTCAACGGTTTTAACCGTGTTATCGGTTAAGGTGATGGTCCAGGATTGGTCGCTCAGGTTTTGTAGCCCCCAACGGTTGGGGTCTTGAGGATGTCGCGTAACTTGAGCGGCCGCTTGAGAAAATTCAAAACGCCTGGTTTTATCGATATGATGAAGATAGAGTCGGGTATCGTGATTGAGCATGACAATCGTATTTTCAATGCGTAAACGAGGCGGATAGATTAAGGGTTGTTTGCAACTCCAACATACTTGTTGCTGACCTTCCTTTAGCTGTTCACTGTCATAAAAATTTTCCGCGCCGCATGCACAATAAACCATCGAGTCGCGCAAGCGGATTAATGCGTTACGCCATTCATTTTCTCTTACTCGTCCATGTTGCACATCATTAATACCCGTTGTAAAAGCTCTGATGAACAGGTCTCGGATAAATTGAGGGTACAACGGCCAATAGGTCAATGCGTTGTCATGCAACCCTTTAACAGGGTAATTGCTGTTGTCTCTGGGATCAAAAATAAACACTGGCTCGTTACCGTATAGCCTGTTCATCGCCGCTTGGTCGAAACACCGGATGTCGGCTTCTTTTTTGCCTTCTAAAGGATGATGCAGCATGAGCATGTAGAACAACAAGACGGATACGGAAAACAAATCGCTTTCCGTACAAGGTGCCGCATCGCCGCGGACCAGTTCCGGCGCCATAAAACGTGGGGTGCCATTGATGGCACCCGATACCCCGTTGACGTCCACATTGTCATTGTCACAAATAAGAATATCGCCGGTTTGAGGATTTAAGAAGATATTGTTGAAATTAATATCCCGGTAACAGAAGCCTTTGGCGTGTAAATGCAAAAAGCTTTCAACCAAACCCAGACATGCGGTGATGAGTTCACGAAAACCGGGATCTATACGACGCTTCATGAGATCGACGATACTCTTGTAATGATCAGCTCTCAGTGGCATGACATAGCCGAAAAGCGGGGTTTTATCGGTAAACACCAACTCTATGGGCCATAAAAAGTTACTATCCGGATTGCCTTTGCTGATGGCTTTTTCCAGTCGCTGCTGGCAGTTTGGGTCGGTTTTAATGTATTGCGGGAAGTAGCATTTAAGCGCTACGAGCTGACCATTGGTCTTGGCTTGGTAAACTTCACCTTGTGTTCCTGCGCCAAGAAAGGTTTCGATTTCATAAGCTGTTTGGGTATTGCTGCCGTGTAAGATTTGTCCACGCTTTAATAATGAGCTCATTTTTCCTTTGCCTTTGCTTTTTTTATTCGGGAATTATAGTTGATTATCTATTTTCGCCGCCTCTGTGATGACAGAAACGCCTCCTCGAAAACGGATGTTCTCAATCACTTCCGGTAATTAATTGATACCTGTGTTTTGCGTCAACGCTTCTGGGCAGGCATCGCCGTAGCAATGTTTAAAGAACCCGATCTATCTGGGCGACATGGCTTTATTATTAAAATGCAGAAGCAACTCGATTCTGAGGAGCCGCTGAAGGCTATACTCAAAAAGCAAAAACAGGCATCGATAAAGCCATTGCGTGTTTTGCCGATCACTGCATGACCCGCAATGAACGCATGATAAATGTCAAATGGTAACTAATCGTTCGCTTGGAATAGAGGGGTAGGTGATTGATTGAAAATTCTTTTTGCAACAGGGGCGTATTGTTGCGCCTTTTAAAATCATCACCTACACCCGATAAAATGAGATGGGGTGAGCAGGTAAGTCCAATGTAAGATTTGGCTTCTTTAATTCATCTAAAACAGAGAGGTCAATAGCCAATAAATGCTACCAAACTCGAATGCGATGAGTAGTAAATAATGCAAAGGCATGCTTTTTATTGCCAAAAAAGTATCTTTTATGTGGCTATTTTCATAGCTAAAAGAGCTATCCGGATCAAAAGCAGCATAATTGTTGGCCATTGACACCGATTGAGATGAAGGGGCCGAGAAATCGATAAAATATTTTTCATCGTCAAACACTGAATCAAATAACTTATCCAGTTTATTCTGGTTATGAAAAAGAAGGTCAAGCGTTTCTCTATCGATGGCTGCAGTGTTCATGATATTTACCTCCTAATGAATTGCTTCGTTCTGGACTATAGACTAGTCATTAATCTGTATTCAAAACGTGAAAGACAGCAAAAAATCTGGGTTTGCTTAGTTTGGCTGCATACTACTGCGATGCCCCCGTCACCAACATATCTGACGTTAGCGAACCATAGCGACACTGCGGAAACGATTTCAATAATTTCGTATTAAGCGTATTCGTGGAGGTTTATTATCTCAGCAATTCTCAATTTAAAACCATAGCTTGTATAATGTTTATTTTTGTAACCTGCACGGAAGCTTATGGCCAGTCCCTTTTATACCTCAACGAAACCGGTACCCTTTACAGCGCGCTCATTGATTGACAAAACCCGCGCCGCATTTAGCACGCTGCCGGACAGCCGAAAAACCGCCACCAGCAACAACCTGAAATATGCCGTTGAAGATGCCGCGTTAAGCGCATTT